>OLGH01000327.1_pt1 | contig 60595 bp, 64 predicted proteins | sample 1604851 | NCBI WGS metagenome assembly OLGH01 (sample SAMEA3888894, study PRJEB22519) | human gut metagenome | biome: human gut; feature: human-associated habitat; material: faeces | place: Denmark | collected 2010 | reverse complement strand
GCAAGAGCTGCCACACCACCTTCAAGTGCTGCGATTCTCTTTTCAAATACGTCCTCTGTTGGATTAGTAAGACGTCCATAGATGTTACCTGCATCCTTAAGGCCGAATCTGTCTGCTGCATGCTGGCTGTTATGGAATACATATGATGATGTAAGATAGATTGGAACTGCTCTTGCATCTGTAACCGGATCCGGCTGTTCCTGTCCTACATGTAACTGTAATGTTTCAAACTTAAGATTTCTGTCTTCGTAATGTTTTTTTGCCATAATGATATCCTCCATATAATAAATATTAGTTGTCAGTTATTATTTACATATCATTGTGATATGTTATTTCGTCGTTGACATTATAATACACACTTTAACCTAGTAGGTCAATAGTAAATATTATTCCTAATATTTATTATATGTTATAGCTTTTAGCTATAATATCATCTGACACAGCCTATCAGCTCTTTAACATCTGCAATTCCATTGCGTGCACAGTAATCTTTTATTCCATCAATAACCTTTATAGTAGTCATAGGATCATTAAAGTTAGCTGTACCAACTGAAACCATAGTTGCACCAGCCATAAGGAATTCGAGTGCATCCTCTGCGCTGGCGATTCCACCCATGCCTATGATTGGAAGCTTTACTGCATTAGCTGTCTGATATACCATTCTTTCTGCAACCGGCTTGATAGCTGGACCTGAAAGTCCTCCTGTCTTGTTTGCTACCGCAAATGTTCTTCTGTTAATATCTATCTTCATACCTGTTATAGTATTAATAAGTGACACAGCATCAGCTCCACCAGCTTCTACTGCCTTTGCCATTTCTGTAATATCTGTAACGTTAGGACTTAATTTCATAATAACCGGCTGCTTTGCAACCTTCTTTACTGCCTTTGTTATACGCTCTGCCATAGCAGGAACCTGTCCAAAGGCTATGCCGCCCTCCTTGACATTAGGGCATGATATATTGATTTCTAACATATCTACTGGCTGCTCACCTAACTTTTCAACAGCATCGACATAATCCTCTTCTGTTTTTCCACAAACATTTACAATTATACGTGTATCATACTGCTTAAGAAATGGTATATCTCTTTTAACAAATGTATCAAGTCCCGGATTCTGAAGTCCGATAGCATTTATCATGCCACCATATGTCTCTGCAATTCTTGGTGTAGGATTACCTGGCCATGGCACATTGGCTACGCCCTTGGTTGTAACAGCTCCAAGTCTGTTTAAATCCACATATTCACAATATTCCATACCTGAGCCAAATGTTCCTGAGGCTACTGTTACAGGATTGTTGAATTCTACGCCTGCAATATTCACCTTCATATTAACATCAGCAGGGTTAAGCTGATTAACTTTAGCCGCCATTATAATTCTACCTCCTTAACATTAAATACTGGTCCTTCTTTACATACTCTCTTATTATTAACCTGTGAATGCTCATCCTTTTCTGTTGACTTGCATACACACGCAAGACACGCACCTATTCCACACGCCATCTTTTCTTCAAGTGATACATAGCAAGGGATGTTATTGCTTAAAGCATACTCTTTAATAGCACGAAGCATAGGTGTTGGACCACATGCAAATATTATATCTCCGGTAACATTATTCTGTCTTACCGCATCAAGAACATTACCCTTTGTTCCTACACTTCCATCCTCTGTTGCAACTGTTACGTGTGAATATTCATCAAACTCTGACTTTAAGAAAAGCTGTCCATCCCTGTAACCCAATACAGCCTCTGTATCGCATTCAAGCTGCTTTGCAAGCTCAAGCATTGGTGGAATACCTATGCCGCCGCCAAACAGAATTGCCTTCTTAACTGGTCTGTATTCTTTCTTAAATGTGCATACTCCATCCTTGCATTCGTGTACACTGACATTCTCTGCCTCTTCAAATATTGCTTTTATATCATATCCATTACCAAGTGGTCCCTGGATATCAAGAGTCTGGCCTTTACTCATCTGTGAGAACTCCTTTGTTCCCTTTCCGGCTATACGATATACTATTCTTAGCTTATCATCATCTATCCTGCATATACTTATTGGTCTTGGCAGAAGTCTTGAACCATCGTTTGAATATACTGATATAAACTGGCCTGGTCTTGCTTCCTTTGCTATTTTCTCCGTTTTAAGCCACATTTCATATACACCGTCTGCAAGACAGGCTGTACTGATTATGGCAGCATTTTCTCTGTATGACATATTAATCCTCATTTCTGCGCACGCTTTTCGTATATTGGTTGTGTGCCGGGTGCGCGCAGGCACTTATCAATATCCATGCTTTTATCAGCAATCGCAATATACCACATTTCCATTACATATTGTGTACTTTATTTTACCATAAAGCTCCTGACCTATAAAAGGTGTATTGGAGGCTTTAGATGCAAAGCTTTCTCCTACAATCCACTTTTCATCAGGTGCATAGATAACTATATCTGCTGCTGTGCCTTCCTTGATATATCCTTTATCCATCTTATAAAGCTTTGCAGGGTTGATTGTCATTTTGGAAAGAAGCTCCTTCATTGTGAGCCTTCCTGTCTTTACAAGCTTAGTTACACCTAGTGCCAGGGATGTCTCAAGACCTATCATTCCACTAGGTGCTGCCTTAAACTCCTTATCCTTTTCCTCACGGCTGTGTGGTGCATGGTCTGTTGCTATTATGTCTATCGTTCCATCTGCTAACGCAGCTATTATAGCCTGTCTGTCCTTTTCTGTCCTTATAGGTGGATTCACCCTTGCAAGTGTTCCCTTTTCAAGCACTACATCCTCTGTTAATGAAAAATGCTGAGGTGTAGCCTCTGCATGTACATCTGCACCTAACCTCTTAGCTGTACGCACAAGTTCAACTGATACTTCTGAGCTTATATGCTGTATACATATGGTAGCGCCTGTTTCAAGTGCAAGCATGCAATCTCTGGCAACCATAATATATTCTGAAAGTGCCGGTGCACCTCCTAAGCCTAACTTGTCAGATACCACTCCCTTGTTGATTCCCTGTTGTTCTATAAATGCTGGATTCTCCTCATGAAAGCTGAGTGGCATATCAAGCTTCTTTGCCTCTTCCATGGCTTTCTTTACTAACAGCTCATCCTTAAGTGGTATTCCATCATCTGTGAATACATATGCTCCTGCCTCTTTAAGACTCTTAAAGTCTGTGAGCTCTTCGCCCTTAAATCCTTTGGATACCGCTGCTGCTGAATATACATTTATAGGTGTAGTTTTTCCCTTATCCAGAACATACTTAAGTGTTTCAACATTGTCTATCACAGGCTTCGTATTAGCCATACACATAACCGTTGTAAAACCGCCTGCTGCCGCTGCCTTAGCTCCTGTTTCAATATCCTCTTTATATGTAAAGCCTGGATCCCTGAAATGTACGTGTGTATCAATCAGTCCCGGAGCAACTATCATACCCTTTGCATCAATAACCTGCTCATAATTATCAAAGGCATTTTCCCCATCAAGTGCTTCTGATTCTTCATCAACACAGCCTATTTTCTTTATTATTCCAGCTTCTATAATGATATCTGCATAGTCCTCGAATCCACTTTCCGGATCTATTACGTAGCCATTTTTTATTAGTATCATTGTTTGAACTTCCTTTCCGCTTATAGATATATTAACGTAATGTATCTATGAGCTTTAATCACTTATATACTCTCTTCTCGTTCCTGAATATATTGATATCAGCATATCTTTTATTTCTTTATCATCTTTAAACACTTCCAAAAAAGCGGCTTTACCAGCAATTACAACTGATACTGCCGCTTTCTTCTGCGTTAAATATAACTCTGAACCATCAGCATGTATAATATGCTCACAGCGAAACTATCGTTTTTAATATTACTTTCCAAGTGCTCCATTAATATCTGCTATCATATCAAGTGCTGCCTGTCTTGAGGCTTCACCAAAGTTCTTATCACCAAACTTTGCATATTCGTCCTTCTTATAAGCTGCTATAATACCTCTTGAACTGTTTACGATAGCACCAAGTCCATCTGGATTAAAGAATGCTGCAAGATCTTCAGCCTTTCCTCCCTGTGCACCATATCCCGGAACAAGGATATATGCCTTAGGCATAACCTTTCTTAATGTCTTGCCCATCTCTGGATATGTAGCACCTACAACTGCTCCTACATTGCTGTATGTATCACCCATACACTGGCTTCCCCATTCATCAACCTTTGCACCAACATGCTCATAAAGTGGCTTGCCGTCAATAAGCTGATCCTGAAACTCTCCACTTGATGGGTTAGAAGTCTTAACAAGTATAAATATACCCTTATTCTCTTCCTGACATATCTTTATGAATGGATTAATACCATCTGAACCAAGATATGGATTAACTGTTGCGAAATCTTCATCGAAAGGAGTTAAAAGCTTAGAGCCTACCTTAACCTTTCCAAGGTGTGCTACAGCATATGCTTCTGAGGTTGAGCCAATATCGCCTCTCTTAACATCACCTATTACAACCATATCCTTTTCGTGGCAATAATCAACTGTCTTCTTAAACACCTTAAGACCTTCTATGCCAAACTGTTCATACATGGCAATCTGTGGCTTAACTGCTGGAACTATATCATATATATTATCAATGATAGACTTATTAAACTGCCATATAGCCTCTGCTGCTCCCTCTAAAGTTTCTCCATACTGCTCAAATGCTGCTGCCTGAACATGCTCAGGAATAAACTTCATCATAGGATCAAGTCCAACAACTACTGGTGCATTAGTTTTTACAATCTTATCTACTAACTTGTTTATCATGTGATAACAATCTCCTTTTTATTTATTTTTAGTTTTTAAAATGCTTCTTAGCTGTACGCTCACATTATTCTACAACTTTGGAACATCTTTATCAATAATAACTTCTGTTCCATTGTTATTAGAATATACAACCTTTCCTGAAACTATAGTATATCTTACCTGCCCTGATACCTTCTTTCCATCAAAAGGGGTATTATGTCCTTTAGATGCAAATGTATTGCTGTCTATAACATACTCCTTATCCGGGTCTATTATGGTAATATCTGCAGCTTTTCCTGGGAGAAGTGTGCCTTTGTCTATTCCTATAATCTTAGCCGGCGTGTAACTCATCCTCTCTGCCATCTGAAGCGGCGTAAGCACGCCCTTCTTCACAAGTTCTGTTATAGTAAGTGCTACCGATGTTTCAAGTCCTGTTATGCCAAAAGGTGCATCTACAAAGCCTCTCTCCTTCTCTGTCTTATGATGAGGTGCATGATCTGTTGCTATGCAATCTATAACTCCGCTCTTAAGTCCTTCTATAAGCTTATCAACATCTTTTCTTGTACGAAGTGGCGGATTCATCTTATAGTTAGCATCATCCTCTGTTATAGCATCTTCTGTAAGTGTAAAATGGTGTGGCGTAACCTCAGCTGTTATATCCATGCCTTCCTTTTTGGCATCAGCTATCATGCGGACACTATCCTCTGTAGAACAATGGCATAGGTGAAGCTTGGCACCTGTGTTTTTTGCAAGAAGTATATCTCTTGCAACAATTATATCCTCAACTGCATTCATGATTCCATAGAAACCTAATTCTCTTGCATGATTACCAGCATTCATGACACCACGTGCTGCAAGATTCTTATCCTCACAATGTGCAAACACTGGAATATCAACTTCTGCTGCAAGTCTCATAGCCTGTCTTGCTACTCTTGCATTCATAACCGATCTTCCATCCTCACTTACAGCTACCGCACCTGCCTCTTTAAGATTCTCAAAATCTGTCAGATACTCTCCATCCTGACCTGCTGTTATGGATGCTATAGGAAGGATATTGATATCAGTAACCTCTTCTGCCTTATTCCTGATATACTCTACCATCTCTACACTATCTATAACCGGCTTAGTGTTTGGCATAGGGCATACAGTTGTAAAACCACCTCTTGCTGCTGCTCTTGCACCTGTTCTTATAGTTTCCTTATGTTCAAAGCCTGGTTCCCTGAAATGTACATGAATGTCTATAAGACCTGGCATTACAAAACATCCTTTAGCATCTATTATGCTATCTGCTGCATCATCAATATCTTTAGCAACCTTTTCAATTATACCATCTGTTACAAGAAGATCTTTAACTTCGTCTGTATTACTTGCAGGATCAATAATTCTACCATTCTTTATCAGCATTTTCATAATCAATTCTCCCCCTAAAGTTTAGTTTTTCAAATTCATATGCCGGAACTGGCTTTCCATAATAAAAGCCTTGAATATAGTCTACTCCCAGTTCCTTTAGTATGTTAAGCTGTGCTTCATTCTCAACTCCTTCTACAATAATATCTGTATCAATCGTATCTGAAAGTTCAACTATGAGTTTTATAAATGCCTGCGCATATTCGTCCTCCACTATATCATCTATAAATGTCTTATCCACCTTTATAATATCAAGCGGAAGCTGTTTTATATAATTCAGTGATGAATAGCCCGTTCCAAAGTCATCAAGCGCAATTCTTGGTCCTAGTTTCTTGATTCCTTTTATTATATCAAGAACCCTGTCCATATCATTGATAGCAAAGCTTTCTGTTATCTCAAGAACTATATTCTTTGGATTCACCCCTGTCTTCTTTAATATACGCGCCACAGTTTCAGCAACATCCTTCTGGAGCAGCTGCACTACCGAAAGATTAACATTGATATGGAAATCAGGTATGCCATGCTCATTCCAGTATCTGCACTGCCTGCAGGCTTCTTCGAGTACATAATCACCTATTGACGTTATAAGTCCAAGATACTCCGCAAGTGGTATAAAATCACCAGGTCCCATAAAACCCAATGCCTTACTGTCCCATCTTACAAGTGCCTCACATGATGAACATTCACCTGTTCTTACATCAACTACTGGCTGATAGAATACCACAAATTCTTCTATTCCTGAAGTTACAGCCTGTCTCATGCTATTCTCTATATCAAGTCTTCTTGCTGTGTTCAGCTTACTACAGCTGTCGTAAAATGTATAACCATTCTTTCCATTTTTCTTGGACTCATACATTGCTATATCAGCAAGTCTTATAATCTCATGCACATCTTTGCTGTCATCCGGGAATACTGCAATACCCATACTCATAGTACAGAAATATTCTGTTTCCATAAGATACCATGGCTTATTAAACATATCCTTTACCTTGTTTGCTATACGCTCAAGCTCACTGAACATATCAGGCATAACTATGGCAACGAACTCATCTCCTCCCATACGGTAACATTTACCACGAAGTCCAACTATACTCTGAAGCCCTGCTGCTATCTGCTGCAGAAGAACATCCCCGTACTGATGTCCAAGTCCATCATTAATATGCTTGAAATCATCAAGATCTATAAACATAAGTGCGCCCTTCACACCATCTTTAACAGACTGCTTGATGATTTTTTTAAGATCAGACTCACACTTCATACGATTATAAAGTCCCGTGAGAAAATCGTTATGAGCCTGAAACTCTATCTTTTGCTGGCTCTTCTTTTTTTGTGTTATATCCGATGCAGTGCATACTATAACTTCACTTCCATCTATCCACACAAGATTAGTAAATCTTATTTCAAACCACAAACCTGATTCCGCACTATATTTCTCAATAGGACGGATATATGGCTTAACATAATCTGTACCATCATCCTCATCATAAGCTTTCTTTCTGTCAAGATAAGACTTGTACTCTTCTGATGACATAAGCTCCTGCATGCACTCTTTAATCGCATTCTGAATCTCTTTTGACTCTGCTGCAACCTTGTTAGAAAACAGGATAGCAGCTGAATTTCTGTCACATACTATAATACCTGAACCTATATTGTTAAGAATATCCTTAAGAACCTCATACGAAGATAACAGCGAATTATTCGTAACTCTCATCTGTGCTGTGTTCTGTATAACTGATACTATACTATGTATAAATCCATCAATTTCTTCCATAGCTTTGTCTTTTATGCCACTTATAACAACATACATAGCCTTAATCCCATTAATCTTAATCGGGATAATACGTCCCCCTGCATCAGGGTATGTACCTTTACCAGCACTTTTTTCCAACTCTTTGAGCGAATATTCCCCATTCTCAACACGCTCTATAAGCGCACAGGTTTTTCCCACCGTTGCAATATAATCAAGTATATCCTTATCTGAATTCTCCTGTATCACTGCCATATACTCTGCCTGAATATACGCATTAGCTTTTTGTAATATAACCTCAACTATATTCTGAAATGTATCTTTTGACTCCAGGCTTTCTATCACCGAAGATAACACTTCATACTTATCACTACAATTACCCAAAACTTGCCTCCTGGATTGTTTTACATACAATAATTATATAATATTTATACTTATTTGGGAACTGTTTTCTGACATTTTAAGAGAGATTTTAAGAGAGATTATTTAGTTAATTTTTACGTTAGCTGGATTTTATTTTTTTAATTTTTGATTTATTGTTTTATACATCCTTATATGATATGATTATACGAAACATGTGTTTTATTCTTTATAATAAATGCATATGATAACACAAACAGGAGAACATTAGGATTATATGAATAATATTTATAAGTACAATACCACACTTAAAGCTTCCGGAAACGACTATAAAAAGATTGTATTCTGGAATCGTTTCTTAAGAAATCCCATAGAGCTTATACTTACGTGGATACCAGCTGCCATATCACTTGTTATGCTGATACTTGGTAAGTACAATTCATTTTTACTGATTATATATGCGATATGCTGGTTTTATCCTATATATATATTTGCATTCCAGTTTAAGAACAGCGTAAACTACCACTTAAAACACAGAGATTCATCTGAAGATGCACCATGCACCATTACCCTTATGGACTCTGCTATATTAGCTGATATTCCCGATCATAATCTTGTATACACATATGAATGGGAACAGTTCACAACAGTTTACTTCCTGTATGGCTATTATATGTTATTTGCTGGAAAAAAGATGATTGTTATGCTTAACACAAAGGATATGCCAGAAGATATTAAAGCAATTACTGGATAGTTTATCAAAGAACACGTAGACCTTAATAAGTGTAAGATAGCCTATTAACTATTATTAGTATAAAGCATTTTTAACTGTATACAGAATAAAAAAGAGCCGTGTCACGGCTCTTTCTATATTGGGATTACGACACTTTCTGCAATCATCACATTCTATCGGCTATTTATGAATTCCTTCTTCTTCAATCTGACTATAAGACTTGTGACAAGCAGCACCGCTATACACACAGCTATCGGCATAAGAATATTTTTTCCTAATAATATCCCCTTTTTATATACAGAATAAGTCATCACATACTTACGCCATAGAAGACCAGTGCTTATAGCACCATCGGCATCATAATATTCAACGCTCACTATAACCATAGCTGCAAGATAGCCAGCCCATTTCTTATCCGTTATCCACCATACCGCAAGCATAATCAGTCCCATAACGAATATAACTGCAAACGCCTGTAATATAAAAACTACACTTATAAGTGCAAATGAAGGTGCTGCCTCACATGGCATATGTATAGCGCTATAACATGTACTTGCCTCATCTTCCCAGTTATATATCTTTCGTTTTATACATATGCCTGCTATAGTTGTTGCTATATATATGTATACAGCGATGACTGCACTAAGTATTGCAAGGTCCTTCACACATCTTTTCCATATACTATATATATGTTTATGCCTCGTAATCATCATTACTGAAAAATTATATCTCTGTACATACAATATATAAAACAATGAACATATTGTAAGCAGTCTGCTCACATAATATATGCCAATGCCTATATACACATCATACAGGCATGCTTCTGTATCAGACGGAATACCCAACCCTCTTAATATTGTATTAGGCAGCAGTATAGTTATAACAACAAGCATTACTATGGACATTCCCTTGTCATTGACACTCAGTAATTCCCTTATCTTTCTCATACCTTTTCAGCTCCATGTAATATAATCGCCTTATGTACCGGATATAATGCCATATCAAAGTAAAAGTCTGACTTTATAAATCTTGCCCTGCGTTCCTGTCTTACCAGACCATCAGACATACCAAAGCGTATAGCAAATGTTTTAGTTTCCTCTGGTTTTAATATAGTATCTCCTTCTTCATCTACTGCATATATCATTCCCTGATTATCATATCCTATAGGATATGCCACAAGCTCTACATTGGGTACAAAATCAGCTGCCAGATTGACATTCTCCTCTTTTTTGTTTGTAACATCAAAAATAATGACCAATCCATCATTATCGCTTCTCATCTTTTCCGGCATATTTTTCTTATCAACAATATCATTCATATTGCCAAAATAAAGATTAGCTACGCATATTTCTAATCCATTATGCTCTACAACGTCCCCTGCTTCATAGTACTCCTCAACTGGAGCAGGCAGTCTTGTGTTTGCATTTCTGTAAGCTAATATAAACACTATAACCAAAACAAGTGCCACACATAATAATATGCCATACTTTACTTTTTTATTTTTAAAATGTATCATTCTTCAACCCCCGCCATATATACAAAACAACATCGAGTACAACTATCATCACCATAAACAAAACATAACTTTCCCAATAATTAGGAGCCATCTGGCTCATACTAAACAGCCTGTATGGAGCAATCGCTCTTACTTTCACATACGGAAACCAGCTTGAAGCCGCATTCAGGAATTCACATAGCACTACAGGAAAAAGTAATACTATAAATGTATTATTCACCCATAAAGATACCATAAGCGAAACAGTCGCCAGTAATCCACCACATATAAACTGCAATATAAAGTACAACAGATAATATACATAAGGATGCGTAAATAATATATTACTCCACATAGAATTAGCCGAATAACAAAATGTATTATTATTCCATATCATAGAAGGAAGCAGCATGGCTGTTGCTAAAAGATTAACAAGCAATGGAAGAACTGCCACTATTCCACCTGTCGTAAATACTGCGGTAAACTTGGCTATAAGGTAATTAATCTTTTTCGTTCTGCAATAATAATTTCTTATAATTCCTGTACGCCTGTCCGTATAATATGTAGCTGCATATGGCAGAACTACCATTATCGGAAGTAATCTTATATACAACGTATAATAAACATTAAAACTTCCACCTATCCACGTATAAATAACGGTATATGGAAGAGTTAGTCCCCCATATTCAAAAAACTCCAGCGGATTAAGTGCATTATGCAGCCCCACTTTGACAAACTGCACTGTAACTATTATCATTCCTATAATAAGAGCAACCTTAAAAGCTGCTCCTTTTAGTGCCCTCTCCATTTCAATCTTTAGCATCTGTTTCATTCTATCAACCTCCAAGCCACATACATTATTACATACAGAATATTAACTACTTACTTAAGCTTGTCTGAATATGTAAAATCAAGCTTTAATAACTCATCCTCATCATATATCTCTTTACGTCCAGTTTTATGATTAACTGTATAATTAGTTCCTATATATATGTCATTATCAAGCATTAATCCATCCGTTTCTACAGCATCATATATAATTTTATGTTCATCTGCTGAATAATGACTTTTATATCTTGTAACTTTATATTTCTCTATAAAACACAACAACACAATATCCTTGCTTTCGCCAGCATTTATTGTAACTTTATCAAACTTATGCTCAACCCAGCCATCTGGTTTAACCAAAAATGGTCTATAATCAGTATCATTAATAATATTATATTGCAGATTATTATTATCATCATACTTTATGTCATAATAATACAATCCCGTTGCTAAAAATGGCTCCGCCTTTTCACCCGTATTAGTTACATTCAGTCTGAATATAATCATATCCCTATCTATACCTTTAGGGCTTTTGCATATATTAGCCTCTTCATCTATATACACATTTTTCTCATATGCATCTAAATAAGTACGCAGCTGTTCTACACTTTCATCATCCTCATACTTATAGACATCTTTAAAATCATGGGTAACATATGCTTCATCTATTCTACATTTAAGTTCCTTATTATATATATTTATTGTGTCTCCCATATTTAATATCGGCGGTACTTCCTTATCTGACGGCATCGTATAATATAAGGCATCATCGTGCCATTTAGACTCTCCATTAACCGATGTTGCTATAGTTGCTTTTTCATTACCTCTTTCAGACATTGAATATACATCATCTATATCAGTTAATCTGCATCCAGTAAGTGAAGCTAAGATTGTAATAATCATTATAACCATTATACTTTTTTTCTCCATACTACCTCCCAATATACATAACTCAATTCAGATATCTTTAACTACTTAAGCTTGTCTGAATATGTAAAATCAAGCTTTAGTAATTTATCTTCATTCCATATTTCTGGACTACCTGTTTTAGCATCACTTCCGTGATTAGTTCCTATGTATATATCATTATCAAGCATTAATCCATCTGTTTCTACATCCTCATACACATATTTATATCCTGTTACATTCTTCCCTCTATATCTTGTAACTTTATACTTCTCCACAAAACATAATAAAATAATTTCTCTGCTTTCTTTTGCTTTTATTGTTGCCCTGCAAAATTCATGTTCTCCCCATCCATCAGGTTTTATAAAGAACCCCTTAAAATTATTATCATGTATAGTATTATATTGCAGGTTATTATTATCATATTTTATATCATAAAAATTAAAATCACTTGTTAAAAACTGACTATCTTCATTCCCTGTATTAGTTATATTAAGTCTGAATATAATCATTTGCCAATCTATCCCTTTGGGACTACTACATATATTAGCAGCTTCATCTATATACTCATTTTTCTTCATTTTATTTAAGAATATTATTAACTGTTCTATGCTTTCACTATCCTCATATAAATATACATCCGTAAAATCATTTGTAACATATGCTTCCTCTATTTTACATTCAAGTTTATTCTTATTACTAGTTTCATTTATTGTATCATCCATATTTACCATCGGCGGTATATCTACCCCTTCAGGTATAGTATAATACTTATTATCATCATGCCATTTAGACTCCTTATTATCAACAACTACTGTTGTTTTCTTTTCATCCTCTATATCTGCCATTGAATATACATCATCTATATCAGTTAATCTGCATCCAGTAAGTGAAGCTAAGATTGTAATAATCATTATAATTATACATTTTTTCTCCATATACTTATTCATCCCCTATCTAATTTATAATTCAATCGGTTGGGGACTATTAATTATCCCCAACCGATTAAGAAGTAAGCTTTACTTCTTTTACTCTTTCAAGTTTTTAATACCCGCTCATATTATCCGGACTCCAATATCCGCTATAACTTGTCGCCTCATAATCGCAAAGAGTTGCTTTAATCGTTGCAAAATTCTTATCGCTCTCTTTTACCCAGTTTTTCATATACTTCGTTGTACCTTCATAGAATGTATGACTAGAACTATAGCATGCACCATCATCTGAATGATAATCTTCATATCCATAGACATAAGCCAAATATCCTATATCATCTGAACCATCAACAGAGTCACACCTCATCCAAGATGCTGACTCATCTTCTTTATATCTTCTTGACGTTTCTTCTGCGCTATATCCATCAAAATTAAACTCAAATGCTGTGTCGCTATTATTATTCGCATAAATATGCGCTGTCTGCACACCTGTAAATAATAACATTCCTGTGAAAGCACCTACAATAAGCTTTCCAAAAAGGCTTGTCTTATTATACATAACGCACTTCCTTTCTCTGATTTAATCATCAGTAACCCCCTTGTTAATAAGTAACTTTATAGAACCGGTTACGTTGTATTTATTCTACCACACAAAAACATCTATTTTTTCAATTTGTAATATTTGGTAGGTTTTGTTGTAATATTTGGTCAATAAATGTTATTTTTCAGTATATTTAATCCAATTTTATATACTTTATTTCATATTTTTATATGTATAATATATGTAATTAACACAAAAATACCAGCCCTTTCAACATCAGATACTTCCCCTGACATCCCTAGGCTGGTATATAAAATATATCCCTATACTTACATTCTCATATTCCTTACTCCGACCGACACACTTGTTACATACTCATATTCTGTTTTTTTGACATCATACATTCCATCATACTTCTTTATTATCTTCCTGACACTGCCTATACCTCTGCCGTGATTTTTATAATAATCTATGGTTCTGGCTTCCGGCGTGTTTATATAATTATTCTTTATAATAAATACTATATTATCTGCGTGGCATATAAGCTTAATATCTATATATGCATCCATATTATTCTCAAGTACACGGCTTACAGCATGTTTGCTGTTATCTATAAGGTTGCCTATAATCACGCCAAGGTCACTATAATCGACATCCAGCTCCTCTGGCACTTTCACGTCATAGGTTATATTTACACCTTCTGGCACTTCTGATAACTTATACGACAATATACTGTTGACCCTTAAGTTCGTACAGTACTTTGGCTGCCCGGCTGTGTTAATATTATCAAGTATATTATCAAGTTCTTTTTCGGCTTCATCATAATCCCTTAACTGTATGGCATAACTGAGCGTATTCAGTCTGTTCTTAAGGTCGTGTCTTATGTCCTTAAGCTCCTCCTGTGCCTCTTTGATATTACCATACAGCCTGTTATTCGTGTCTATCTGTATCTTAAGAATATCTTCCTCATAGCTATGGCGTGCGCTTGTGTCTATCTCTATCATACTTATGCATACAATATCCTTGGCTATGCATATCACAATCATAAGTATTACATATACTACATACCTGTCATTTATCTGCTGCGGCATTAACTTATACACCATCATAAGAATTATATTCTGTACGACAACCGTCATTATAACAGCTATATCCGTAATCCTGCTTACGCTTACTTTTCTATAATTGTTATATCTGATAAATGCAAACAACATTATTATACTTACAAATATAATAAATGGAATTATATAAATCGATGCTGTTTCCTCAGTATACACTATACTGTTACGTTTTATGCTCCATACAGCTTTTATGACAACTGATATATTAATAAGCATATTTACATATATAAGTACTGCCGATATATTTTTATACAGCAGGGGAATGTCCGATATATTCAATATAATAAGAATAACCGCAAGTACAGCACACACTATATAATCATCATATAATATAAGTCTGTACAGGCTCACACTTATCGCTGCCATTATTATTATGCTTTTTAACAGCTGCTTTGTATCAATGGCTATCAGCCATCTTATGTTGTGATGTATTCCTTCCTGTATACTGTTATCTGTATCATATTCGCCTGTATATTTCAGGGACTTGATAAAGCTTCTATATATTATGTATTCAGTTATTCCAAGAAGTATAAACCAATATTCCCACACCATCAGTACTCTCCACGCTTATATTGCAGACACATATTTATTAAAGCCATCAACGAATTCCCTGCTGTAACGTCTTGCTATCGAAACCGGAACTTCCTCGCTTTCACGCCCTGTCTTATACCATACCATATCTGACTTTATTCTTGATATATACTTATAGTTTATAAGCATTGAACTGCCTGCCATTCCAAACATATCAGAAGGGAATTCTTCTTTGATATCCTTTATCTTTCCATATGTCCTGTATTCTTTACCAGATGTTACGATATTGATATACCGCATATCTGAATATATGCACACTATATCATTATAGTCTATCCTGTATACAGACTTTCCTATATGAAATATGAACTTGCTGCCATCACCTATATACAACTCGTTAATCTCGCTGAGTATCATACTAAGACGTTCTTCACCTGCCGGCTTTACTATGTAGTTAAATGCATGTACATCAAATGCTTTCTGCATATAATCCGTATGGCTTGTTATAAATACTATAACAGCCTCCTTATATGCCGCCTTTATCCATTTTGCAAGACTTATTCCATTGTCATCGCCAAGTTCTATATCAAGAAAATACACATCATATGGTATGTCTTCATCACTAAGTTCTTCTTTCATATCCTCTGCACAGTTATATACATCTGTTTCTGCTTTTATTCCAAGCTTATCCGCTGTCTTATCAAGAAGCCTGACAAACATATCTGCCTGTACACTATCATCTTCGCACAATGCTATCCTCATACAATTCTACTCCTCATCAATGCAGCTTATGCCAGCACTTTAATCAGTACTGACAGACAGACCCGCACCTAACTAACGAGCAAGCCAGCCTCCATCAACTGCAAGTGTGAAACCATTAACATAGTCTGATGCCTTAGAAGCAAGGTATACTACAGCACCTTCCATATCCTCTGGTGTTCCCCATCTTCCAGCAGGTATCCTGTCAAGAATAGCTTCGCTTCTGTCTGCATCATCCCTTAACTGGGCTGTATTGTTAGTTGCCATATATCCCGGTGCAATTCCATTTACATTGATGTTATACTTTGCCCATTCATTAGCCATCGCTCTTGTAAGACCTATAGCTGCACTCTTGCTTGCTGTATATGATGGAACTCTTATTCCACCCTGATAAGAAAGCATAGAGCATACATTTATAATCTTACCACCTTCACCCTGTTTTATAAGCTGTCTTGCAAATGCCTGACTTAAGAAAAATACCATCTTTTCATTTACCTGTATGACTGAATCCCAATTTTCCTCTGTGAAATCTATAGCATCCTGTCTTTTGATAAGACCTGCATTATTAACAAGTATATCAACTCTTCCGTATACATCCATAGCAGCTGTCATAATCTTAGATATAGAATTCATGTCTGAAAGATCAGCTAATACTTCGGTAAATATACCACCATCTGCCTCTATTTTAGCCTTAGTTTCTTCGCATGAACGTCTTGCAACTCCAAGCACCTTAGCTCCAGCCTGTGCAAGCGCAATACACATCCCCTGTCCAAGTCCTGTATTGGCACCCGTAACAACTGCCACCTTATTATCTAACTTAAATAAATCTAATATCATATACTCTCTCTTTCCTTATATTTCCTGTTATCTGCTGCATTAATTTAAAAATAAATCAATAAATAACAACTAAGCAATGCTCATTGCAGTTAGTTAAATCCTATAAGCTTATTCATAACCTTATATCCTGTCTTGGATATTCCTCTTCCTATACGTCCGGGAATATTAACTGTACTTCCTAAAAGACTATATCTTAATTCCTTATAGAGTTGCTTATCTGTGTCTTTAACATACCTCCAGAGTTCCTTCTTTTTGTTAAGATTCTCCTCTGTTCCAGATATTATTAAGAATATTGATGAAACCTCCATCATAATTCTTAAATATGTTCTCATATATTTTCTACATTTCTCATTCTCTGGTTTCTCAGAAAGATATGAATCTATAAGCCTTCTTGTAACTCTTAACTGCTGGTCTATTCTTGATATCATAACCTTTTCGTTAACTGACTGGTCATCACGTCCTATGAAATATCTGTAAAAATTCGTATTAATGTAATACATTTTCTTAACATATGGTAATGGTTCAAACACAAACACATTATCCACATAAAATGTATGCTTTGGAAGTTCTAATCCACAATCTTTAATAAGCTGTGTCCTATATATAACTGAATGCATAAGTATGTACTGGTCAACTTTAAAATGCCCCATATCATCCCATCCAAACATCTTATCAACTGGGAGTGCATTCTCATAATGAATAACTTTTTTTCTTTTAGCGCCTACTTTTTCATATACATAGTTAGCTATAACCATATCAGGAAGGTCATCTTTTTCTACGAATTCCTTAAGCTTTGTAAGTATTTTTCTATAACTTTTTATGTCTACCCAGTCATCACTATCAACTACCTTAAAGAACACTCCTGTAGCATTGGCAAGTCCTGTGTTAACCGCCTGTCCATGTCCACCATTCTCCTGGTGAACAGCTTTAACGATGCCTGGATACTGTTCTTCATACTTTTTAGCTATTTCTAAAGTGTTATCCTTCGTAGAACCATCATCCACTATGATAACCTCAATATCATCCCCTCCTGCAAGGCATGATTTAATACATTTTTCCATATATTCTGCTGAGTTATAACATGGAATTGCAAATGATAATAACTTCATATGTATAATCTCCTATTTAATTTTCTTCAAAAAATCGTTTTGCTTCTTCCTCATGTTTGTGCGGGTCGAAAATGTTACCGCTTTTTCGTGCAAGCACGAACAGCGGTCACACTTTCGACCCTGGGGTATCACATGCGATCTGGGCACTTGATGCCAAGAAGGTCTGTGCATGTTTCAAGAATATTTTTTGTAAGTGTAATAAGTGCTATATAACCCTTTTTCTGTTCTTCGTTCTCTTCTGCAAGTATCTTCGTATTATGATAGAAGCCATTGAATTCATTAGACACTTCATATATGTACTGACATATTCTATGTGGTGCATTATCTTTGTATGCACTTTCTATCACATCTGAAAACTTAATAAGTGACAATGCAAGCGTTTTTTCTGAAGCTTCTTTTGCAGGTAATATATTAATATTTTCAGAACTTCCACCATTTTCCTTGTATTTTGCAAGTATAGACTTTATTCTTACGATTGTATACAGAATATAAGGACCTGTATTTCCCTCAAAAGAAGCAAATCTGTCTATATCAAAAACATAATCCTTTGATGCCTGGTTAGAAAGATCTCCATACTTAAGTGCAGCAAGACCTACTATCTTTGATGTTTCTTCTGCTTCTTCATCAGATACTGATCGATTCTCCTTTATCTTGTTAAGTACTGCATTATCAATATCAGCAATAAGATGCTCTAATCTCATAACACCGCCTGAACGTGTCTTAAATGGCTTGCCATCCTTTCCATTCATAGTTCCAAATCCGACAAATGTCATATTAACATCAGGTCTTACGATGCCTGCTTTCTTTGCGGTTCTGAATACCTGTGTAAAATGAAGCTCCTGTCTTTTATCTGCAAGATATATATATGTGTCCGGCTTATAAAGTTTTTCTCTTTCTACTATAGTTGCAAGGTCCGATGTAGCATAAAGTGCCGCACCATCTGACTTTCTTACGATACATGGAGGCAGTTCTTTAGTATCTGTATCTTCTGCTATATCTACAACAGTAGCCCCCTGGCTTTCATATGCTATACCATCATCAACCATCTTATCTACCATTTCATCTATATATGGCTGTGCATCACTTTCGCCTTTCCAAAGATCAAAGGATACATTAAGATTATCATAATTCTTCTTCAGATCTTTCTTTGAAACCGTCATAATATGATTCCAGATAGCTCTGCATGCCTTATCACCATTTTGAAGCTTAAGTGTTGCCTCGTGCGCCCTTTTAGCAAAAGCTTCATCCTCCTTGGACTTAGCACTTGCTGCTGGATATATCTCCTCCAGCTCTGCTATTGTAAATGGTGCTTCTTTAGGATATTCACCTGTAAATGAAGCATCAAAATATGGTAGTTCCGGCTTTCTATCTCTTAATTCTTCTATAATAAGTCCCATCTGAAGTCCCCAGTCACCAAGATGCACATCACCTATTGTCCTGTTGCCAACAAATCTGTTAATTCTTTTAACGCTTTCACCGATGACAGCTGATCTTAAATGACCTACATGAAGTGGCTTAGCCGCATTAGCACCACCAAAATCTACAATAACAGTCTTAACCTGTTCATTGTTCTCATAACCATACTTATCAGAAGCTGCCATATCATTCATATAACCAGCAAGATATTCAGGACTAATCTTTATATTGATAAAGCCTGGTTTAACACTTTCAACAGATGAGAAAAGTCTGTTATCTGCAAGCTTGGAAACAACTTCATCTGATATCATAAAAGGTGCCTTTTTATATGTCTTTGCTGCTGCCATAGCACCATTACACTGATACTCACATAAGTCTGGCCTGTTAGATACTGTTATCCTTGCATAATCTTTAGAATATCCACATTCCTCAAACGCTTTCTGGAATTGTTCTGTCATAAGTTCTATTATAGTCTTCATATAATCTCCACTCCTGATTTTATTTGCTTTTCAGTTGTTATATCACCTGATGCATATATAATAAATATAAAAAAGAAGCTGTTGCACTAAGTTGATTATATATTGATATATAAACTACTTACGTTGCGACAGCTTCCATATAAAACACTACTACATCACTGCTCAGTTTTAGGTTTTCAACTATTCTGAACAATAATATATAAAGCTGTATTTAGTTTAGTATAAGACACTTTCAAGAAAAAGTCCATAGCTCTCAGCTGGAAGTGACATAACAACATCCCTTCCATCAAGTGCAGCTTCTATATCTGAGGTCTTCTTTAATCCGTTACCAACATCAAGAAGCATTCCTATCATATATCTTGCCATATTATGAAGAAAATCATCAGCTGTTATTGTAATATTACATTTATCACCTTCTACATCTATATCTATTGACTTGACATTTTTTACTGTTGACTTACTCTTTTTAGCAGTTGTAAATGCTTTAAAGTCATGACTTCCGATAAAATACTGTGCCGCTGTTCTCATGGCTGATATATCTGGCACATCGAATGTATGATATGCATATTTTCTTGTAAACACATCTGCTACATTAGCCATATCAAGCTTGTATACATACGTTTTGCTCTTTGCATTCAACTGGCTATGAAATCTTTCATCAACTTCTTCAACATGATTGATTGCAATATCTCTTGGAAGGTATCTGTTAAGATAATTCTTAATCTCAATAGCCTGATACCTGTCATTTAACTTAAAGTTAGCTGTTTGCGCAAGTGCATGAACACCCTTTTCTGTCCTGCAGCCAACATATATATCTATATCCTCACCAGTCATTTTTTTAATTATTTCTTTAATCTTAACTTCTATCGTATTGGATGATGAATCTTTACCCAGACGCTGCCATCCATCATATCTGCCACCATCATATTGAATCTGTAACTTATAATTATACATTATTCTTCCATAACCTTTTCAACTGTATTAACGATAACATCCATCTCAAAAGGCTTCTGTATAAAATCAGCTGCACCCATCTTAAGCGCCTCTATCATATTAGCCTTTTGTCCCGCCGCTGTAACCATGATAACCTTAGCATCCGGATCGTCATCTATTATTTCTTTAACTGCAGCAATTCCACCAAGCTTTGGCATTGTAATATCCATTGTTGTAATATCAGGTCTGTATATTTTAAATTTTTCAACACCCTCTGCACCATCTACTGCTTCTGCAACTATCTCATGTCCTGCCTGTTCAAGCATATTTCTTAAGAATTTCCTTGATGTCTTAGAATCATCTACTATCAATATTCTAGCCATAATCGTCCTCCGTTCCCACTTTATAATCTGGTATATGCTTACACCTTAAACTTCCAGCTTAATCTTATCATCTGCCACCATAATCAGATTAAATCTATGTCCCTTCATTGAAAATGTAACTACATACATTCCATTATCTGCCTTAATCTGTGTATCCTTATAAAATACTGGTGGATGCAATGCAACTTCTATGTCTTCATAGCTGAGCTTTGTTGCATACGCACCATTAATCACGTTAATAAGCTCACATATTGAATCATAAGCATCTGAATCAAACTCACTCAGCTCTTCCTGTGAAAATACTGATGCAACACATAAAAGGTCGTCATCATCTCCCGCTATGCCAAGAAATACATCTATATCTCCGTCCATAAGCTGGCAGCCTACAAACTTTCCCTCGTACTCCTTTTGATATATAATTCTTTCCAGTTCCATATCATTACCTATAAACTGAGTAAATATCTTAAGTACACTCTGCATCTGCTTGTTGTAGTATTCTGTGTTCATATCAAGAAATGTTGTAACCATATCATCTATATTACCTTCCTTGATAACCTTCAGTTCACTATCAGTAAAAACAGTTCCAGCGTGATTTTTGGCAATATATTTGTTAATCATCTTGTCCCGCATATCATCGCTCTCCTCATACCTGATTATCTGTCAATTATAATTTTTCGATTCATTTAACTTTTAAATTCATTATACATCATTAAGATACAAGTTAGCAATCACTTATTTTATTTAATTGATTGAAAATTGACATATTACTTGCTGCTGACTGATATTTTAGAAAATACTTCGCGTTCTTAACTACTGCACATAATAAAACCGGCACAGCTAATCACACTTTTGCCATGCCGGAAACTTATTTTTACACTTTAAATATGATGAAAGGTTACTTTTAACCCCGATATCAATTATATTATTTAAGCATTCTCAACAGAATAGTTAGGAGCTTCTTTAGTAATATGAATGTCATGTGGATGACTTTCTCTTAAAGCTGCAGATGACATCTTTATAAACTTAGCTGTCTCCTGAAGTACTGGAATAGTCTGTGCTCCACAGTAACCCATACCTGAACGGAGTCCTCCCATAAGCTGGAATATAGTATCTTCAACAAGTCCTTTATATGCAACTCGTCCTTCAACACCTTCTGGAACAAGCTTCTTTGCATCTGTCTGGAAGTATCTGTCTTTACTACCATTCTCCATAGCTGCAATAGAACCCATGCCTCTATAAACCTTATACTTTCTGCCCTGGAATAACTCAAATGAACCAGGAGCTTCGTCACAGCCTGCTAAAAGACTTCCAAGCATACATACATTACCGCCTGCTGCTATCGCCTTAACTATATCTCCTGAGAACTTTATACCACCATCAGCGATAACTGGAATACCATACTTTTTAGCCTCAGCATATGCATCCATAACTGCTGTTACCTGAGGTACACCAATACCGGCAACAACTCTTGTTGTACATATAGAACCAGGTCCGATACCAACCTTAACAGCATCTACGCCTGCTTCACATAAAGCTTTGGCAGCAGCTCCTGTAGCTATATTACCCGCAATAACCTGAAGTTCTGGATATGCAGCCTTGATTTCCTTTAAAGTTGTAATAATATTCTTTGAATGACCATGAGCTGAATCTATAACAATACAGTCAACACTTGCATTAACAAGTGCTTCTACTCTGTCCATAACATTAGAAGTTATACCAACAGCAGCACCTGCAAGAAGTCTTCCCTGCGAATCATGTGCAGATGCAGGATACTTGATAGACTTCTCAATATCCTTGATTGTGATAAGACCTGTCAGCTTGAAATCCTTATCAACAATAGGAAGCTTTTCCTTTCTTGCCTTACCAAGAATCTTCTTAGCTTCTTCAAGTGTGATGCCTTCCTCTGCTGTTACAAGATTCTCACTTGTCATACATTCCTTGATAGGTCTTGAGAAATCCTCTTCGAACTTAAGATCTCTGTTAGTGATTATACCAACCAGCTTCTTGTTATCATCTACAATAGGTACGCCTGATATTCTGAACTTTCCCATAAGCTCGTTAGCTTCTTTTAATGTATTATCTGGATGTAAGTAAAATGGATCTGTGATAACTCCATTCTCTGATCTCTTTACCTTATCTACCTCTTCTGCCTGCTGCTCAATAGACATATTCTTGTGGATAATACCTATACCACCCTGTCTTGCCATAGCGATTGCCATTCTATGTTCAGTAACTGTGTCCATACCTGCACTCATCAAAGGAATATTAAGCTTAATATTCTTTGTAAGATTAGTTGTTAAATCGATCATATTAGGTGTTACTTCTGAATACTGTGGAACTAATAACACATCGTCAAATGTAATGCCCTCACCAATAATTGTACCCATTTTCCTTTGTCCTCGCTTTCCTGTGAATAAAATAATTAAGTTATATGCGCATAATAACGCAATTCTTGGTACAAAAAAATCCGAATACTTAATTCGGACATTTCTGTGTGGAAAAATCTGATAAACGTTCTATCATATTCCTTTTGTTTATAATATTAAAATTGTATCAGAGCATTTTTTAAAAGTCAATAACTTTAAACACATCTTTTTCAACAACATTTTGTATGCTGTGAAGAACACGTTCATCAGGATATATAAATACCCTGACTAATTCGTTATGTTCATTATACGCATATATGACAACTGAATCGTGATTGCTTGCACCAACTGAATAATCATAAGTCTTAACGTCCATATGATTCATACGGAGTGCATCCTGCGAATCAGCTCTTGCCACAAGCTTTGCTCTTGAAAGTGTATACACACCACATCTTTTTCTTGCCGATTTTGCCATAATCCTGTCAATCGTAAGCGTATCATCCACCATCGAATACTCAAGCTCTGCATTATAATACTGGAATACTAAAAATGTCATCACCGCAAATAATGCAAGCACAATTATTCCAAATGTTCTTGTCTGTGGTATGGTTGTAGCCGCCACAATACAGCCTATTATAAGCAATGCCTTATAAATAACTGCTGTCTTAGGTGGTTTTACCTTCACTATCTGTTCTACTGCTATATCAAACATAAAGCTTCTCCTATCTTGTAATAATTCCAATTAATCAAAGTAATTAATTTTCTTCTTAGTGCCTGCAGCCGACTTAACCTTTACGTCTGGTATCTCATAGTCTTCTATATCAATTATATCCTTGCTTTCGTCACACATTATAAGCAATCTGGCAATCATTTTAAGCTTTTCTTTCATTCCGAAGCTTCCACCAACACTATAAGCTGTGCCATTTACTTCATATCTGTTCATTGATGAGAAATATACCGGTCTGTCTTCTTTGGCAACATCTGTATAATCTTTAACATCAATACATAATAAAGCATCTGCTGCTTCCTCTAACTTGTCTGGATGCTTAGCTATAACAGAACTGCATATTGTTCCAAGCATATCTGTCTGGTTCTGCTCGTATTTATTGCCATATACGCTGAATTTCACAAGTGATCCACTTCCTTTGCCGCTAACAGAAGAACCTCCTCTTACCTTTACCGCTGGAAGTTCAACCTGTTCTGAACTGAATATCTCTTGGCTTTCACCACATATATTAAGCAGAAGTGCCATTTTCTTTAACTTGTCTACTACTGAATATGATGTTCCAACGCATATATGGCTTCCATTAGCGAATTCAAAAAATTCACAGCTTCTGAAATATGTAGGCATATCTGCCTTACGATTCTTAGGAAGACTATAATCAACATCAGACACGCAGGTCATCCCATTATATGAAGGAAGTTCATCCACAATATCCTGATGTTTATTAAGAACGTGTGCAAAAAATGTAAGCATCATATCTGACTGATTAAGCTCATACTCCTTGCCATAAAGCGTAAATCTGATATCACCTGTACTTGTAGCCTGTCTTGTTCTGGTGTTATCAGTTATACTGGTATTATCTGTTATACTAGTATTATCTGTTATATTGGTGTTATCTGTTATACTAGTATTATCTGTTATATTGGTGTTATCTGTTATACTGGTATTATCTGTTATATTGGTGTTATCTACTGCTGTTACAGAATCATCTGCAGCAACACTATCATTGTTGTACTTTTCTTTAAGTTCCTCCAATACATCAATATTAATTTTGTCATTCTTGTCATTAGTAAAATTGTTATACATTAACTGTGCGCAATCACCAGCTGTTCCATATTTCTGAATACTATAGCTTGACTCTTTAAAAATATAACTAAGCATACTTATCGCAACTCTATGTGCTGTATTCAAACCATCTATAGTTGACCTGACATCTTTCTTTAACTTGCTCTTTACTGCAATATTATCTTCCATGACATCTTTAAGGACATTTACTTCCTCTGGAACCATCTTTATTGCCATACTCTGACTTTCTTTTGCAACTGTATTATCATACACTGCATCTTCCATTTTTTGTATTGTAGACATATTATCATCCAAGGCAATATAAAAATTCTCAAGATACTTGCCTTTTTCCATCTTTAAATCCTCTGAACGTGTTACAAGCTGTTCTATAAGGCAGGCATAACTACGGAAATAGTTAAGACTAAGAAATGAAATCATAGCAACACAATCAACATCATATAAACGCTCCTTAATATTCTGTAACCAGTTCTTAGAAATATTCTCCTGAAGCTCTATATCTATATATACATTAATTCCGCGTTTTCTAAGTTCATATACAAATTCGTAAACCTTCTCTTTATCCTTACTTGCATAACTTACAAATACATAAGGTTCACCCTTTATCCATCCATCTTCAAGTTTCTTTTTAAGCTCATCAATATCCGCCATTACCATTCCTCCTGCGTGACAACTAAAATCCAATATGGAAGTATTATAACATACCCCTTAACTTTTTTAAATAGAAACAACTATCCCTGGTATTTTTCACTAGTGTTTTATCTTGTAATATTTCTTACCCAGATATACTTCTTATAATGTATATATACTGCCGGGAGCTTTACCAGCTCATCCATGCTTATTATGATATATACAAGCCAGACTGGTGCATTGAATACAAATGCTGCTATAAAGCCAAGCGGAACCGCAAAGCACCACATTGCACCAATATTCCCCTTCATATCAAACTTTGCATCACCTCCGGCACAGAATATCCCATCCAGAACAGTTGTATTCACCGACTGCCCCATCAGATTAATGCCAAGGACTATCAGCATAAAGCCAAGATACCCCTTCGCTGTATCTGACATAGGGGCTGCACGCGATACAACCGGAGCTACAACGATAAGAAGCAGACCTGTTATTATCCCAATGGCTATTGACAGTCTTGTAATTCTTCCACCATATTCCCTGGCTTTATCAAGCTTACCTGCTCCTAGAAGATTACCTATAATAATTCCTGCCCCGGCACTAACACCCCTTATAACGCACTGCACCATGCTCTTTACTATACTGGCTATGGAATTCGCTGCAACAGCATCACTTCCCATATGTCCAAGTATAACTGAGTATAATACAAATGCAATGCCCCACACTAAGGAGGCACATAGCACAGGTGTTGTGTAATACCAGAAATCTCTTGTCAGTGCTTTATCTGTATGAATAATTCCTTTCCATTCCAAAGCGGCAATCCTGTCTTTGTTAACTACAATATATGCCCATACAAGCTCTATCACTCTCGATATTACAGTTGCATAAGCCGCTCCACGTATGCCAAGACGTGGCATACCAAACAAGCCAAATATAAGGACAGCATTGCAGACTATATTAACAGCAACTGCTGATGAGCTGATAACAGAGCTTTGAGCCGCCCTTCCTGTATTCTTAAGAAGAATCAGATATACCTGCGATACTGCACACAGCACATAGGATAAGGCTACTGCCCTTATATATAGTGTACCGCTTGCAATAAGTTCCGGTTCGTTAGTGAATATCCTTATAAGTCCCTCAGGTATGAGAAGCGCAAGAATAGTGAATATGCCGCCTGACAGCAGATTAGCATATAAAGCCACCGGCATGACCTTTTCAATAGCTTTTATGTCCTTCTTTCCCCAGTACTGTGAAATCATTATTCCTGAGCCTGCTGTTATCCCTGCTATAAACAGATTAAGCACAAACTGTATCTGTCCGGCAAGTGAAGCTGCAGACAACGAGGTCTGGTCTACAAAACCCAGCATAACCGCATCTGTGGCACTCACAAGTGCCAACATAAACTGCTGTATAGCTATCGGAACCACCAGTTTAACCAGCTTTTCTGACAAATCATCATTCTTTCTTCTACTAAAAAACATAAACCAAGCTCTCCTGACATATATGAATCAGCTCAATCTGCTGCAATTCACTTAATAACCTTGATAGCATAACACATTCCTTTTATATTGCACAACAAAAAGCCCCCTTGTTTATGAATATAAAACATAAACAAAGGGACTTTTTTAATATGATGAAAATGTTAAATTTATTTTATCAACTTACTGATGTATAGCAAATTATTACTTATTACATCATTCCGCCCATACCGGCAGCTCCTGCTGGCATAGCTGGTGCATCTTCCTTAATAGTTGTAACAACTGCTTCTGTTGTAAGAAGTGTAGATGCAACACTTGTAGCATTCTGTAATGCGCTTCTTGTAACCTTAGCTGGATCAAGGATACCTGCATCAACCATATTAACGTACTTATCGTTAAGTGCATCATAACCTGTTCCGACTTCTGATTCTCTTACCTTGTTGATGATAACTGCACCCTCAAGACCAGCATTGTTAGCAATGTGGAATAATGGAGCTTCAAGAGCCTTAAGGATAATCTCTGCACCTGTCTTTTCATCTCCGCTAAGTGTAGCAGCAAGCTCTGCAACCTTCTTAGATGCGTGGATATAAGCTGAACCACCACCTGAGATAACACCTTCTTCTACTGCTGCTCTTGTTGCATTAAGAGCATCTTCCATACGAAGCTTAGCTTCCTTCATTTCAGTTTCTGTTGCAGCACCAACTCTGATAACAGCTACGCCACCTGCAAGCTTAGCAAGTCTTTCCTGTAACTTTTCCTTATCGAAATCAGATGTTGTTTCTTCAAGCTGTGCACGAATCTGTGCAACTCTTGCTTCGATATCTTCCTTAGCACCTTCGCCATCAACGATAACTGTATTTTCCTTCTGAACCTTAACTGACTTAGCTCTACCAAGCATATCAAGTGTTGTATCCTTAAGCTCAAGACCAAGTTCTTCTGAGATAACCTGACCACCTGTAAGAATAGCGATATCTTTAAGCATTTCCTTACGTCTGTCACCATATCCAGGAGCCTTGACAGCTACTACATTGAATGTACCTCTTAACTTGTTAACGATAAGTGTTGTAAGTGCCTCACCTTCAACATCCTCAGCGATAATAAGAAGCTTAGCACCATTCTGTACAATCTGCTCAAGAACTGGTAAGATTTCCTGAATATTAGATATCTTCTTATCTGTGATAAGGATGTATGGGTTATCAAGGTTAGCTTCCATCTTATCCATATCTGTTGCCATATATGCTGATATATAACCTCTGTCGAACTGCATACCTTCTACAAGGTCAAGTTCTGTCTTCATTGTCTTAGATTCTTCGATTGTTATTACGCCATCATTAGAAACTTTTTCCATAGCATCTGCTACCATCTGGCCTACTTCTTCGTCACCTGCTGAAATAGATGCAACCTTTGCAATCTGATCCTTGCCTGTAACCTTTTCGCTCATCTGTGCTATAGCTTCTACTGCACAATCAGTTGCCTTCTTCATACCTTTTCTTAAGATAATTGGATTAGCACCTGCAGCTAAGTTCTTCATACCTGCATTTACCATAGCCTGTGCAAGAACAGTAGCTGTTGTTGTACCATCACCTGCTACATCGTTAGTCTTAGTAGCAACTTCCTTTACAAGCTGTGCACCCTGATTCTCAAATGCATCTTCAAGCTCGATATCCTTAGCTATTGTAACACCATCATTAGTGATAAGTGGTGCGCCATATGACTTATCAAGAACTACGTTACGTCCCTTTGGTCCGATTGTAACTCTTACTGTATTAGCTAACTTATTAACGCCCTCTTCAAGAGCTTTTCTTGCTTCGATTCCGTACTTAATTTCCTTTGCCATTGTTATTACCTCCAAATAAAATCAATAATATAATCAACAATATAATGAATATTTATAATTAATCCTCAATTACTGCAAGGATATCATTCTGCTTAACTACGATATATTCTTCTTCATCAAGCTTAACTTCTGTTCCTGCATACTTAGAATATATTACCTTATCTCCAGGCTTAACCTGCATTGTAACTTCCTTGCCATCAACAACTCCACCAGGTCCTACTGCAACTACTTCCGCCTGTGATGGCTTTTCCTTTGCCTGTCCTGGTAATACAATGCCTGACTTAGTAGTTTCTTCTGCAACTAATGCTTTAATTACAACTCTGTCTCCTAATGGTACTAACTTCATAATATAATCCACCTTTCCGCTGTCTGACATGTATGTGGCAGCTATCTTTATCATTACTTTAATTTTGTCTGTTAGCACTCATTTCTTTTGAGTGCTAATCCCGATAACGATAAGATATCACCCAGCTAATAATTTGTCAACAACTAATTCAAATATATTAATGTTTTTACATTTTGATTATACTTTTTTTATTTTTTATGTTTTTTTGACTCTGCAACTCCCATTTTTATAGTTTTCCCATAATAGAAAAGATACTGCTGTGCGTATCCTCCAAGTTCTCCAAACCTGTTTTTTGCAAAATCCGCTATAACCTCCTTAGATGTATCCTTCTTATCAAAATAAAGATATTCCATTATCCTTTTTATCCATACATCTATAGGAAAACTATCTCTTTTTCCAAGTGCAAAAAGACTTACGCAGCTTGCAACTTTATTGCCTACGCCCTTTATTTTGCACATTTTTTTTATTCCTGCTGCCGAATCTGACTTTATAAGTTCATTATAATTAACACTTCCATCATAAACATGGCTGACTGCATCATATATATATGGAGCACGAAAGCCTGTTTTTAACTCCTTCAGGTCTTCAATAGTTGCTTCTCTTAGCTGATTAACATCTGGAAATGTATACATTGGAATTCCTTTTACCTTGCCTTTATAAGTACCATACTTTTCTGATATATCAGCTACTATCTTTTTAATATGTGGTATCTGCTTATTCTGTGAGATTATAAATGATATAAGTGTTTCAAAAAATTCCTGGTTAAGTATTCTTACTCCTGACATTGCACATATTGCTTCTTTTAGCTTATCATCCTTTGCAAGCAGTTCTTCTTTTATTTTCCCATAATCCCTGTCTATATCAAAATATTTTCTCCATAATGTATCATACATCTTCTCATCTGTATCGTAAAACACCAGATTACTATCATCCTGTCTTATATGTAAAAGCTGTCCATATGCTGTCAACACATATTCATTCTCATCAAGCATGTTAAAATGAAAGCATTGCCCACATTCCAGCGTTTCTTTAAGATTAAAATCTGATGGTGTATTTATCACATAATCGTTCATATTATTCCTCTTTTCTTAACTATTCTTAAATAGATGTATTTGATTCTTACAATGTTTCTTAAACATTTTTTAATATTTCTTCCATATTCTATTATAAATTTCTTCCATGTTCTATTATAAATACTTTTATTTTTGCAAATTACGTATTAGAATTGTTATGTATATATTCTTTTATATACCTTTATAATATGATGTTGCCCACATGATATGAGATATGAGCATAAAAGTTTGATGATAATCCCATGATATGCGGATATTGGCAGGTATTATGTGCCAGTGGTACATATTTAACACGGGCAGAAGTGGCACATAGACGTGGACATCATAGTTTTTATCATAACAGATTATAACCAAACAACACACAATATTCAATTTATAACATAATTATTTATAGAAAGATTAATGACAATGCATTTTAAAAAAAGCAATTTTAGAAATATAAATTTTAAAAAAAAGACTTTTGCTATTATTTCAATTATTATAAGTCTTTTATTTACTGGATGTAATATCCCATTTTTATCAGAATGGCAAGATGGGTCATGTACCTCCATATCCAATACTGCATATGATAAATCTGCCTCATCAACTAGTGAAATAATTGATTATATCAATCAATGCTTAATAAATAATCAGACCGTATGCGAATTATTCATTGAAGACGAGTCTCTTATAGATGCTAATTCATGGCTTGCTGCCATAGATGGCATAGAACAGTTAAAATGTGAATATAAACGTGTTAAAAACGGTTTTAATGTACGCATTACATATGAATGCTGGGATAGTTTTTCTATAATCAATGCATATAAAACCGGTTCAACAGATGGACTAAATAAACGCCAGCTTACATTATATACTAAATACATACAGATATTAAACGAGATTACATCTCCTGCTAATTCGGATATAGAAAACGAACTTGCAGTACATGATTATCTTGTCGAACACATTTCTTATGTTGATACTGGTGATTCCTCTTACAATGCATACAGTGCACTTATTAACGGAATCGCTGTATGCAGCGGCTATACCGAATGTTTTAAAACATTTATGGATATGCTTGGAATAGAAAATGGAACAGTGTCCGGTGAAGCTGGTGACGAGCAGCATATATGGAATACTGTTAAACTGGATGACCAATGGTATCATGTAGACGTAACATGGGATGATCCTATAGGTTCTTCTTTTGAATACACCGATCATTCTTACTTTAATATTACAGCCAAAGACATGTCCATTGATCATACATGGAACCATGACAAATACAGTGAATATGAGAATTGTGGAACAAAATATTCTTATGTAAGATATGCTGGAGTAACCATGATAAGCAACACTTCACAGTTAAACCGTCTTATCCGTAATGCGGTTAAAAACAAACAGACTCATCTTGAATTCGCCTGCACATTCACAACTGATTTAAAAACAGCTGTGTCAAAAACGGGTGAAGCTTTATCATATACTTATAAAAATGTACCTAGAAATAATTACTCTTTATATACCGTAACATTCACTTACTAATATATGTCTGCAATATGCCTCTATGTTTCTAATATGTATTTTTTTAGGACATTTTTTCTTTCCTTATATTCTGGGCAGTACTTTTTCACCTCTGCCCAGAATTCCTTTGAATGATTCATATATTTTCTGTGTGCAAGCTCATGCACCACAACATAATCCATAAGCTCCTGTGGCATATAATACAGCTGGTAATTAAAGTTCAGATTACCCTTTGAACTGCAGCTGCCCCACCTTGTTTTCTGGTTTTTAATAGTTATATTTTTAACCGTCACTCCCATAATATGGCTGTAATATATAACACGTTTTTCAAATGCTTCTTTAATGCACTTAATCTCATCTTTAGTAAGTTCATCTTTTTTCTTTGCATTGGTTGATATTCCCGCTCTGGCTTTACTTCCAAGATAACGTCGCTTTTCTTCAATCCACAGCTTATGTTTATCCACGAATTCTTCAAGCTGTTTTTCACTTAATGTATACGGAGCTCTTAATATGACTCTTCCATCCATGTGGACTTCAATACCTATTGAACGTCTTTTTGACTTTATCACTGATATATAATCTTTATTCCATATGTTATCATATTCACCACTGCACATTTTATTTCACTCTTTTCTACCTACTGGAGTTTCATATCTCCATCTTTAACCCAGCCTGCTTTCTTTAACAGCCAATTTATAAATGGACATATAACTGCAGGCAAAACAAACGATATAAGTATTAATCCTGCCCAGTCCATCATGGTTATTGCGCTCTTAGTTCCTGCTGCAACATCATTTACCCAGCCTGAATATACACCTATCTGTCCTACAAAGCCACATGTCCCCATACCTGATGATACTGCTGTTCCATTCATCTGCAGTTTAAAAAGACATGTTGCAACAGGTCCTGTTATTGCTGATGTTACTATCGGTGCAATCCATATCCTTGGATTCTTTATTATGTTTCCCATCTGAAGCATTGATGTACCTATTCCCTGTGAAACAAGTCCACCCCATCCGTTTTCCTTAAATGACATAACCGCAAAGCCAATCATCTGGGCACAACAACCTGCTACAGCTGCTCCTCCTGCAAGTCCTGTAAGTCCAAATGCTGCACATATAGCTGCCGAAGATATCGGTAATGTAAGTGCTGCTCCGACAAGAACTGATACCACTATTCCCATAAGAAAAGGCTGAAGATTAGTTGCAAGCATTATAACCTCACCTATTTTCATAGCCGCTTTTCCAAGCGGTGGAGCTATCAATGCTGCCACCCCTGTTCCAACGCCTATCGTTATTAATGGTGTTACAAGTATATCTATCTTTGTTTCCTTCGATACTAATTTTCCTGCTTCTGCTGCAATAATAGCTACAAAATATACCGCCAATGGACCACCTGCACCACCTAATGCATTAGATGCAAAACCAACTGTTATAAGCGAAAAAAGAACAAGTGGCGGACATTTCAGTGCATACCCTATAGCCACCGCCATAGCCGGTCCGCTCATGGCTGATGCAAGACCTCCAACTGTATAATTAACACCACTTATTGTTGCAACTGTATTAGTAAGAAATCCAATATGAAGCTGTGTACCCAGAGTATTTAGTATAGTTCCTATTAATAACGAACAAAACAATCCCTGAGCCATTGCCCCAAGTGCGTCTATTCCATATCTTTTAACCGATACTTCAACATCTTTTTTCTTTAAAAATGCTTTAATTTTCTCCCACATGATTAATCCTCTCTATAGTAAAATTTCAATTAATCATATCACATAGCTGTCCTGTCTGCCAACTAATTTTCAACTTTATATATAACCATGTATATAACTCGTAAATATAGCTTTATATATAACTACATATATATCTGATTTTCAACACTGATATATAACATTTATAAATAGCATACACCCTAAACTCATGCAATGTTCAAAAGTATATTTTTATTTTTTCGTATATCATTTGACAATATCTATTTGTTTTTATCCATAACCCGATATGATATCTGTGTCATCTAAAAATATATTACATATAATGTAATGAATTCTTTATAACTGGAGTATGTTTATGAAAATGCAGAATACATTTTCTCTTGCCATGTGCTATGTACCATGGCAGAAATGGGGAGAATTGTATGACCCATGCAGAGCTTTAAAATATGGTACTTTATTTCCTGTTCTTAACAAACCTTTTGGAGGTATCAGAACATGAATAATATTAATAGCATGAATAATATGAGTAATATGAACAGTATGAATAATGTGAATAACATGAGTAATATAAATAATATGAACAGCCAGTCAATGAATGTTAATTGTAATACGCCTATGGATATGCAGCGCCGCTCTTCATGTACAAATATTCAACCTATGCCTTTATCGCAAAGAAATAATTCCTGTAATATCGTTGCCGACAAGCATGCACTAATGAAGAATATATATGAGCTTGGTTTTATATTAACTGAAACTAATCTTTACCTTGATACACATCCTAATGATATGGAAGCTATAGAATATTATGCCCAGATCAGGGATAAATATTGCAATTATATGACAAAATATGCAGATTATTATGGACCTCTTGATAAACTTCACATATCTAACGATAACTACTGGATGTGGGTTTCAACACCGATGCCTTGGGAAATGGAGGTATGTTGATATGTGGAATTATGAAAAAAGACTTGAATATCCCATTAAAATAAAGCAAACGAATCCTGCCTTGGCAGCAATGATCATCTCGCAGTATGGTGGACCAGACGGAGAATTAGGAGCATCTATGCGCTATATTTCACAACGATATTCTATGCCTTACCGAGAAGTATCAGGACTACTTACAGATATAGGTACAGAAGAATTAGAACCACACCTTTGGATATGATAGTTTCTACCTATTTATATGTGCATAGTATCACAGATATTTTAAATGTACAATATCATTATATTCTTTCAATGTTATGCACATCTATCGCACTTGTTACAGTATTGCCAATACCGATAACTGCTCTGTCTCCATTAACCTGGATAACATCATATTCATCATAATAAAGATTAAATGCTCTATCTGTATCATAATCAACATTAAGAAGCACTCTTACCTTATCGCCTACTTTTATGTCAGTTTCAGATTCTTCATTGCTTTCACCATCTGAATTGTTGCCTGCTAATACAATACATCCGTCATTGACCCAGCCTGTTCCGTCGTCAATAAGATATGGATTGGAAGCCCATGGAATAACCCTTGTTATTCTTCCGCTATTAAATCCGGCTGATGGTGTGAGTGCAGCTTCTGATGTAGATGAGGCATATATTGCATTATATTCAACATAATCTCCTATCTCATGCTGCAGCTGCTCTGTATCTGTCTCATCAGCACCGGCATTATTATCTTCATCCGCATTATCATTATCTTCAACACCATCATTCCTGTGATCATATTCATTTGCTCTTGTAAGCATATCATAGACTTCATCTCTCATAATATCGTAATCTACCCTTGTGCCATCTGCAAGATAATAATCACTGCTTTCCTGTGACATAGCGAATTTATCCTCGCATATCTCTCCATCATCATTCCAATGTGCTTCACAGATAAGAGCGCCATGCTCTATAAGCTCATCTACATTCATGTAGTCATTTAACCAGCTGTGACTTGCATAGATACCCTTTGCAGTTACGTCTGATAACGCATCAAGCCATGTAAGTGCAAACTCCTGTGTATCGTGGTAATCAATGTCATGCTCAGCCTTATAGCCGTCTGCATCTTCAATATCAAGCCATAATCCCATAACTGGATTGCACTTATTAAACCACTCTCTGATATGTGCTGCTTCACTCAGCGACTGTTCATTATTGCCAGCATACTGATAAATATATAATCCGTACTGAATACCTCTCTTCTCACATTCATCTATATATGTCTGTGCCATGCTGTCGCACTGTCCGCACTCGCTGTCATCTTCGCTTAAATCGCTGCCAAAAGCACAACGAATTATAACGTAATCAAAATTCTCCTTAATATAATCAAAATCAATATTTCCCTGATGCCTGCTTATGTCTATTCCTCTTTTCATAATCTTATTCCTCGCTTTCTTTTTCTGAATTATTATTAATATCTTCTACGGCTGCTTTCTTTTCCACCTGGCTCTTAAGGTTACTTACAATAGGCTGTAAGAATGGTGGAAGTGTTACACCGATATCATTTATATTCTCTAATATGCTTATAATTTCATTGCATATGAGCCATATAGCCACTACACAGGCCACTAAAAATGTAAATGGTAATGTTATTCCTGCAACATCTGCAGAATAAGAAAGGAGCTGGTCTACTATTACGCCAACTCCCACTAAAAGCCACATACATATTTTCTTTGCAATTCCTCTTATACCCTTGTAACTATCAATTTCCTGATTTCTGAATTTTGAAGCTATAAGGCCTGTTATATAATCAATGAAATTACACGTTACAAGAAGCAGCACTGGTACCGCTAACACTCCTAATGCACTCATTAATAAACTACCGATTGCAACTACTATTGCTTTAATTCTATCCATATTACTTATCCTCCTTGGTTTTTTCTGTTGTCTGCTCTGTTTCCTGCTTTGAATCATTTGCTTTTGCCGTTTCCTCTTTCTCTACGTATGCAGTTCTAACAAGCTCATCAAACTTATTATCAAATGCTGTGACTTCTTCATCATAAGCTGCCTTATCTGCATAATATACAGATGAATCCTTAATTGTCTTTGTAATGCTAATTCCTCCATCTTCACTTAAAGATGAATTGCAATACATCACCTGCTTGTTGTCTGTTCCTGTTCCAGTTTTAATTGTACCTGACAGGATGATTTTCTTTGTCATTTCTAACATGTTTTTGTCCTCCTTGGATATAATATTTATAATTAGCTCTATGAGCATAATTATTGATAATAAAAAAGCACTGATAAACAGTGCAAAAGTGTATGATTAACAGACATAACTTTATTAAATTTTTAAAAGCCATGCCTGGAGATTTCGTCTTTAATTTTTCTATAAAATATGTTCTTATGTTTCCTAAACAGTAATATTATTGGAACAACGAGTAACCATGGTATTAGCTCTGGAGATAGTATAAATATGGATAGTGAGCTTTTTAGCTCTCATAAACCATTATATATTCACGTTATAACTACACAGAATCCTAGTAGCATAGCAGGAATGCCTCAAGGTGCATATGGATATGGTGTTCTTATAACATTATTGTCAAAATATGAATCTACATGGGGCACATGTCAAATATATATACCTCATGGTGGTGAAGTTTCAAGAGATATATATGTTCGTACATTGGGCGATACATATAAAAGAAAACCGTCTTGGAGACGCATTGAAGCAACTCAAATTGAAGCGACTTAAATAATTTAATTAAATAGCCGAATGTTGATATTAAGGAGTAATTAAAAGAAATATTGTTTTTGAAAATTTTATATATATTTCCAATCAATCCAACCTGTACTATTATTTCTTCTTATTGCAACTACATCTCCACCAAACGAAAAAGCAAGTTGAGCCATATATATTGCCCCATGAGGATTATGTTGAATTACTAAACAGCGTTAGCAGCACCCAAGTTAGGCTTGTCGATTGGATTAACAGCTGAATTTAATATAAATGCACTATGGGGGATTATTTAAATCTTCTACATTTATCGCAAATACCTTTTTAATATTACTGTAAAAATACAAATTCACCATATATATAATAGCCTTTAACAAATTCCGAAGCTGCCCATGCGCCCAAGTATCCATCTGTATTATAATACCGTGCAAGCCTTATCATCTTGTTTGTTTGGTCGATACATGTGCCATAACCTATTAGTTTGTTGATAATTTTCCCTTCTGCATTATAGCACTGCCATGTACCACCTAATATTTTGATTGCATCAGATATTTGTAAGTTAAACAAATTAAATACTTTATTAATATCATATCTGAATTTGAAGTCGCTTGTATCTGAACTTGCACGTTCAATTTTAGTCGTGAACTTTAATATGCCAACTTTTGCCGTCTTATTGTAAATAGCAAAATTATATCCATATCCTTCACAATTGCTTTCCGATATAAAATTTTTTGTAAAGCAACTATAAAAGATAATATTGTTGTTTAGCTCACTTATCATACTATTGTTATTCTTAATTCCATCCTCCATATGGTTTAATCGTGAGGCACTCCATGGTGTGCCTCCGCCTGGTCCGTTTTTCCATAATTGTTTTACATATTCTATAAAATTCATATCATCTGTTTCCTTTCTTAATAAAAATCTAGACCCACTCACTATTTCCAGGGCTATATTTATATGAGGCAATTATTGTGTTATCTATATATATTCTAAGATAAGTTCCATCCCAGCCAAATGAAATATCGTTATCTGAAGTCCTATTTAAAGCTGCTCCACACCAACCAATATTTTGATTATATAATTTAAAAGAATCTGTCTTTATCCCTCCTATAGCAGATAGAGCACAATCCTTATAATAGTTAGTACCATTATTGCAAATGCGAACATATCCCTTGCCTATTTTTGTATATTTTTGAGAATTTGGCTGATACCATAATGTTATACTATCTCTAAGCACTGAAACTTCTGTACCAGCGGATCCAGTTATAATAAGTCCATCTCCACTGCCATCATCACTATTAGATACCAATGTAAGTGTATTTATATTTTCTTTATTTCTTGCATGTATTCCGTGTGGATGTATTAGAGTATATGTATTATTGGTTGTATCAAGCATCTTAAGATATCCACCAAAAAGACATGCTTCAGAATTAAATGTATTACCTGACTCTTGCAATTGACCATACGAACACATTTTACCTTCTGCTGTTATAAAGAATGTATAATCAAACACATTATTCTTTTCCTTAGTAACTTGTAATATATGCGTTGATGGCTTTTCTGCTTTTTGTAACGATACATCATATGTCACATCATTATAATCGTATGATGAATATATTGACTTATCACCTATTTTCCAGCCACCGACTGTACCACCATCAACGACAATGTTTTTACACTTAGTTATCCTTCCATCTGACGTAAGCGTAAAGTTATCAGAGTCTATAGCAATTCTATTTCCCGACAGGTTAAGTCCACCTTTTGCCGTAATGTTAATAGTATCAGCAATAGCCTCAATAGCACTCTTTAGCTGACCATCCTTATTCTCTATTAATGCTTTCAAGCTTGCAGATGTAGCATAATCCCCCAGCTTTGCTTTTACCGCCGCAGTTATACTTGTCTGACCTGGGCTTATAGATTCTATAATATCTGATGTCGTAGAGTAATTTTTTAATGCGGTATCAGTATAACCAGTAGCATTTGTTGTAGCTGTCCCTGCTGCATCATCTGCATACTTCTGTGTAGCATATGTTGCCTGTAGAGAAGCTGTTATTGAAGACTTATCATCCTTAATTTCCTGAACAATCCGGTTAACCATTTCGGTTGTAGTAGAATAGTTGTTAGCTAAATCCTTTCTAACGCTCGTAAGCTCACCTGTTATATTATCTACAGCTACATCATGCCGGGCGAATCTGTTAAGCATATAGGCTGTTTCTGTGTTTGATATCTCTTCCCACACCCAAGCATCATCTTTCTTTGTAAATCTCCAGGTCTTATTAGCCGTTGGATTATATGCTATGGCTCCTACATGTAGAGCGTATGCTGAATCATTATATTGCCACGTATCTGTTTCAAGTGGATACCAGTCTTCCGCAGGATATACTGGGACAAAAAACTCCGTCGCCGGATAATTATCAAGGGTTGGAATTTCCGATACCGTATATGCATTAAAATCTCCGCCTATCCGCTTATACGTTTCTGACACATATGTTTTAACACTATCAGCTGACAGCTTTATAGCTGATTCCATATCCTTTGTAACCGTATAATTCTTTAAGGCATCAGTTAATGCATTTGCTGCAGTACCTTCTGCTGCTGACTGTGCTGCACTTGCCACTCCATCTGCATATTCCTTGGTAGAATTTATTCTATCTGTAAAATCTGTCATAGTTGTATACGTTTTAGATATTGAAGATGTAATGCTTTCCTCACTCTGACTTATAAGAGATTTTGCAGATTCAGTTGTTATATAGTTATCCTTGATATCAACCTTAACCCTGCTAACTTCCGCTGTTATCCCATCAATAGCAACCTGGAACGCTGTATGCTTATTAAGCATATAAGCAGTCTCTGATGATGATATTTCAGTCCATCCATATGTCCCGGATGTCTGTTTAAGAAACTTCCAGGCACGATTAGAACTTTTCATATAAGCAACTGCTCCTGCGTGCTTAGCATACCCTTCTTGTGTATACTGCCACGTATCTGTTTCAAGCGGGTACCAGTCTTCCGCCGGATACACTTTTACAAAGAATTCAGTTGCTGGATAATTGTCCAGCGTTGGTACCTCTGTAATATCATATATCTCAAATGTACCATTAAGCTGCTTAGTAACGTCCGACATATCTATCTTAAAGCTGTCTAATGTTGTCTTAACATCATTAAACTTGCTTTTTACAGAATTGCCTTCCTCATCAGTATCTGTCCACCACAGTTTATGCTCTATGAATGTCTTAGCCTGCAGCATAGTAGAACCCCATGCATCAGAACCTCCATCGATGTAACTGTTAATAGTCTGAAACGTACTCTCTAATGTCTGTTCTGTTGTATCAACGTGTATTTTACTTGCTTTAAAGGTATTGCTCTTATCAGCATTCATAACACTAAATACACTATCTATATCCAGCTTCTTTCCGGATATGGCGGCATTATCAGATACCATATCATTTCTGATAATTGCTTTCTTAATGCCAGCCTCTTGAACGCCATACAACGGGTCAAACATCAATTTTCCGTCTTTATCCCATATATATATATTATAATCACCGGCTGCATCCTTACCCAGCTGGATCCGTACTCGGTCCTTATCGCTTATCTGAATAGTATTATCCTTCCAGATAGACTTGCCATCCTCACTATGCACATTCATTACTGTTGTATTAATGTCTATGCCGGTAAGCTTATCAAATGCCAGGTCTTTAATCATTGCACTTGTTATCTGTGCATTACCGATTACAGATACCACCGAATTAGCAAAATCAGTTGTTATAGTTGTGCCGGTGGCAGAACCAAACAGAAGTGTATTCACCTTTTCTACATCAACATTCAGGTCCTTAACACTTGCTTTTATCGCTTCAAAGTCAGTTGCCTTTAAATCTGCAAATTCACCGCTAAGCGATTTAAGACTCTCAATCGTTGCATATGTAATCTCTGCCACGTTCGACTTAAGATAATTATTTCGGATATTCTCTAAATCATTGTTAATAGATATAATCGTTTCTGCCTGTACTGTATTAGCCTTAACCCATTCTGCATCAACTTTCTTAGCTATAAGCTCCTTTGCCAATATCAAATCAGAATATATTCTCTCATTCTGCTGTGTTGTTGGTCCTTTAAAGTCAACTTCCTGCTCTGTCTGTGTCTTGCCATAAGATGTTATAGTCATAGCAAGACCGCCATCATATTCCTGCTGGATGTTCATCACAGGCACCTTGTAGGTATCTTCACCATCTTCCACAGTAATCATATCCCACGGATCCAGTCGAACATCTCCTAATGTCTTAACAGATGCACCTCTGTAACTGAAACCACTAAGCTTCTTAAAGATATTATCAAGCCTGTCCTGTGTCATAAATGGATTATCAAATGTAACACCAAGTATTCCACCGCCAGATGTTAAAGTTGAAGAGTTATCAACATTACATAATAGCTTTTCCAGATTATAATTGCTTTCATCTTTCTCAAAGCTCATTATCCTTGTCACATCCAGCTTATAATCCACATCTGAATACCACTTAATAACAATAGTCCCTGTTCTGTCAACACATGCAAAGCCACCCACTAAAGAAGCGATATAGCCTATCATTTCCCGGTATGTATATCCCACCGGCTTTGTTGGCACCATAATAGAAGAATCAACATTACTTACATCCACAGGAACACCACATCCGGCGCTTATCTCATCCAGAACTGATACAGCACTTGCAGGATATGTAAGATCCGATACATATAGCCCTGTTGTTTTCATCATTCTGTCATAAGCTGTAAATGTTGTAGTTGCCTGGTCATTTGTTGGATGTTCAGCAGTAAAAAAGCCAACTGGAATGTATTCATACTTTCCACTTGGCAGCTTCAATCCTATCTCTATCGGTATCTCTGTATTCTCAAACAGCTCATCTATTCTCTTAATACTAAGTTCAATCTTTGCCGATACTGCAGATCCTAACTGCAGGTATTCTTCACTACTGCTTGAAGTTTCATAGCTAAGCTTCTTAAAGTTAGCATATATCCACTTATCATTTATCTTAAGTCTGCCTCTGAATGTTCTTGACGGACTTCTTATCATCGTTTTAAATGCATCTGTTACATTGTTATACATAGGCTATTCTCCTATCATAAATTCTAATGCTGCCATTTCCTTTGATGTTGGTGTATCGTACTTCTCTGTATCACACATTTCAAGTACACTCATTGGTACCATCATAATCTCAACTTCTATCTCAAGATTAGAGATATCATTAAGCTCCTTAAGCGCTTCCTTCTTTGTTTTCTCATCTGGAAATTCTATCTCATTATCTTTAAATACATACGCCCCATTCTTATCCTTGGATGCCTTCTCATCAAGGACTTTCTGATTCTGTGCTGCTGCAGTTTCACACTCTGCTATAAGCACCTTTAAATTCTTTGCAATAGCATAATTAAGCTTTACAGGAAAATGTCCGTTAATCCCCTGTAACTCTACTGCCTTGTTTCTTATATCACTAACCTTTAATGTCTGTTTCATATGCTCTCCTTACTGCTGAATAATCGACACACTTGCACTTCTGTAATAGAAAATACCATCATCAAGCTCCCCTATTACTTCCTTGCTTAGTGTACCTCTGTAACTTGTTATTGTTATATCCTGTCCATCATCATGAAATGTTATTGGGAAGAATCCGGCAACAAGCTTACTTTTAATAAGAACCAGCTCATCTTCCTGAAGAACTCCCCAGGATATAGATAAGGTCTTCTTTTCAGCAACTACATCACCTAACATTGTTCCGTCAAGTGCTCGTCCTGTTGAAGAAGACCATATAATCTCATCATCCACTTTGATGGACACAGGAGCCGGAAGCTCCTGATTGTCACATCTTAGTATCAATTCATCACATCCTTGTTAAGTTATAATCTCACATTTTCCTGTCTGCTTTGTATGCTCGTTAATCTTATCAACTACATACTTCTTAAGGCTCTTTCCATCTAACTGTATATCAAGATCTAATGCTTCCAGTATCTTAAGGATCTGCTTAAGAATACTTATAGCTTCAGCTAACAGTTCAGCACTGGACGCCATAGCTGCTGCCTTTTGTGCCATTTCAAGCAATTTATCCTCAGGTGCAACAACTTCTCCCTGGTGTTTATTATCACCAATCATTGCAAGCTGTGGAGTGTTTGGCTTTACATATCCACCTTCTGCAAGGTATGGGATACTACCAAATCCAACTTCCGGTAAATCAAACCCGAAATGGTCACCACCTATAACCGGTACCCAGTCAGGTACATCAAAGCTTAAAGCATTCACCCTGCGGACTATCCAGTTAATACCACTTTCTAATCCATCAAGCATACCATTTATAAGTCCGATTACCATATTAATAGGTCCTTTGGCTATGTCTGCAATTAAAGAGAATATTCCACCAAAGGCATCCACAATGCCATTCCAGGCTTCAGACCAATCGCCTGAAAATACCCCAGCAATAAAGTCAATCAATCCACCAAATATCTGCTTTACGTCACCAAATATATTAGAAACATTTTGCAAATAAGCATTCATTATATTGCCTATAAAACCGAAACTATCAGAAAAATCTATGTTAAAAATATTCTGTAACCAGTTATCAAATGAAGAAAATGCAGACTTTATATCCTGCCATATGCCTTTGAACCATTCACCTGCTTTACACCATTTATCAGTAATCCAATCCCAGCATTTTCCTGCTGCATCCTTAACTACATCCCAATGTTTTACTAACTCGTATATAGCCACACCTAATGCTGCTAAAGCCACTATAACTAATGTTATAGGACTTGTTAATACTGACATAGCAACACCAAATGCTGTTGTAGCTGCTGTGGCCAACCATGTAGCCGCTGTATGTGCTGCTGTGGCTGCTGTATCTGCTATTTTAGCTGCTGTTGTAGCTATCCATTGTGCCGCATTTTTTATTAGTTCTACTGTGGATTTTGCAAGACCAGTTACAAATTCTTTTGCATACATAGCACAAATCTGAACTGTTTCTAGCTTATCTGCTATCTTAGCTGTTACACAGCCCCAAGTTGCATCCTTAAGTTTGTTGAGCAATCCAACAACACCGCCAGCATTCATAAGAAATTCTGCTAAATCTACCGCTTTCCAAGCTGCTGCAAATGCTCCTATAGTAACTACGATTGCATCAAATGGACCTTGATTATCCTTTATCCAATCAGATATACCCTCTAATGCAGATGCCAATCCTTTCAGAACATCAACAATCACTCCACCAGTCCAACTCGCCACAGGCTCAAGGAAATTATCCCAGGCCCACATCCACAATGGCTTCAATGCATCTAACGCGCTATTCAGTACATCTAAACATCCTGCTAATACATCAAGAAATGCCGGAAGCAAATCTTCTATAGTCCACTTAGCCAAAGGAACAAATATATTGTAATAAGCCCATTCCAATCCAGCGAACAACTTATCTGTTAATGGTTGTGTAGCTCTCTTAAGGTTATCAAGAGATGTTATCAGATTATCAAAGGATATTGCTTTAAGTGGCTCTAATGCTTTCTTGACTTTATCTGCCATATCAGATATTGCACTAGAAACATTAGATGTACTTCCACTCACATCTGGTACAAGGTCAACGTTTCCGATTCCTGAAGATGTTCCACCTGTACTACCGCTTGAATCAGAACTATCATCTGTTTGCTCTGTCAGCTTATTTATCTGGTCAAATCCTGCAAGCGACTTTTCTATATCTTTAGCAGTCTTCTTGGCTGCACTTCCTATATCACCTACATTATCCGCTGCGCTGGATGCATCATCTCCTATACCAGCTATATCCGAACTTATCGAACCCATAGAGGTTGATACATCTGCTCCTGTGAGCATTTGCACAAAGCTGGCAAAGCCATCCGCAACCTTCTGTAATCCTGCCAGCAGGTTGTTAAAGCCACGCAGAATAGGTGTAAACAATGATATGAAGCCTTTACCTAGACTAGCCTTAAACTGCTGAAACCTTAATGTAAGTATTCTTGTCTGATTCGCCCAGGAATCCTGTGTTTTAATAAAGTCTCCTGTGGCATTAGATAATGCACTTGTTACATATTGATAACGTAGCATTACCTTTTCTTGCTCTGTCATCTTGGCTGTTGTCTTACCGAAGCCATTATTAAGCGCATACTGGTCAAGGTTGGTCTGAGTCATTACAACACCAAGATCCTTGAGTGTTTCCGTCTCGCCAGTCCAGATTGATTTCAGCTTTGTATATGCCTCATCTGTCCCAAGATTATAGAATGATGCAACATCTCCTGTTAAACCAGTTACATTTTCAGCCATATCAAGTGCCGCCTTACCTGTAATACCCATAGCATTACTCATCTGGCCAAACACACCCATGTACTTCTTAGCCGATAATTCCGATAAGCCGAAGTTAGTCATAGCATTGGAAGCCCACTGGTCTGCCTGCCAACTCAAGTCCTTAAATGCTGTATCAACAACATTCTGTACTTCTGTTACATTGGAACCTACTTCTATGCAGTCCTTTGTAAACTTAGTAACTGCCGCTATGCTTAATCCTGCAGCTATCTTCTTACCAAGACCACTAAATATGCTTGTTGCCTGCTTAGCCGCCTTATTAGAAGCACCTGTAAGCTGGTTAACTATCTGCGAGCTGTCTATGCCAAGTTCCAGAGCTATCTGTCCTACTGCATCTGACATTCTCCCTCCTTTCTGGCACGAAAAAAGACTGCCTACTTCTTAGAGTAAGCAGCCTTAAAGTCTCTTTGTAATCGTGTCCAATATTCTATATACTGTGGTGTTCCAACCATTTTTCTATTACGCTTCAGAAGCCAGTCATCATGTATCTTTTTCTGTTCCTTAGTAAAGCTGTTGATAACCTTAATATCTTTCTCCGCCCTTATACTTACCACTCTTCCAAGTGGTGTTTCAGGCATTATACCGGATAATAAAGAACAGAATTCAGACCAGGACATATCATCATCTGCACGTAATCTTATGCCATACTGTGACAGGAAGCTTGATTCTATCAGTTCCCAGTCATCCCACAAGTCATAGTACGTCTCACTTTGAGGGTGTCTGTTCCTCGCCGTATGTTCCTGTGGCAACGCTCATAATTGTGTTGTACATTTCCTTATACTCAGGAAGTGGTAAGTCCATATCCTCAATCTTATCAGCAACTTCCTTGCCAACGAGCATTTCAAGAGCCTTTACTATAAAGCCAATACCATTGTCCCCATCTTCACCAGCCTTTTTCTCTGCTTCACTAGCCATAGCCTGTACGCATAGGATATTTTTCTTTCGATTGTTAACAGTTACAACCAGATCCTCTGTAATACGAATCATTGGTAACTGGTTAGTAATCTTCATAGATATGTCTATTACTTTAAAATCTGTTTTTGCCATTGTTCAAATCCTCACTTTCCTTATTCCTGATTATATTCTATATATGTTGGTTTTCCGTCTGACTGTGCTTCCCATTCAAGTGCATCAATGCTTGTTGAATCTCCACCAAGAGATGTTACGTTGATAACCGCCGGTATAAGAAGCTGATCAAGATTAGGAAAAATAACCGATACCCATGTATTGCAATCCTGTCCTGTCTTTAATGCCAGGCTTGCAATATAATCATTACCTTCATCACCATAATTACGCTTACCACCCATAGCCATGTTAAGTGACTTACCTGTTGTGAGTCTTCTTGTCCAGCCCGCCTGATCCATTGGATTCCATTCTTCAATAGTTCCATCCACGGATATGCTTAAGCTCTCTGCATCTTTTACAACCTTTGTTTCTACTGTTTCCGGTGTATCTGTGCTCTTTCTTCCTGTTATACATACACCGAACTGAATTGTATGTACCGGATTAACGCCGGTAAGTGGTGTTGCTCCTGCATTATATCCGGCTAATTTAGTATTCTGTGTCATGCTTTTACCTACCTTTCATAATAAATATCTAATTCTATTACACTCTCAAAGATACCATTATCATCTGTTCCTACATCCACAGGCTCATCAACCAGCATTTTAGTGAAGAACACCTTAGTATCGTTGATTGTGATATGGTTCACATCCCTAAGCATATTGTAGAGCTGTTCTGCGGTCTTCTCTGTGTCTCTTACACTCGTGTTCCAATGAACCAATATGCTTACAGACTTAACACGATAAGAGCTGTTATTTAAGCCGCCTACCGCCATCTGCACAGGTCTTTGCTTGTTATTATTGTAAACACCTATGCTCTTATTCTTTTTGTCGTCTAATTTTCCGCAATACACGTTAGTATTGTCTGCAATACCAAGACCTGCTATATAATCTCTTACATCACCTATTCCTAACATCACAACCCCGCATTCCTCTTATACAGCTTAGCAAAAGCATTCTTGGCAAAATTCTGTTTCTTACCGCCTTTAAGGTAATCATCAAGCCATCTGCCTTTTGCATTGGCATTACCCTCGTGCCTCTTACCGCTTTCATCAGTCCAAGGTGACTGGTGGAAGTTGTATTCCGGATGATAGTACAATCTTCTTGCATAAGGCGTGCTTGATATAAGCTTCACCTTACCATTTGCAATATCCTGTGTGTATACAAATGTGCTCTCATTCTGTAATGTACCTGTATCTCTAGGCATTACCTGACTTTGAACTACATTAGTGTGTATTGCCTCTGCTGTCTGCACCAATGACACCTGTGCTGCTGCTGTAAGCTTCCTTACCATAGGCATATTAAGCTTAACTGTTGACTTAACATTCTTTGCCATTACATCACATCCAATCTTACATAATTAACTGTACCATCCGGATTACGACACTTCGTACCCTTGTATATATGCCTTGTTACACCGAACACCTTTATATCACCTTTTGTAATAACAGGAAGCTCCGGTGCAATATCTCCAGGTATCAAAGCACATCCTTCAAGTTGTATAAGAACCTTTTCTGCTGTTAATACTGTCTTACCGCTGTCCTGATAGTTACATAAGCCATCCCATATAACAGGCTCAAGAGGCTCTCCATAGACATTCCTGCCTTCCTGCTCTATCTCTACATGTATTTCTGTCTTACACATACTCTTTAATATCAAGCAAGGGTATCTCATACTCACACCCCCAGACTTAAGCAGCACAAGCCTGTCTGACAAAGCACCCGGTATGTATCACGCTTTACAGCAATTCCATTCTGCACAAGAACATTCCAACTGCTGCCAAACTGCATAGATACTCCATTTACTGCATAATTCTGCAAGACACAATTAATCATGTCTTCATTCTCATACTCAAAATCAGCCATATCGCAGCATACATCTATGATTATTGCCTGCTGGAACTCTGTCAGATTATCAAAGCCTCTTGATGTTATACGATTAAAAGTAAGCGAGTCGATATGACGGCTCGCCTGCTTTAACCTTTTTCCTATCTGCTCATCCGGAATAAGATTATGCTCGCTCAGGTACTGCTCTTTACTTGCATATACCTTCATAGGCTTACTCTTCTTTTTCTACTTCTTCAGCTGGATCCACATCAACGAATATGGAATCGATATTACCATCCTTACCATTAGGGAATACGAATGTATCACTTAACTGGCGGTTCTGGTAAAGGTATCCGTCACCTTCTGTATGTGCTCCTGGTGCAAAGTAATAGATTGATGAAATCTTAGGTACTGTCTTGCATGTCTGACCACAGGCTACAAGAACATTAATCTTGTGAGAACCCTGAACAGTCTTCTCATAATATCCTGTTGTTTTAGGAGTAGATGTAGGCTTAGCAACAACTGTGTACTGTCCTTCACCCTTCTTCTCATAATATGTCTTACCTTCTGTCTTACTTTCGTCTGTTGTTAACACATACTTAGACTTAAGTGGTGCAAAACCACCCTCTTCAACATCCCAGTCGAATCTGTCGTAGAATCTTTCATCATCTACAACTTCCATAAGAGTTACACCATCAATATCTGTCACTCTTGTCTCGATACCAAGACCGCCTTCTGCAATCTGAGTCATCTCAATCTTTCGTGCGAACTCCTTAGACATCTCCAGATTATCCATAATATCTGATGATACGTACATGAGAAGACTTCCGTTAGCCTTATATCTTCTAAGCTTTCCCTTTGCAAGGATAGCCTTTAACTTAGAGAATGTGTTCTCTACTGTGTATTCTGTACCTGCTGTTTCAGAATGATATAAAGCTGTCTTCTGTGCTGCCTGTGCAACCCTGGAGAAGAATAATGCATCTGTCTCAGGAACAACCTGTGTCTGTTCAAAGATACGTGAGATATTCTGGATAGATGCTGTCTGATTAGTTTCATCAACATCTGCCTTATCTACCATAAACTGAACATCTCTATCGTGAGTTACTGTATAAGGAACATCCTTCTGGTTATACTCACCTGTGTTCCAGCCACCTGTTCTCTTGTGGTTCTTATAGCCACTTACACTCATCTGTGTGAAATGAAATGTCTTAGCATCTAACCATCTTACATTAGTTGTAACAAATGGTGATGTAAGTGTGCCCTGAATAAGAATTGCTAATAATTCAGGACTCCACTGTTCTGCATAATTTAAATTTGGCATATTATTTTACCTTTTTAACCTTTCTTAATTGAATCTGTTCCATCTCTTTGTAGGAACATTTACATTGTTACCTGCAGATGACTGCTGTCCATTATTTTGCTGCCCTGCGCCAATCTGGAATCCCTCATTGTTCTCTATGCTTGGCTTAAGTGCAGGTACATCCTTTAGAACCTGTTCAAGTGCAGCTTTAACATTGTCCTCTGATATCTTTCCATCTGTGCCCTTTGCCTTGCTGAAATCAGCCATCTTAAGCACATATGGAAGTGTCTTGGCATTAATACCAAGTGTCATTGCTACCTGTGTAGCCGCAAGCTCTATACGAGCCTGTTCAGCATCTTTCTGCGCTGTTGTTACTTCATTCTGAAGATTAGCATTAGCGTTCTGCTGCTGTTCTACCTGCTGCTGTTTATTCTGCTTAAATGTTGCAATAGCCTGGCTTACTTCCTCCTCGGATAGTCCCTGCTGCTGGAAATAGCTTTTAAGCACAGCATTTTCTTTCTTGGCAGTTGCGGTGTCTAACATGCTCTGTATTTTGTCATAGTCAATTCCAGCCGCCTGCTGATTATTCTGACCACCCTGCTGTCCTGCCTGTCCATTATTGTTACTTCCAGCGTTCTGGTCGCCGTTACCATCTCCGCCCTCTGCGAAGAACTGTAAATTAATAGGCAATGTCTTTCTCATCACTCTATCTCCTTTCTTCCGTTTACCGCTCGTCAGCATTTTCCTAAAGTTTAGTGCCATTAAGTTTTGGGCATAAAAATAGCACCCACAGCGTATTGCCATGTGTGCTTAATAACTAATATTAAATTGTGTTGCACCGGTGCAACTTAAACTTAATTAACTGTATTCCAATCTTCAGCAAGAATATCTGCCTGTGATGCAAGCCATCCCATCTGTATCCCTGATGTTCCAACAAATGCAATTGCCTTATTCCCTATTGCTTCATGCTCACAGTTTACTATCTCTCCTGCTACATTCTTATAACTTATGCAGGTTGCTAATTCAATATACTGATTCTTGCCATTCCAACCTGCACGCGCTACCTTTTTTCCTTCTTTTAATAATTTAATTGCTTCTCCAAAATCCATGCTTTTATCCTCACTTTCTTAAAATTGGGTATAAAAATACCACCAATCTCTCGACTGGTGGCTGTTAATCCCATATTATTTCTGGTCTTGGCATTTTCTTTGGCACTACTGTTCCATATTTCTCAATTGTATAATCAAAATCATCTTCTATGCATTTCAACAATAATTCAGCATATTCTTCTTGGTCAAAATATAAATCAGGAGGGAACTCTGGAGAATATTTAAAATGATTCACGAATTTTATTCTTGCATCTTTTAGTTTCTTTATCACCTTGCTGCCTCCTTCAATTTCTTTTCAAATTTTATTTTCTTCAAAATTACACTCTCAACAAATTAAATACTATTAAATCTCCCTATGTTCTTATCTCCACCAAATTCTTCCATCAACATTTCCTGATGTTTCTTGTGTGATAATTCAGAATAATACTTACGCTGCTCCTGCGTAGTTGCTTCTCTTCCCTTTTGCAGCAACTCTTTATATTCTATAATCATGCTAAGCATAGGTTCTTCTAATCTCAATGTCAATCTACGATTATACTGATTTAATTCTTCAATATTTTCTAAAATCTTCCTTTGCTCATCATTACTGATTATTTTATCAAGCCGTGACTTTAGACTCTTAATTTCATCATTGTTTTGTTCTATTAAATGATTCGTATATAGTATTATACTTTCTCTTTCACTTTGATTACGCATACAACATTCTCCCTTAATACTCCACTAGAATCTTCTAAATCCTCTGGAAAATATAGATACTCCCTATGTTTTGATAAATAATCATATTTACTTTCCTTTATCACTTCAACCACTTCATACTTTGAACTACTTAAAACCTCTGATTCATCAGTCCCAAACAGAGATAAATGCTGCACGCCAACAGCCGTTTCGTTTTTCTCACATTCAAGTATAACAGAACTTCTCTCATAATCGCTTATTCCACCATATCCAATGGCAGTACCCTTGTTACTTGTCCAACTTTCTATTACACCTCTTCTTGGTATTTCATCACCTTTTTTCAAATCGATAAACATTCTAACATCTGAATTGTTCAATGTCATTCCTCTGCTTATACTACCTTCGTATGCTGGCATTCTGTCAATTCCATCTCTAATTGTTTTAGCTGTTTCAGTTTCTCCATTTAGAATTGATGTATAATCACCACCAAAATACTCTTTAAGCGCCTCTTGAAGTTCTTTTGCTTTTTCATCCGAATACCCTGTATCTGACTTAATCTGTTCAAGTGCTTTCTTATTAAACTTATCAAGCTCATTATCCGGAACTTTACCACTATATCCAGTATTTAACTGTTTTCTCTTTTCTTTCTGAATCAATAGCTTATTCTTTTGTTTTTCAAATTTCTTTATTTGAGTATCTAAATCCTTTAGTTTATCAACCAAATCATCCTCAGATACATCTCCAAAGCCATCTACTATAGAATCAAACTCTTTGAACCAGTCATCATAAGAGTATCCTTCTGTCATGTCGCTAAATTCTTTCTTAAGAGACTCTATTTTTGTATTCGTGTTAGTGATACTATCTTTTAATTTTATTTTATCATTCTTCTGTCCATTTGCAACTACATTCTCCCATTGTTTCTTCCTCGCCGCATACACTTTCTTGTTATCTGAGTCTAAGGAATACCTAGACAGCCTATCAAACTGCTCAATCATCCTGCCTGCATACTGCTGCTTCTGGTCCTGCTTGTAATCTTCCTTAACCTGCTCAAGCTCTTTCTTGGAAAACTTGCTATCAGGCTCATCATCAAGTTCAGGGAAGTATGTTGTATGTACATCTTTGCAATTTGGATGGTATAACCCAGCCGCTATTGCAGATGACATAAGCGGATAAGGACCATCAGATGCCTTACCGCCACTCCATACATCATCTATCAGCACCTTGCCAACAAACGGAAGGCACTTAGGGCAGGCATTAGCACGCTTATTCATGATAACTGTACTAATTCCCCATGATTGTCTCATTTCGCCTTCTCCGGTCAGATATGCACGCTTATTGGCTGTCTGAATTGCCATCTTAGCATAATCTTTCATAGTATGCCTTGCGCCATTCGCATATTCAATACAGTTGATACCTGCTTTAAGGAAATCCTTTGTCGCCATATCAACTGCCTTCTCATATGTTCCTGCACCCGTATTCGCATACACCTGAGCATTGAATATTATCTGCCGGTATTTATCTTCCGACATTCTAAGCATTGCTTTTTCCGCCCTGTTAAAATCTGACTTCGTAGCTTTAATCAGGGCATTAAGCTTTCTTGTGTTAAGCTTGAAAAAAGCACCCTCAGTGCCTTGTGACACCTTGGATGCTTTTAATCCCTTTTTCAATGCTCTTAATATCTTCTGTTCCTGCTCTGTGCCGCCTGTCTGCCTTGCTGTAAATATCATTGCATCAATTGAACTGTTTATATCGCTGAATCTGCCTGCAAAACGTGTCTTGTTATCTGCTTTATATTTTTCTAAGGCTTTAAGCTGTTCTACCTGCCATTGTGTCCAGTTGAATCCAAGTTCATCTTCTTCCGCTCTGTGTCTGTCAAGATTTCGTATCATAGAAGCAATCAGCTCATCTTCTATGGCTCTAAAGGCTTTCTCTATGTCATATTCTGTATTAAGTGCCATAAGCTACCTCACTTGTTATCAAAAACTGTAAAATCGTTTCAAACCCCTTAAAATCGTTTCAAAAATCATAAAATCGTTATCATAGCCATCAAACTGTAAAGCCATCTGCCTGCATATTAAGTGCCGGCTCTTCCATATCAGATATACCCTGCTCAGCCTTAAGCCTTGCTATCTCTTCCTGCTTCCATTCATCATCCTTGGTATCTCCATACAGCTCATCAACAGATGCCTCTATGCTCATAATACCGCCCTGCTTAGCCTTGCTGACTGTTTCTACCTGGCTTTCAAAGGATGGGTTAGCATATTCGCCAAATGTCACATCAATATCTATATCCTTAATAGCTGTCTTATTAAGCGTGTCTATGGCATTAAATGTTGCTATAACAAGCTTTGGAAGAACCTTCTGAAGCTGCTCTACAATGTTATTTCTGCTGTAAAGCGTTGCTTTCTCTTTCTCCCTCTGTGCCTCCGCATTATCCAGTTTCTTAACATCTATGCCTAATGTTGATGGGCTCATAATTCCCTGTAAACAAAGGTCCAGCGCTGTGATATATGTTGCAAGATAGCTTTCGTGTGGGATATTGCCCTGTACAAGCTCTATCTTATTAACTGTACCTTCTGCCATGCTGCCATCTGTTTGTATATATGCATTATCAAAAGCATTAGGCTTTAGCACTTTTCCATCTATTGGACTTCTTGGCAGCATATTCTCCGGTATATATTCCTTTGTCCTATTCTTCCTTAAGGCATCCATCCATTGTGACCATGCTTCATCCAGCGCATCAAAGTTATCTATCTTTGCATCAAATATGCTCTTGCCTCGTCCTTTATACTTGGCTGACTTATAGAACATAAGAGGAACAGCCATTATAAACTTGTTATTCCAGGTAACATCACTAAGATGTGCCAGCTCCGGTATAACACTTAAATCATATTCCCTGCTGCCTCTTGTAAGCTCATAATGTATGTAGCCTATGCCATAATGTTCAAGTAATACATATTCCTGCCTCTGGACGTTATACACAGTCTTAAACACTATCTCCTTAACTCTTCCCCTGTCCCTGATAATCTCTGTCTTATCACCAGAGTAGAATTCCAATATAGGATACTTGCTAAGGTTCGTATCGAACGATATCTTGAATGCTCCATCACCGATATAAAGCGTTTCTGTTATTGCCTGCTTAACAAGCTCAATGAAATCATTTTCCTCTGCTATCTTGTCCCATTCTGTCTGCCTGCTGCCAGCATCTATTAAATTCATATCATCTGTTACTATACTGGCCAGCATATCACATAACATAGCAGGGAGACCCACGTGTATTTTTCTTATCTCCATACCTATCGTACAGGATGCAGACCAGAACCTTGTCTTGTTACCATCTATCTGACTGTATAGCTGTGACAGTTCTTCACTCTCACCTCTGTACCATATCTTGTTCTTTATGGCATTTCCCTCGTAATCAAGAGTTTCCTGTATGCTTATGGATCCATTAACAGCCGGCTGGATGTGCAGCCACGTTCTTATTCCTGTTTTTATCTTCTCTGCCATACTTGTAAATATGTTCACCTCTCTCACTCTCCTATCTGGAATTATGTCTTATTCTCTATACCTATCCTGCTTCGATAAGGAATCCAGCCATACTGTACGCTGTTTACCATATGGTCATCGCCATCCTCAGGCTCACAGTCCTTATCTTCAAGCCACGAATACGTTTCTAACTCTGTCTTGTAATTCGTGCACGTATCGACAATATAAAAGCTTGGCTCTCTGCCCTTCTTGTCGTTAAAGGACATCCAGCCAAGCTGTAAGTTAATTCTATCTATTATGGTTACTTTCTTATACGCATTGTTAAATATATACTGGCAGTCAATGTGTTCTCTCTTGTACTTGGCAAACTCTGTTATCGTTGCCTGATCAGCGTTATCTATAAACACATTCTTTGACATTCCACCCCATTCTTTTCTGTTACGCTCCAGGAAGTCTATGTAATTCCTTACTGTATCAGATGGAGCTATTGGTATATCAAGTTCTGCATTGTTATACACCTTTTCATCCAGCACTATCAGCTTGCCCTTGTTTGTTATTCCCATATAAGACATTGCAATAGTATCTGGGCTCTTTGTTGAATATGCTGTATCAAGACCGCTTGTATATATTACAAACCACTCCGTCTGCTTATCGTCATATTCTCGTTTAATAAATGCCTTTGCCTGTTCCTTTGTAATAACATGTCGTTTGCAGAAATTAGAAAAGACAAGACCTGTAGCCTTGCCTCGTAATCCTAATATCTTGTTTTTATATATCTTAGTGCCAGGAGGATAGCTCATTTTTTTCTGTTCTATCTTCTCTGGTGTCATGGATATATTATCTTCAAATGTGAAGAACCAATATACCCAGTCTTTAATAGGCTCACAACCGTTAAGGTCCTTCCATATCTCTTCCGGCACATCTGCCTTGTACTTATCAATCGGTCTTGCGTGATTGATGTATTCTGAATATATGGGTAATGTAGGTGCATCTGGGTTCAGAGTACCAACAAAGTATTCAGAACGTCCGAATATCTCTCGTATGAAGTCTATGTTAGCTGTATTGCACTCATCTACCCACACACATCCAAACTGTGAACCCAAGGCATTCTTCCACTTGCTGGCATTATCGTAACCGAGAACATATATTATCTTGGTACTGCTGCCAGTTTTGAATTTAATATGTGGAAGTTTATTCTCTTTATCACCATTACCACAATATTCAAGATTGGGAAATATCTGCAGCAATCCCATATCTGCGTTTATGATATTCTTCTCAATAACACCTGTCGTATTACCAGCTATAACATGCAGCTTCATGTCTGATTCAGCTACATTCATAATAAACTTAACAGCTACTGTTGTTGTCTTTCCTGATGACGTTGAACCTTCAAGGAACTCTGCTCTTGCTGGTGTGTCTATGAAATCCCAATATTTATCACTTAAAAGCATCTGGGTCACCTCTTGCCTTCCGCTGTGCAAGAAGCTCTGAAAGCTCGCTCCTGGTTGTATCGTTTACATTGGCTTCTATCTTGTCTGTAAAGATGCCTAAATGCTTGCCAAGAAGTTCTAAGGCCTTAACCTTGTCGCAGGACTTAACCTCTAACCCCTCTTTGCCTTTCTTGATAACAGCAAGTGCCCTCTTCTGTTCCTCTGTAAGTTCTTCCGTAAGTACCGGCTCTACTGTTCTATACATAACAGGTTTACCATCTTCATCCAACACATCCACAAGTGCTCCACCTACTTCTGCTTTCATCTTCTTTTCAACCACATGTGCATAATCAGCATTATTAGAAAAAGCTATCAAGGCAAGTTCCTTGATAACTCTCTCCTGGGTTATCTCTGTACTCCTTGATAGCTCTTTTTGTCTCTTTGCTATATATTCTTCAATCTGAGGTTTTCTGAGGTTGTCTGCTCCTGTTCTATACGCTGTTTTTTCTGAATATCCTGCCCTAATAGCCGCCTGCGTGGCATTAAGGTCTATAAGGTATTCATCACAGAATCGCTTCTGTTTATCTGTTAATGCCATACAATCAGCTCCTTTCTGGCATAATAAAAGACACCAGCTTATGCCAGTGCCTTACGATATGGAGGTATACACCCTTTTATTAATGTTAGGAGAATGGTGCCAGCTCTCGCCAGCACCACCGGGGATATTATTGAATTCAGACTTGCGTATGTCTGTGGAACAATGCACCTTACATCTGTTCCACGATAAATATTACCACATATAAAACGAACAGAACGAACAAAACGAACAGAATTTTATTTTTCTTTCAAAAATCTTTCAACAGCCATCCTGCATCCATCTGCAGTATAATGTTTTCCCATGCTATGTGCAACTTTTATCCAGGAATATTTGTTAATGTATCTGTACGTAATCATCCTCCTCATAGTGCTGCTCTTTATCTGGTATATGTAATGCTCTGCAAGTGCTATCTGCTGTTCTATCTTCTCCAGAACATCTTCCTGCTGCGACTTTCTTAACATCAATAATGCCATCTGAGTATCATACTCCGAATATGGGAAACCTTCTATCTTGAAATGCTGCTTGCCACCATTTCCGCCTGATACACTATCTATTACAGTATATCCTTCCTGCTCCATCTTACTTATCCTTTTCTCTATCTGAGATATAGATTCTTTTAATGACTCTCTCTCCTTTACCAAGTCTTCATACTGTATCAATATTTCTTTGATATTGTACTGTTCTTCCACTCACTACACCTACCTATCGCTTGTACTTCTGTTCTGTACCATCAGCCATTTTTATTGTTATTTCTAATGGATACCCTTTAGCGTTATTGCCTACACTTAAATAACGTGCCTTTATTATTTCCAATGGCTTACAATGTCCCTTTTCACAATGCTGTGCTTTAGTTTTATCATTATATTCTGTTCCACATATCTCACATATGTAATGTTTAACTTCTTTCAATATAATTACCTTCCTTTCGTCTCTCTCCACCAAGTAAAATCCCAGCCATTATTATTTAACTGCTGCCATATATGATTACCTTTGTAATATGCCTCTCCTTTACTTCCGTTCCGTCTGTAAATCTGATATATTCCTGGCTCATCTGGTTCTACATCATAACAATTATGCCACCCTCGGTTTTCCATCTTTTCTTTAAATGTCATACACTCTTCAAACTTTAACTGACCTATACATTGTTTCATAACTCTCTCATAATTATCATATCGCTTGCTAATGCATATCCATACTCCCTGTTAGCTCCAGGTGACTTCTCCCAACCTTTAAGCATATATATGTGAGTACACATATTTAACATCACCATAGACATCTTCATATATTCCTCATAGGTTGTTATATCTGCTGGAAGCTGTGCATTAACCTTTGCAGGATTAATAACTCCAAATCCTTGTGCTTCTAATTCTTTCTCTGCCTTGCTGAAGTGTTCCATATAATCATCAATGCCGGTTATCGGACCACTAATGTATACACGGTTATCTCTCATTGCCTGTATTCTGCTATTATCCATTATGTGTTACCTGCCTTTTTATTATCTTAATTGCCCTTTCTAAACCTCTCTGAAAGCTATCATCATATTCTGCATCAAGGCAAGGACTTACTTCTTCAACATACCTATCAAAATTTGCGTATGATAACTCTCTCTCTTCTTCCAGCTGCTCCACAACCTTATCTGCATTAATTAATCTCACTTTCTTTACCTCCAATCTTCCGGCATAGTCACCTGCGCATTACAATCCTTAATCAGCATTATTGTATTTGTGCTTGGTATCCAGTTCTTTACATACTCCACAGCTTCCTCGTATTTAAGCCTTGGTGTATTAGCTCTTGAATTGACATTAAAGTAATCCTTATAATCGTGATTGATTTCTGAGAACACCTTCCTGCCTATCTCCCTATATGCATTAGACTTCTTTCCACCTACCAGTTCTATAACCCTTGATGATATAAGCTCACTCAAACTGTGCTGCTGTCCATAATCTATGTTCATAGTGTTTTCTAACTTTGTAACCCTGTCAGAGACATCATCTATCATACCTAACTGTATTCTCATCATTTCCTGTGTTGAAAGCGGCTTCTGATAACTTCCGGTCTTTCGTATGCTTGGAAGCACCTCTGATGTAACCCAGTCTGTAAATCTCTCTGCGCTGTCTTTACGGCTCTGAAAGATCGTCTTGTAAAGATTAGCTTCGCTGATAAATGTCATTTTCTGCATTCCGCCCTTTGTAGGGTTATCCGCAGTGTGGATACCCTTTGCAGATAACCTCTGTCTCACATTTCCTACATTCACTATTTCTAATGCCTTGCATACATCCGCCAAACAAAACATAGGCTCGCTATCTACTATAACCGTCCTTATCTGTCCAAACTCACTATTGTTAAATATCTGTAACTCCATTCTGTACCTCCTACAACACATATACTCTGTCACTTAACACATCTTCAGGATCCAGCTCCTTATTAACCTCTTTTACCATATAGTTAAAATCTTCTATATCCATATCTTCATCATACTTATATATAATCAGCTCATGTATGCTGCTTGGAATCACAATAATCTTATCTGCATTTGCAATTCTCTTTATCCTATCCATTGCATATATTGCACCAGCTCCGTGGAATTTATTTGCATTAGAAGCTATTACCATTCTTCTCGATACAGCTTTTGCAGCCTCTATTAATTCTTCACCTTCCCCATCTTCCTTAATCATTCCTGCAAACACATCACCAAACAATCCTATATGTGCATTCTTAACAGTATTAGCTCTCGCTATCTCCCATGCTGTTTCTTCCTTCATGCCTATTTTTTTTAGAAGCTCCTCTGGTATCTTCATTATTGCACCTTTGCCAGGTGTATTAATTAATGCTGCTGCCAGACAGTCATCCGCACCTTCAAGATATACATTATGTCTTGTTATATTCACAGACTCCGCTCCTGCCTTGCAAAGTGTTATAAACAGCTTATCTTTAAGATATTCTGCTTTTAATATATCTTCCATCTGAATATCGCATAGGCTATGTTCTTTATACACTGAAAGAACCATATCAGCAGCAGAGCTTACACTATTCTCATTCTCAATAATTTTATCTGTATAAATAATTGGAGTTGGGTTAGCCTCTCCAATTA
>OLGH01000321.1_pt1 | contig 61061 bp, 78 predicted proteins | sample 1604851 | NCBI WGS metagenome assembly OLGH01 (sample SAMEA3888894, study PRJEB22519) | human gut metagenome | biome: human gut; feature: human-associated habitat; material: faeces | place: Denmark | collected 2010 | reverse complement strand
CAAATTATGTTATAATTGACACCATAAAGGGTGATTATAAATATTTTTATATTATCTACCTCAAATATAGGCTTAGTTAAGTTTAATACTACATTTTTAGGATGAGGGTTGCTTGTACAAGTGTTACACATATATACATTCGTTAGATGTAAGATGTGTAGTCCTTTCTCATTGGCAGAAATGTATTTTGACTTTGGCTAAAGATAATGAATAGAGGATAACTCATAATTATCCTTTGTGAATTGCAATAACTGTTTATTTTTGTGAGATTATGAACAGAAAGTGCAAAATATACTACAATCTTTGTAGTTGAATAATAGGAGAGAATATGATTGCTTCAGTGGCTAATTGGGATGATTTTGAGCGCACAGTATGCTCAATTATCTATAAAATTAATCCATATAAAATATCAAGATATGATGGTGGTGCAGATAGAGGTAGAGATATTGTTGCTGAGTTTAAAATAAATGAACAAACTCACTCTGTAATAATTGAATGTAAATATTATAAGAGTGGAGTAAGTAAAAATGTAATCGCTCCTGCACTTGACTGGGCAAAAGTTCATCGACCATCCATTTTATACTTTTGGATAATACCATATTTGACTCCAGATACAAAAGATTATATTGAACAATTCGAACATCTTTATGGCATACGTGTTTTATATGAAGAACAGATAAACATTGAACAGTATTTAGCTCATATGAATGACGACCGTGATAAGATATGGGAGGTCCTTAAAGAAAAGGTCATAGGCGCTTGTGTGTCGTCAGGTTCATTATCATCAGCATTCGCATCAAATATTGAGTTGGCTTCTACAGAAGAAGTTCCATATTTGATAGACCGTGAAATAGAACGTAAAACTCTTACTAACCCTTCTAAATGTGCTTTTTATATACAAGGAATATCAGCATGCGGTAAAACACAACTGATGAAGTATATTTCTCATATATATACTAAAGGCAACACGAAGGTGTTTTGGTACACATTTAGACCTGAATGCAAAGAAACTCAAGTAAGTTCCTTTTTTCAAACATTTGCTCATTATTTTGCTATTGTACATAATAATTCGAAGTTAATACTGTATTTTAAAGAATATGGATATTGTCTATCTCGAGATCTTGAAGAATTAATAATATATCTTTTAAAGTCATATAATACCGCTGTTTTTCTAGACGATATACACAACTGTTCAAGTGACAATGTTTCATTGATTGCTTTATTTGAAAAAATAATTGAACGCCGTATTTGTAAAATCTATTTTGCAGGATGGATTAATATATTTAGTAGCAAAACTGCAATTAAGCAAAATCTTTCTGTAGTCATTCTAGATGGCATGGAAGCAACTCATCTTAACCAAATTATTTCGCATTATTCTGGACATGACAACTTTGCTGTTGCAGGTGTGATTGCAGAAAAATTTCATGGACTTCCGGGTTATGCAGTACTAGTTGATGAAGAAACTACTATAGAAGATTTGGAAAGTGATAGACAATTTCTTTTCAATTTTCTTAGTTTGCTATCTCCAAAAGAACAAACATTGTTGTTTATGCTTACTTTTTCTTCTTCTGATATTCCAATGGATTTCCTGCGTTTTAATAGTTTCTCTTTGGAACTTGATTCACTTAAGAATAAACGGCTAATAATTCTCAGAGGAAATTCTTGTTCTGTACATGATAAGTACAAGCCTTTTTTCGTTATGTATCCAATTGACAATAATATGTTTTCTGATGTGGTTACTTTAATGCTTGAATATGCAAAATTAAGAGCAGATCAATACTTTGATATAATTACTGCATACATCAACAGAAATAACATCTCACAGGCATGGCAGTTACTTTCTCTAAATTTCAAAACACTTTTGCATTGTCAACATAATACTCAATTGCTTAATCTTCTACAGAAAATAGAAAATGCAAATCCTTATGATATAAATCCTAGTGATATTATTTTTAAAAAGATAACTCTTTTAGAACGAGTGTGTGAATATCAATTATGTTTATATTATATTTCAATGCTTGATTTAGATATATTTTCTTTGGATGAGCAAGAGTCGTTATTGTACATTCAGATGAGAGCATTGTACTTCACTAATAAATATGATGATTTGCTATATTTGTTCAAGAAAGAAACTGAAAATATATTAAATTTCTCATCTAAAGAAAACATTATTCAAATCTTAACTATCATTGGCCGTGTATATTACATTCGTGGATTATTGAATGGTGCGCTTGCATGCTATCTTTTAAGTTATCAATACGCATTTAAGATCCGTGAGAAAAAGCTAGAAGCGAAAATCATTCATCGCATTGCAATGGTAGAGTGTTGTACTGGCTTAATTTCAGAAAGCAGGATGGCTTTTGAAGCTCTTGAAAAAATGTCAAGTTACATTACACCTAAAAGGCGTTCGTATATATATTATCGAATTGCAAAATGTTTTCTTCTCGAAGGAAATATCGAGGAAGCTAAAAATTATAATGAAAAGAGCAAAAAGATTAAAGCATCTTACGGTGATAAACGTGGGCTTGTATTTTCAAATAAGCTTGATGCAAAAATCAGCTTAGCAGAATCTGATTATATAAATGCTGCTTGTTCTATCCAACAGGCGCTTTCTGGTGTCGAAGACATAAATGTCGATAAAGAGCGATTGGCATGTATGATAGTACAAACAAGGTTGATTATTGAATCAGATATAGGCTCTTCTAAAAAAGCATGCATAAAGTGTTTACAGAAATGTCTTGATATTGCAGTAAAGGATAAGTTGTTGTTTCGTGTTAAAACGATTCAACAAATATCTCAAAAGAAATATAATTCTATATTTTTATTAGCATGCGAAAACTACCAAAAACTGACTAAAGAACTTTCAGCCGATGAAAGTCATATTATTAACTACTGTATAAAAAAAATGGAACACTCTATTCAAAAATATTATTATACATTAACATCTAAACAGCAAAGCATTACTCAGCGTCTGTTGTTTAAATCTGGTTTTAATGTAAAAATAATGTCCCTAAATTAGCCTTTCAATTTTACCATTTTTAAATGTTTCAGTTCCCCAAAAATCTACAAAATTTTGTATTCCATAAAGTTTGGATTTGAGCACTTTTAAAGTTTGATTGTGGCTACAAATTAAAACAGGAGAAGAGAATTTTTGGTTTTGTAAATCGGAAATGAAGTCATCTACTCTTTGCGAACAACTTAAGATGCTTTCGCCATTTGGTGGGGTAAAATTAGGATCAATATGACCATTGATAATATTGCAAGAATTATTAGCAATAACATTAATTTTCTTTTCGCCTTCCCAATCTCCCATTTTGCGTTCTAATAACCTATAGTCAGTCTCAACTTTAATTCTCCCTAGAATTTGTTTTTTTATCAACTCAACCGTCTGCAAGCATCTAGGTGCAGGTGATGTTATTATATTTAAGCCTAATTGGTATACAAATTCTTGGTTTATGTTGCTTACATCTATAGAAAAATCGACTATCTCAGAATCCATCTGACCACTAATCTTATGTTCAATATTATTCTGCGTTTTACAGTGACGCAGGACGAACAAACCATAATAAAATGAATGCATCATATTTTTAAATTAAATATAGGTGTCATTTTGCAATGCTCAATAGCCATATTAAATCTATCACACCAGCAATGTGATGTATTTGTTCGATAACAAAAAGGCATATCAAGAACATTGTCGGTCAACAATTTGGTTTGATTAGGGTATGTCAATATGTAATCTGATTGTAAGTTGCTATCTACTCGTTGTGTGTTACAAACCCCATACAATGCATAACCGCCACCATGTGGAGATAAATAGAGTTTGGTTTCATTCTGTAGATTTATGGGATTTGTTACATTTACGAAAGGTAAGTCTACTTCTGGCGCTAACATAATTGGGCAAGAAAAAGGATGATTTTCAGCATAGGCACCAAGAAGAAGAGTTTGCATATCATAGAATCCCTCATGCGTGCGATTAAATACGATTTTTGCTTGTGGAAGCATTTCTTTTATTATCAAGTTGCGATAATACATCGTTAATCGCTCATGTTCTAAATAGCTTTCATAAAAATGTTTTGCATTGGAATCAATAAGATATGTAAACGGCTCGCCCATTATAGTCTCACTTTTAGATAATGATAATAATGTTTCATTCCTCTCATAATATAAGGCTTCTTTTACAAAATTAAACGATCCATGTATCAAAAAATAGAACTTATTATTTTTTTCACAAAAGTAGGAACCCATAAAATGATTTCTTCTATTCAGATCACTCTTATCAATATCGGAATAGGAACTTATAATTTCGATGTATTTTTTTTGTAATGACTCAGGGTTTTCATCAAATTCCTCCAATTCTGCCAATACAACCCCACAACAGTTTGGTCGAAAGTCTAAAGGTATAAACGGTGGTATGTTTTCCCCAAATTTAATAACGCAACCATATGGGAATCCTGCACTCCAACGCAATTTATTTCTGGTGTAGGTAAAGTCTGGAAGCGCAATTAAATTAACTTGTTCACAATCAAGCCCTAATATTTCCATACATGTTATCAATCTTGTTAAGCCAATGAGACCATGTTCTTTTGCTAGAATAGCTGTTGAGTCGCTAGTACTATAGTCAATAAATTGATTTTGTGCCAACAAATAATTATTACGATAATTAGCATTCATAACATTATAACTCCTAAATCACTAAAACTACTTTGTTAGTGTCGATATACAACAACATAATTCATAAAGGATAATTATGAGTTATCCTTCATTTATTTGGAGATGTGTAGGAAATCGGAGTAGTATTAATGTTTTGAATAAAAAATAAAAAGACCACAATCATAACGATTGTGGCGAATATTAACAAATAAAGGATAATATACAGTTATATCTTGTAAACAACATCGGAGGGTTAGACTATGATGTCATCAGTTCAGTATATCAATGGTAATATTAATAATCAGGAGTGGAATATTGATATAGGCCACAGTTTTGAAGATTCGATTTATAGGAACTTATTAAGAACCCTGGATTTACCCCAAAATGATAAAATTAAGATTTTTCAAACTGAGGCGACTAATGATGGTGGCAAAGATATTATAATAACTTCTCAAGTTAATTTAAACTTGTTTGATATTAATATAACTCTAAAGGGCAAAAAAGAAATAAAGATATACATAGAGTGCAAAAGTTCGGATAAAGAGAAAATCAGTTTTGAAAAGATAGCTAAAAATTCTGTTATAGCAGGTCAGGATCGTGTTGATTATTTTATTTTAGTTACCAATAAAACAATTACGCCATTTACCTATTATTCTATTTATGAAAATTCCAATCAATATAATTATGAATTTCTTCTGGTTGATCAGTATTTGTTGCATAATTTTTTTGAGAAACATAATTTAAACAAATGGAAATATATTAAGCCAGATAATATCCCGGAAATCAGTCTTTCATACCAAACCTGCAAAAGCAGCTATAAACAAGATCCATGTATTGAACTGTATCTGCTTTGTAGAAATTATTCTTGTAATGATGTTGACTGTTCTTTTAATATTTACACAGACAGGAATTGGAAAATACAGAATCTCAATAACATATTTGTAGTAGAAAAAAATAAGAGTAAATGTTTTAAGTTAATGATTCTAAAAAACTATAGTGATGGACTGGATGAGTTGTTAATTCAATTTGAATTTAACGATTATAAGCGTATCATTGAGATCAAACACGATTTTTTAAACTATAATTTTCAATTGCCGCTTACAGGAGATTCACATAGAAAGATTATCCAAATAATAAAGGATAATTTATTACATGCTAAAGGTTTTGTATGGTTTAATTTATATGGCGAAGCCGGAATAGGAAAAACACGAATCATTGATGAAATATGCAAAGAATCATATGGGCGTGGTATAAACATAATTAACTATCTATGCACTAAAAACAGAAATACATCCAATTTTGAATGTTTAAAAAAGGAAGTATGTAAAGCTCTAAAAAAGTCATTTACTTCAGAAAACATAGAATATCTAATTAGAGAAGTTCAAGATGAATATTTTAAGAAAGCAATAATCATTGAAGATATTCATAATGCTGATAAGGAATTTATTAGTATGTTGTACGAATTATCACTTAAATCACAAAGCGAAAATGATTTTCCTGTAGTTTTAATTACTACAGGAAGAGATGACTACACTGTATATAATGAGGATTATTTTTCTCTGTTAGATAAAATAAATGAAAAAGAAAGCAATAATATTTTCTCTTATGAAGTAAAACATTTTAAAGAGTCTGAATGCAAAAATTTAATTAAAAGTGTTATCAAAGATATTCCAAATGAAGTGTTAGATAAATTATATAACTCATCAAGAAACAATCCCTTTTATTTGGTGCAATTTATAGAATATCTTTTAGAAATAGAACTTGTAACTTTGTTAAACAGAGATACTGTTGGAATTCCAAATGTTCACACATTTTCTCAAAATTTATACTTGCCAAAACAAATAGAAGATTTACTTGACAAAAGGTTAAAGAATTTATTGCGGTTTGATATGGGGAATAAACTGCACACCTTTCTGCTTGCAGCATCAATGTACGGAATAGAATTCCCTAAAAAGTTAATGTATTGCTATTTTTCAGAAGATGAGCTTAACAATACTGAGATTTTATTTAAAACACATCTAATTACCACATCAGGCAAAGATAATCAAACATTAAAATTTGACCATGAAACAATATATTTGTTTTTAAGAAACAAGAAAAAAACACATAAGTTATGCAAAGAAATTTATGAAATAACTTCAATGTTTGAATTATATGATAATATAACAAAAGGCATTATTTATTGCATATTAAAAAAATATGAAGCCGCTTTATTGGAGTTGAACGCCCCTATTAACGAGATAATTAATATGAATAATGTTTCATCAGAAAATATTTCTCCGGAATATTTTGATTCATTAAATTATGTTTATGATATTTTTAGACATAAAAAGAATGTTAAATTGATGAAAAGAACTCTTTTATCAAAAGTATATGTTGCTATGCATAACTTATCAATGGGACGAGCTATAAAAGCTTTTGATGAAGTGGGTGAATATATAAGTAAATATCATAGTAATGATGAATTATTTGTCCTGGAGATAAAACAGCTACAGGCATCTTTTTATCTGAGCATAGGTATGATTTCAAAATCAAGAGGATTAATGATTGAATTACTTGCTGCAGAGCGAAAAACACCAGATATTTTTAATGATGAAACTAAGTATAATCTTTTTGAAAGGACTGCAAGCCTGTTTATTCATTCAAATCATTTGGAACCGGCGATATTATATAACCATATGTCGTTTGAATTAGCAGAAAAAATGAATAACAATAAACTTAAAGCACTTTCAAAAATTAACGAAGCAAAAGCTTATTTTTTTATAGATACAAATAAATCCTACAATATTATAAAAGAAGCAGATAACTATCTAAAATTAGATTTAGTTCCTAGAATAAATTGTCACAATCAACTGGGAATGTTAACAGCAAAGATTATTCTTTCAGATAATATAAGAAGAGAAACAAAACAGTTAATTAAAGAAGCAGAAGGACTGCTGGAATTATCTTTGAACGTTAAATATCCATTGGATGTTATACGTTCACACTGTATTCTTGCAGTGTTAAGTTTTGTGTCTGAACCAAAAGAAATAGAGAATTGTAAAAGACATATTGAATATGGGGTTGATGCCAGTGTAAGATTTGGTATCTTAAAATTAATGCCAACATTGTATTGTTTAAAAGCTTTGGTAGCCATTTATGAAGAACAAAACAAAGACTATATTCTCCAAGTTTTCAATACAATGACTGATTACCTAAATCAAGAAGATTTATTATTTTTAGGAAATTTAGATTTTACATATTCAAATATTATTTTGCTAACCAACTATCTTATTTTTCTTGAAGAGAATACTTTTGAAAGCAAAATATATGAATTATTGCATAAAATTACTTATTATGGATATTCTGCGAAATGTGACTTTCAATGCGATAAACATACTAATTGTAGATATACTTGTGCTAACGATTTATCTTTGTTTAAACAAAATTATGATAATATTAAGCAAGGTTCATTATTGCTAGTAAATCCTGAATATAAATTTCGTAAAATATATAAGAATTATTTCTTTCCACTTTTGCTATAATAAGTTTATATACTTATTGTTTATTAAGTTTTGTTTTTTTAATTGATTTAATATGAATTTTGCTTTTGACAGTTTCTTATTATCATCTTTTTCATTTCTTATTTTTTGATATAATTTTTCTCTTATATCATCAGTTAATGAAATTACGCACTCCATGTCACATCCTAAAGTATCAAGTTCCATTGTTATATCCTTATTAACATGAGAATATATGGTTCTAACAGATAAGTTTGTATTTATATTTAGATTTTCGTTATCAACGATTTCTTTGAAATTCTTTACACATTGAAGAATTCCATCTCCGCTTGAATATGAACAATCAATTATCATACCGTTTAATTTACGCAGATTTTTATTTGCTTCAGATAATCTTATTAATTCATTAATGTTTTCAAACTTAATATCTTTACCAACTTTTCTATCATGATCGTTGCTTTCAACAACCCCCATAGATTCATAAAATAGATTTCGATTGAAAGTTAGATGTATTATTTCATTACCTAAACTATTTATGAGATTACTTACCAATAATACATTTCCACCCTTGATACTTATAATAAAATCAATAGGATTATCAGGATTAGACTGAATTTTTTCGTTGTAAAACAATTTCGCCATATCAGTCATAATTTGTAATTCTTGTTTATTATGTGAAGCTTCAAGTGTATTAACCATATAATGAACCTGTATAGTTTTTTGTCTATCGCAATAAACTTTGTTTATAAAATATTTAGTGTGATTTCCTAATATAATTATAATGTTTACCAATAAGTCTGAACTATATTTGATTCTTATTTCCTGATTTTTAATTTTGCTAAGTTGATAACAATACGGCACTTCTTTTTTGTCATATAAAATCCATGACCACTTTGTACCTTTAAGAAAATTAAAATTGTCAGCAATTATTTTTCTTATGGTAGCAATTGAGAGCAGTATCAAAATAATTCTATCAAAAATACTCATAATATGTCCTTTTGTAATCAATAATTATTTATAAACTATAAAATGTTCTAATACTAATACGTCTATATTTGTATTTAGAAATGTTTTAATAGCATCGTCCGGTGATTCAACAATTGGTTCTCCATTATCATTAAAGGAAGTATTTAATATAACCGGAACACCGGATATGTTTTTAAATTCTTCAATAACTCTATATATAAATGGGTTAGAATTTTTATTAACCGATTGAACCCTTGCGGTTTTATCAACGTGTACAACAGACGGAATGAGGTGTGACATATCCTCATTTACAGTTGGTGCTAAAAGCATATATGGGGATGTTTGTTTTAAATTAAAAAACGTTCTTTCATACTCTTCAAGCACAACAGGGGCAAACGGCCTGAATGGTTCACGGTGTTTAACCTTTTGATTAATATAATCTTTCATGCCTCCCCAAGTTGCGTTCGCAATTATACTACGATGGCACAACGCTCTTGGACCTATTTCGCTTCTTCCGGTAAAAAATCCAATTATTTTGTTTTCATAGATATTTGTGGCAATAACTTTGCATAGTTCATCGGTTGAATCATAAAAATCGTATTTTAAATTAAAATTTTCTAAACTATTTTTAATTAATTGATTTGAATACGAAATTCCAAGATAAGGTATGTTTTTTGAATTATCCAATAATGTTGTATCTTTAAACTTTCTATAAGCCCAAAAAGCAGCTCCAATAGCTTGTCCGTCATCTCCGGCAGCCGGACAAATATGTAGTTCTATATCAGGATAGGTTTCTAAGATTTTGTGATTTAATAAACAATTTAAAAATAAACCGCCGGCAAGACACAATTTATTAATCTTATATTTATCTATCAAATACCCAACGATCGCAATTACCATTTTTTCTGTATATATTTGGACGGTATTTGCTATATCTTGTCTATATTTATTTATAAATGTAGGATACTTTAAACCGGATGATTCGTACATTCGATATATCTCTTCTATTATATAATCTAATGTTAATTCAAATTGTAAATCTTTTATTTCCGGCACGTTAAAATCAATTAAGCAATTTCCATATGACGCTAACCCCATAGTTTTTCCTGCTTGATTCCAATCAAATCCAATCATATATGTGATTTGCTCATATTTTTTTGCAATACTTATCTGATGTTTTAAAAAGGCATCATTCATAAAAGGCAAAATATGAAATTGTTTCCTCGATAATGTATGAATTATGTTACTTTGGACTCTCTGCTCTACTAAGACAATGTCATTTTTATCTGCGATATAAACACTTTCCGACTCCTCATTTCCATTAACTAAGTCACCACCGCCATCGGCGATAAACACTAATGATTTATCAAAACCAGAAGTATAAAATGTTGATGCTGCATGTGCCAAATGATGGTCAACGCAAACTAATTCAAAATTCCAGTTTTTATAGTGATCTGACAATTGATCGTAATAATAATCTTCAAGATTTTGAATATCTACAGCAGCATATGTTATACCTACGTACTTAATATCATTAATGCTAATTTCAAGGTATGCCAAAAGTTTATCTATAGTTTCAAATGGGATTTTAGCGGAAATTGAATGTTTTTTTCTGTCAATTCTTTCTGCTGCCAAAGCACCTATAATCATACCATTCTCAATTATAGCTACAGAGCGATCATGACCCATATGAAGCCCTAAACTAATGTTTCTCATTGTCTTCCCCCTTAAATATAGACAATAACTGTATATTATCCTTTATTCGGATAAATTTTGTATAGTGAAAGTAGGCGCCTTTATGAGTAGAATGGCTGTGTCCCAATTATAGATTTAACAAAATTAAGAATTAACATATAAAAACAAAACATAAAACAGAAAGAAAGTGATGTAGTGAAAATTATTAATAATACTATTAGAGTTATTGATTATGTTAATGAAAAAGTTTATAATAGGAGTACTCCAGAATCATTTAATGAGTATGTCGGAGAGCTAATTTCTCATATAAAGACAAATGAAAATGTAAGGTTGTACAATACTCTATCAAATTCGACAGAAGTTATTTCTTGCGTGCTTGATATTCTAAAGAATAAAGATAATGATAAATATTTTGTTTCAAAGAATGCTCTAATTGCCAATAGACTTTTACGAACTGAGAAAGAAGCACAAAATCGTATAAGAAGAATGAATGTTGATGTAAGAAAAGGCAGCTTGATTCAAGCACTTTTACAAGAAAATGATATTTATTTTTATTTATTAGCGAAAGTTGAACATTCTGATTTTGTTGATGATACAGATTTTACATTTAAAACTGGTTTTTCTAAAGATAAAAAAACTATTTGGAAGTCTTGTCTAATTGATTTATCTAATCCAGATGCTAGTGTGTTTGATGCTAGGATTTATTCTGATACCAAAGCAAAATATTGGAGTAGTGATTTTCTTGAACTACAAGAAGTCATTACTGATGAAGAAAACACAATAAATGCTTTTAAATCTATTGATAGCGTATTAAATAGAACCTTGAAAAAGAATTATAAATCCGATTACGTTGTAGTAAGAAATGCTTGTATTTCATATATGAAAAATAACGAACATATTGATTATAATAATATGATTAATTGTGTTTTAGAAAATTATGTTCCAAGCGAAATTGATAAGAATAAACTATTGGAGCTAAAAAATAAATTATATGAATTACCCGAAAAGAAAAAATTTGATCGTCAATTTAATTCCATACCAAAGGCTATCAATGCTAGAATAGGAAAAGTCTATAAAGTAAATACTGGTATTGAAGTTAAAATTACTGATAGCATAGATAATATCAAAGAAACTATTGCGGCATATCAGGATGCTGATGGCGCGAGATATCTTAGGATAAAAACTAATGATGAAGATACATATAATAGTTTTAAATTAAATTAATTAGAAAGAGGAAGATTTTGTGAATATTGAAAATGCAATCAAAACACTTTTTAAGGTAAACGAAATCACTCTTTCAGACAGAATTTATACTTGCGAATCTAAATTTGAAACTTTAATTGAGAATATGCCGGAACATAGTGATTTGCTTGATTTTCTTGCAGAATATAGTTTTAACAATATTTTAAAACTAACAATATCAAATCCAGATGATAAAATTTTGAAAATGGATTCTTCTAAAAAATTAACATTAGAAGAATATAAAGAATTTCTTAATACGTGTCAGGAAGAGGATACAATAACGATAAATCTTGAGATAAATAAAAAAATTACAGAAAATATATTAACTATTTATAATTATAAGAACTTTACAGATGATTTGTTGAAAAATTCGTTATTTGATATAATGAAAATATTTAGTGCTTTTTTATATGGGAGAAAATGTATTATATTTTATGTTTTAGATGATGCGGTTTCTTGGTCTACCAAAACAGTTATGTTTTCCAATAATTTAAATTCCATAATTAACACCAAATTTGATAGAATTGAAAGAATAAAGTTGTGTAAAGATTGCTCGTATTTTCAAGGATATAGTGAAGTTAGTTTAATACCAGATGATTTTGATATAATAGTAGATGAAAAAAATAATATATATTCTGGGGTGTTTAACAAAATAAAAACTATTATTTCTTTGATATATATATCTTCAGTTTCTTCTTTAGATAAAACGGGTGTAACATTGACTATTAATGGGCAAAGAAATATATCTTATAATTATAGTTATGATAAAGTTATTATTAATAATATTGTATATAATATTTATGATTGGATTTATACAGATGGAAATCCGGTTGATAAATCAATTATTGCAAGAAATATAATAAGTCTTCATTGTAAATATAGTGATTTACTTGATATTGATCCAACGACATTTTTATCAATTACTTCAAACTACGGTTTGTATCTAAAAGATAATGTTTCAAAGTATTTGGAAGCAAAAACAAAAGTGTCAGAATTTATAAGTGAAATAGGTTCTAAAATAGGAGATAATGCTTTAGAATTATGGGATTCGTTTAAGAAAAATCTAATAGCGATGTTGTCCTTCTTTTTAACTGTTATTCTGGTGAATTTAGTTTCTGAAAGACCATTAGATAATATATTTACTAAAGAGATAACTTTTATTATTGAAATGATTCTTATTGGTTCTCTATGCTATTTTTTTATTAGTATTATAGAAGTAAATTATAAATATAGAAAAATTAAAAACTTATATAATTCGCTCAAAGTAAATTACGAAGATGTATTCTCTGAGGAGGAAATAAAGGCTATTTTTGATGATAATCGTTATTTAATTGAGTCAATAAAATCATTTAAGATAAAAATCATTTTATCATCTATTATTTGGATAGTTTTTATTGTTGCTTTGTTTATTAATATTGAAATATTTACTGCTAGTCCATGGTTAGGTATTTTTAAGTAAAATTATAGTTTTTAAAATTACCAAAAAGGTTCATGTAAGTTTGAATTGCATAAACCTTTTTATTTAAAGATATATTAAATGTTAAATATTAAATGTTAAAAATTCACTCCGTAAAAAAATTGCGGATAGCGTTGACAAATCTTGCTGTTTAAGGTTATAATAATAATGGTGATGAATATGTTACAGTATTTTTGTGTTAAAGGTTTTAAAAATTTCAGCGAAAAAATTGAATTGGATTTTTCAAATGTACGCGACTACAAATTTAATACTCAATGTTTGACGAACGGATTGGTTAGCAAGGCGATTGTTTACGGTAAAAACTCGGTGGGAAAAACTAATTTTGGCCTAGCGTTGTTTGATGTCGTTTCGCATCTTACAAACAAAAATGTCACACCAAATCTTTATGATTATTATCTTTGTTCCAAAGTTTCAAACAGGTATGCTGAGTTTGAATATATCTTTCAGTTTGACAGCAATATTATAGAGTATTCATATAAAAAAGATAAAAAGCAGTCGTTAATATACGAAAAAGTGATTTTGAACGGCGAACTTTTATTTGAATACGATTATATAAATAAACAGGGTGACACTATAGGAATTGAAAAGTTGGCGACTACGTTAAATTGGGCATTTCAAGACACAGATTGTATTTTAAAATATGTAGTTAATAATACAGTGCTTTCAGATGCTCATCCTCTCAGAAAAATGATAAGGTTTATATCTAATATGTTATGGTTTAGAAATTTAGATGAAAACAGATATATTGGATTTAAGTCCGATAGTAAAGATTATTTAGATTTTATTTTTGAGGAGGATACATTAAAGGAGTTTGAGGAGTTCCTTCATGTTACAGGTATCAAGGAAGATCTTATTTCCATAGAAGATGCAGACGGAGTAAAGCGTTTGTACTTTAATACAGATACGCCATTGCCATTCTTTAAAGTGGCCTCAAGTGGCACAAGAGCATTATACACATTCTTTTATTGGTATAAAACAGCTAAAGATGTATCTTTTATGTATGTGGATGAATTTGACGCTTACTATCATTATGAATTGTCAGAATATATTGTTACAATACTTGAGAAAATGACTAATACACAAGTGATTATTACTTCACACAATACTAATTTGTTGACTAACAAAATTATGCGACCGGATTGCTACTTTATACTCACAAATAATAAACTGACATCCTTTGCTGATGCCACGAGTAGAGAACTGCGTGAGGGACACAACCTTGAAAAGCTGTATATGAGTGGTGAGTTTGATGAGTAAGAGCAAAATGTTAGTTATAGTAGAAGGTGCTAAGACAGATTTTAAGCTGATGAAAAAATTACTTGCTGCGTATGGTATTTCAGAAACCCATAAAATAGTGTCTTATAACACTAATATTTATACTCTATACAATCAATTACCACTTAACCGTGACGAATATGAAAATATTGATTTGCTTCAGTTATTAAAAGAAAGGGAGAAAGATGAGTCGAAACGAGATTTATTAGATGAGCACTATTCAGATATTTTGCTCGTTTTCGATTTAGACCCTCAAGCTCCTGATTTTACGTCTGATAAAATAATTGATATGGTAAGTTATTTTACTGAATCTACCGATATGGGTAAGTTGTATTTAAATTACCCAATGGTCGAATCATTTTATCATATGACGAATATTCCTGATGAAAGATACAATGAGTATTTTGTGACATTAGAGAATTTGAAAAATAAGAAGTACAAGCAAATGGTACACGATATTTGTAGAAATAGTGATTATTCAAAATTCGCAAACAGCAAAGATGAATGTAGTATAGTAATAAAGCAAAATCTTAAAAAAGCAATGTTGCTAACAGATTCAAATGAAAATTTGCCAAATTCCATTGAGATTCTCAATAAGCAGTTGAATTTGTTGCAAGACCGAGGATTAGTTTCTGTGTTGTGTACTTGCGTTTTTTACATTGCTGAATATAATAGCGATTTTATTTGATTTTTCTTGACTATTTCTCTACACTCGCCAGAGCGCATGACTGTTAATCATGATGTCACTGGTCCGAGCCCAGTTGGGGGAGCCAAAGTAAAAGTCAGTAAATATGCTAAAAACGGCTTGTTTACTGACTTTTTTCTATGTCCAAATATTTTTGTTTTAAAGAGAATATTCATCTCTTTTTATGCGTTTTAATCTCTTATACTACAGATAAACTACAGATTTTCTACAACAAAAGCCGCCGGAAATGTAATCGGGCGGCTTATTTTACGCCAATAATTTGATCGCATTGTAAAGAGTATCAACCTCTTGTATAATGTAATGGTCAATATCAACCTTGTAATCTGTATGGCCCATAAGTGCGATAATATCTTCTTCCCTCGCACCTGCCGCTGACATCCTTGTTGAAAAGGTTCTGCGACAAGAATGCGGAGTAAACTCATCACCTAAGCCGAGGGCTTGCATCGCCGGGCGAAAACCGTATTTCAAGAAATAATCCTTGTTCATCGCTTTGCCAAACTCTGAACCTTCGTGTGTTCGGCAGAAGATTGTTTCACCTTTATTATTTATACAATTCTCAACCAATTTTAAAATCTTAGGGTGGATAGGAACAATACGATTTTTGCCGGCATCTGACTTTATGCCTGCGATAAAGTAAGGTATGCCCTGTTCACTCATATGGTACTGCTCGGTAGTGAGCGAAAGAAACTCGGTCACTCTGAAATTGAGATAGCACATTATATAGACATAATCAGCATAAGGCACTTTGCCTATGTTTTGTCGTATTAGCTCTAACTGCACATCGGTGAAGCGTGTAGCGTTTACCTCTTCGGATTCCGGAAGCTCTATAAATGTGCCATAGTCTTTATTAACAATATCCTCTTGCATCGCAAAATTGTAAAGGCTTGTAACAAAGCATTTAATCTTATGTAGAGCCGAGTATCCTAAGCCTTGACAGATTTTAGGCGTATCAGTGACTTTATAGGTACCGTTGCCGTTGGGCAGAAGATATTTCAGCTTACCGCCTGCGCCGACCTCGTGATGCGGATTATCGTAATAATCCACGATGTACTGATAGTCTGATGTGCGTAAATCCCTAAACTTACGCTTATGCAAAGGCTTTAATTTTATATAGGCACTTGCGTAGTTGCTCTTCACACTGTCGCCGAGTTTTGCGTATGCTTTGGTTTTCATCCATTTTTCGTGCATCTGCTCAAGCGTCATATTAAATCCATTGACAGGATTATACTCGTAATCTTTGAGTGCACTTTCCGCCTCTCGCTTTGTTGCAAAAGCACCTAAATAAACTTGCTTGCCCGTTACGGAGCTTGCGGCTGCATACGGCTTAGACTTGTTATCTTTGCGTAAGTAAATGCTGCCTGTGCCCTTTGTTCGCCGTCTGACTTTTTGCTTGCTGCTTGTCTGATTTTTACCGCAGTAAGGGCAAAAAATGAAATCATCTTGTAACTCTCTGTTGCACCTTTTATTGATACATTTTTTCATATTTCACCTCAAAAAGGGTGCAAAAATCCCGTTAAAATCTTGTAAATTCTAACAGGATGTGGTACAATATTATTGCTGATTTAGTACCATTACACCCGTGTAGTGGTTTCCGTCCTGTCCTATTGGCGTAGGGGAGGGCGGATTTTTTATTTTAATTTTTATTTGCTATAAGCATTTTAATTTTTGCATTGTATTGCGTTTTATAGGTCGTGTCTCCGTCCTCATTTTCGCTTTCATCATAATGCTCTCCAATTGTGAAATCTTTGATGCCAAGTATGCGTTCTTGATTTTCTTTTACGAAAGTAACATCTTCCGTGTGTAGATTGCCTACATCCATTCCGTTTACAAGAATCCTGATAGCGGGATTGCCCTGATAATCATATTCTTGCATACTAACATTAAGAGTTTTGCCGGCACTCTTATCAGCTTTAAGTTTTTTCAAGCTTTTCTGTCTGCCGTTAAAAGTAACGCCTGCAACTTTACATATCTTTGTATGCGATTTACCGGTTTCAGGTTTCATATTCGCTTTTGGCTGTGGCATCGGCTGTTTTGGTTTGTCGAACAGTTTAGAGAATAACCCCATTATTTTTGCCTCCTTATTTTTATATTGACAAATAACGCAAATAAATGTACAATAAAATATAAAGAGGTTAGCGCCTTTTTAATCATTATTTTGTTTTGACCGCTTGCAATTGCCGTTGCAAGCGGTCTTTTTTTATTTTTGATTAGCAAAGTCCGTTTTATTGGACTTTGTAATACGCTGGCAAAATTTACCACTTGAAATTGTCGAACAGAAGTTCTATAATTTAATTATAGGAATTTCGTCTGAATCTTACGAATGAAAGGAAGTTAAATCATGAAGAAAAACACAGCAATCAGGCAAGAAATAATTGAATACATAGAATCAATCGAAAATCACAAAGCCTTAGTAGCTATACTGAAATTCATAAAAATCATATATCGTCGTAATTTGAACGGTCACGGGGGAGCTTAACGCTCTCCTTTGTTTTTGTCTGAAACTCCTTTAATAAAGTTCTTGAACACTTGCCGCTCAAGCGGAGCCATGCTTATATATGTACGAATAATGTCAATGTCGATTTCGTCGAGGTCATACTCTGCTCTAAGAGCATCAATCACGACATCTTCGCTTTCTTCGTCAAACATCTCTCCCTCGCCTGTCTTGAGCCACTCGAGGTTTACATTAAAAACAGCTCCGATATCCTTTATAGTTCTTTCGGACAATTCTCTTTTTCCGTTTTCACATAAATTTATAAAATTACAACTCATGCCAAGTTTATCTGCAAATTTTTGCTGAGATAGTCCTAAATTTGTGCGTACAACCTTTAATCTATCATTAATGGTCATTGTGTTGTCACCTCTCTTCGCTTATTATTATAAAACAAATTATACAACAAGTCAATATTTATTTTTAAAAAGTTTTAAAAATATATTGACAAGTCAAAGAAAAAGGATTACAATATATACAACAAGTCAACGGAGGAGGTGAAAACAATGACAGATAAACAAGAGATGGACATCAAGTCAATCGGCGCAGAGCTTGCAAAAATCTTGATTGATATGACAGATGAAGAAAAGGCTATTGCTTTCGCAATGATGAAAGGAATGGTCATGGGTAAGCAGATTGCCGAACAGCAGAAAAACAGCATAAAGAGGAGGTGAAGAAGATGATTGATGAAATCCTTATCAATCCTAAAACAAATCAGGAGTACAGAGATGTACCGCCGATGGTGGCGGCGAAATATCTCGGTGTGGCCCTTAACTTTGTGTATGACGGCTTAAAGCAAAAAGCACTGCCGATTGGTACAGCAGTACAGAGCGAAAAGGGCAGATGGACTTACAATATTCCTTGCGACAGGCTCAAAGCATATGCAAGCGGTGTTGATGTTTTGCAGACCACACAGCTTTTAGAAATGTTTATCAACAGAAAGGAGGCATAACCAATGGCACTTAGACACATTAAAACAAAACGCAGTCTTAAAGACGAGAACAAGCACTTACATAGCTTGGTTAAGCACTTGCAGATTGAGCTTGAGAACGCAAGGCTTGACCTTTGCATTAAGAATGACGCAATCAACGGTTACAAAAGCGAAAACGCAAGGCTTAGACAACGCATTAACAGTATGTATGCGTATGATGTTTTTGGGGAGGAGGTGTAACGGATGAAAAAAGGGACAACAATCGAAAGTGGATACGATGATTCAGGGCGCTGGTGTCTGAAACTTCGAAAAGCTAAAGGCAAGTTTACGCTTGATGAAATAATTGAAGCGGCGAAAGAATGGGAAGAAGATTACTATGCTGTGATTATTAAAGCGATGAGCGATGAGATAGCACAGTATTACGACGATGACCTTGACGGCGATTATGTGACATTGTATCGTGCTACAGATTTTATAAGCAAGGAATGTAGCTGATGAAAAGATTAACTTTAAATCAAGACAGCAAAATCAAGGTTAAGGACATCTACGGCAAAATGCACGATTATAAAGATGTGCCGAATGAGTTTTACAGCTGTATTCGCAAACTTTACGACTTCGAGAATACAGGATACAATCCCGATTTTATCGACACTATACCACACATTCTTATGGATATGGCAGAACTGCTTGAAAATCCCACGACCGATAACATCAAGGCTTGCAAGTCTAAGATTAACTACATTTTAAGTGCAAAAGAAGAAAACCGCTGAAGCTCTCGCACAGCTTCAACGGTTCAAGGATATAATATGAAATCAATCAACATTATTATATCCTTTACTGCAATAAAAATCAAGATATAAAGGAGAAAAAAGAATGTCAGTAAAAATATCAGCTTTTGAAATTGAAAATGTAAAAAGAGTAAAGGCGGTTGCTTATGAACCGACCGAAAACGGACTTACCGTGTTGGGCGGTAAAAACGGACAGGGCAAGACGTCTGTTCTTGACGCAATTGCTTGGGCTCTCGGCGGTAATCGTTTCGCTCCGTCTGCTCCGTACCGTGAGGGTTCAACAATTCCGCCACATCTAAAAATCAAGCTCTCAAACGGTATTGTTGTGGAGCGCAGCGGTAAGAACAGCAGCCTTAAAGTAATTGATACCTTAGGCAACAAAGGCGGACAGGCTTTGCTTGACGCATTTGTCAGCAACTTTGCTCTTGACCTGCCAAAATTTATGAATGCAACAGGCAAGGAAAAAGCTGACACGCTCCTGCAGATTATCGGTGTAGGCAACAGAGTTTACGAGCTTGAAACGCAAGAAACACAAGTATATAACGAGCGCCGTGCTATCGGTCAGATTGCAGACCAAAAGAAAAAGTTTGCCGCCGAAATGCCCGAGTTTGAGGGCGTGCCGAATGAACCTGTGTCAGCCTCGGAACTTATCAACAAACAGCAGGAAATTCTTGCACGCAACGGTGAAAATAACCGTCTGAGAGCAGAAAAAGATAACCTTGAAAACCGTGCCAATAATTTGCAGAGCGAAATCAACAGGCTTAACGAGGATTTGAGGAAATATAATTCCGAGCTTACAAAAGTGCTTGTACAGCTTGAACAGAGCAGAAAGACCGTTGCCGAACTGCACGATGAAAGCACGGCAGAGCTTGAAAGAAACATTACCGAGATTGACGAAATTAACCGCAAAGTCAGAGCAAACCTCGATAAAGCAAAAGCTGATGAGGACGCAAAGGAATATTACGGCAAGTACGCCGATATGACGGCACAGCTTGAAAAAATCCGCAAAACAAAATATGACTTGCTCAACAACGCAAATTTGCCCCTTGACGGCTTATCAGTTGAAAAGGGCGAGCTTACATACAACGGTTTTAAGTGGGACAACATGAGCGGTTCGGAACAGCTTCGTGTCGCTACGGCAATTGTTCGCAAGCTCAATCCCGAATGCGGATTTGTCCTGCTTGACAAGCTCGAACAAATGGATACCGACACACTCAAAGATTTTGCAAAATGGCTTGAATCAGAGGGCTTGCAGGCTATTGCAACAAGAGTTTCAAACGGCGATGAATGCTCAATTATCATTGAGGACGGCTATATTAAGTCCGAAACCGCACCTGCAGCAACACCAACTTGGACAGAAGGAGAGTTTTAATTATGGCTACAAGAACTACAACAGCAAAATCAAATACAAATGAATGTGTAATCCAATCGACTATGTTGTCATTGATGTTGACGGCAATAAAATCAACTTTTCAGATGTACAGGGGGGTAAGATAATGAACATCACAAAAGGTAAAATCAAGTCGGCTCAAAAGGTTGTAATTTACGGTCCCGAAGGTATCGGCAAATCAACTTTTGCTTCGCAGTTTCCGAACCCTCTGTTTATCGACACAGAGGGCAGTACAAAAAACCTTGATGTTGCGAGAATGGATAAACCGACATCGTGGACTATGCTCAAAAGTCAGCTTGAATATATCAAAAACAATCCGACTGTATGCAAAACAGTTGTTATTGATACAATTGACTGGGCGGAACAGCTTTGCATTGACGATATTTGCTCAAAGTACGGCAAAAAAGGTATTGAAGATTTCGGCTACGGAAACGGCTATGTTTATGAAAAAGAGGAGTTCGGCAGATTCCTGAACAGCCTTGAAGATTTGATTGACAGAGGTATCAATGTTGTGCTTACCGCACACGCACAGCTCCGCAAATTTTCACAGCCTGACGAAATCGGCGAGTATGACCGTTGGGAGCTTAAACTCGGCAAAAAGACTGCTTCACAGATTTCTCCGCTTGTAAAAGAATGGGCGGATATGGTGCTTTTCGCTAATTACAAAACTATCGCAGTCGCATCGGATAAAGACGGAAAAAAATATAAAGCTCAAGGTGGCGGCAGAGTGATGTACACACTTCATCACCCTTGTTGGGACGCTAAAAATCGTCACGGACTGCCGGAGGAAATGGAGTTTGATTATTCAGGTATTTCACATATTTTTAATAATAATACAGTTTCAAACCACACTGCCCCAGTTACACCTACTCAACCTGAACCGAATGCTTCGACTGTGCCGGCACCTATACCAATTCAGCCTGAGCCACCTGTAACTGAACCGGTTGCACAGCCTAAACCGTTATACGAGCCTAATATTCCTGACGATATTCCAAAAGCTCTTGCCGATCTTATGAGAGCAAACGGAGTTGATGAAAGCGAAATCAGACAGGCAGTATTTACACAAGGGCATTATCCTTATGAAACACCGATTAAAAATTATGACCCACGCTTTGTTCAAGGCTGCTTAGTAGGCGCTTGGGATAAAGTCTTTCAGGTAGTAAGCAACAACAGAGATTTACCATTTGAATAAGATAAGAAAGGAAGATGAATAATGGATAGAGAATTTGGTTGGAATGACGAAATAACCGAAGAGGGCGGAAATTATGAACCGCTCCCCGAGGGTAATTATGATTTTACAGTAGCAAAGGTTGAGCGTGCTCGCTCACAGGGTAAAGGTAAACTGCCACCCTGCAACATGGCAAAAGTGACTTTTGATGTATGGGGAGCAGATGACAAGAGAGAAATTACAGTTAATTTCGTACTACACTCATCGCTTGAATGGAAGCTGTCACAGCTCTTTTTGTCCGTGTCAATGAAAAAACACGGCGAACCGCTCCGTATGGACTGGACAGGCATTATCGGCAAGAAAGGTAAATGTCAGGTTATCATCCGCAAATATGTCAAGAATGACGGCACAGAGGGCGTAACAAATGACATCAAGTATTTCTACGCTTATGATGAGCAAGTGACAACTGTATCGCCTGTTGTAGCACAGTCTGCACCTCAGCAGTATGTACAGCCTACATATCCGCCACAGTATGTACAGCCTACATATCCGCCACAGTATAACACACAGCCTGCAATGCCAAATACTGCGACGCCGAATAACTGGACACCGGGTAGCTTTTAATGCAGTTACGACCGTACCAGAATGAAGCGAAGAATGCCGTTTTCTCCGAGTGGGAAAGCGGCAATTTAAAAACATTACTTGTCTTGCCTACAGGCTGTGGCAAGACAATAGTTTTTGCAAAAATCACTGAAGAATGTGTCCGTCGAGGTGACAGGGTGCTGATACTTGCCCACCGTGGAGAATTGCTCGACCAAGCGGCAGACAAAATCAAAAAAGCAACAGGACTTAATTCGTCGGTTGAAAAAGCCGAGCAAAGTTGTATAGGTTCGTGGAACAGGGTTGTTGTAGGCTCTGTGCAGACGCTTATGCGTGAGAAAAGGCTGTCAAACTTTGACAGTGATTATTTTGACACAATCATTATTGATGAAGCACATCACTCAATCAGCGACAGCTATCAGCGTGTGCTTGAGCATTTTGACAATGCGAAAGTGTTGGGTGTTACCGCAACACCCGACCGAGGAGATATGAAAAATTTAGGAACAGTATTTGATTCGCTTGCGTATGAATACACACTCCCTAAGGCTATCAAAGAGGGGTATCTGTCACCGATTAAAGCTGTGACTATACCGCTTACACTTGACCTTTCGGGAGTTGCCACACAGGCAGGAGATTTTAAAGCAAGTGATATTGACACGGCACTTGATCCGTATCTTTATCAGATTGCCGAAGAAATGAAAAAATACTGTAAGAGTCGTAAAACTGTTGTGTTTTTACCACTTGTAAAAACATCGCAGAAATTTAGAGATATTTTGAACGAAAAAGGCTTTAAAGCGGCAGAGGTAAACGGTAACAGCGAGGACAGAGCAGAGATATTGCAGGACTTTGAAAACGATAAATACAATGTCTTGTGTAACTCAATGCTTTTAACCGAGGGTTGGGACTGCCCAAGTGTTGACTGCGTTGTTGTTTTAAGACCTACAAAGGTGCGTGGGCTTTACTGCCAAATGGTCGGCAGAGGTACAAGACTTGCTCCAAACAAGACGGAGCTTTTGCTGCTCGACTTTTTATGGCATACAGAGCGACACGAACTTTGCAGACCTGCACATCTCATTTGCGACAACGAAGAAGTCGCACAAAAGATGACCGAAAACTTATCAGAACAGGCAGGCTGTCCGATTGACATTGAAGAAGCGGAGAAAAAAGCAAGTGAAGATGTTGTTGCTCAGCGTGAAGAGGCGCTTGCAAATCAGCTTGCGGAAATGCGAACACGCAAACGCAAACTTGTAGATCCGCTGCAGTATGAAATGTCGATTCAGGCGCAGGACCTTGCAGGCTATGTTCCTGCATTCGGCTGGGAGTGTTCTCCGCCTACAGACAAACAGAAAGCAAAACTTGAAAAGCTCGGAATATTCCCTGATGAAATTCAGAGTGCCGGCAAAGCAAAACTTATTCTTGACAGGCTCGAAAAGCGAAGAATTGAGGGCTTAACCACACCTAAACAAATCCGTATGCTCGAAAGCAGAGGTTTTCAGCATGTGGGCAAGTGGCAGTTTGACGAAGCGTCAACCTTGATTTCAAGGATTGCCGAAAACGGTTGGAGAACTCCGAAAAACATTAACCCGAAAACATATGTACCGCAAAGCGAGGTGAATACGGTTGGACTTACTTGAAGCACTTGAATATATAAGACCGGCTGACCTTGACTATCAAGAATGGGTAAATGTCGGAATGGCACTCAAGCAAGAGGGATACAGCGTAAAGGACTGGGACGATTGGAGCCGAGCAGACAGCCGATATCACAACGGTGAGTGTGAAAAGAAATGGCAGAGCTTTAACGGCTCTGCCTCACCGGTTACAGCCGGCACAATAATCCAAATGGCTAAGGACAGAGGGATGACTTTTCGGGAATCGAAAGAGCTTGGTTGGGATGATGAAATTGCTTTTGAACAGGGCAATATCGGAGTAACAGCCTGTGAGGGTGTAAAGTTTCACGAGCCTGCAAACTGGAATCCTGTGAATGAAATTGTAACCTACCTTGAAACCCTCTTTGACAGCTCCGAAAATGTCGGCTATGTAACCGAAACTTGGGAGAAGAACGATAACGGCAAGGTTAAATATCTGCCTACAAAGGGCAGTTGTGACCGTACGGCAGGTGAGCTTATTGCCGCCCTCAACAATTGTGACGGTGATATTTCAAATGTATTCGGTGATTACAAGCCCGAGGCAGGAGCGTGGATAAGGTTTAATCCGTTGGACGGTAAGGGTGTTAAAAACGAGAATGTAACCGATTATCGTTACGCTCTTGTGGAATCTGACTGTATGGCTCTTGAAGAACAAAATGCAATCATCAGAGAGCTTGAGCTGCCTGTTGCGGTGCTTGTTTATTCGGGCGGAAAATCAGTCCACGCTATTGTTAAGATTGATGCTGCAAACTATGACGAGTACCGCAAAAGGGTTGATTATCTTTACAATGTATGCCGTAAAAACGGCTTTGAAATCGATAAACAGAACCGCAATCCGTCAAGGTTGAGCCGTATGCCCGGTGTTATCCGCAATGGCAAAAAGCAGTTTATCATTGACACAAACATCGGTAAATCCGATTTTTCCGAGTGGAAAGACTGGGTGGAGAGTATCAACGACGATTTGCCTGACCTCGAAAACCTCGCAGATTTTTTTCAAAATCCTCCCGAACTTGCTCCGCCTCTTATTGACGGTATTTTACGACAAGGACATAAAATGTTACTTGGTGGTCCTTCAAAGGCCGGCAAATCTTTTGGACTTATCGAATTGTGTGTAGCAATAGCAGAGGGCACGAAATGGTTTGGCTTTCAATGCACGCAAGGAAATATCTTGTATGTAAATCTTGAACTTGACCGTGCTTCCTGTTTTCACAGATTCAAGGATGTATATGAAACACTGGGACTTGAACCGAAAAATCTCAACAGAATTGATATTTGGAACTTGCGTGGTAAGTCCGTGCCTATGGACAAGCTTGCACCTATGCTTATACGCAGAGCCTTGAAAGGCAATTTTATAGCGGTTGTGATAGACCCAATATACAAGGTAATTACCGGTGACGAGAACAGTGCTGACCAAATGGCACACTTTTGCAACCAGTTTGACAAGGTATGTACAGAAATCGGATGTGCGGTAATCTATTGCCATCACCACTCAAAAGGTTCTCAAGGCGGTAAAAAGTCAATGGATAGAGTTTCGGGTTCGGGGGTTTTTGCTCGTGACCCTGATGCACTTCTTGACCTTACACAGCTTGAAATCGGCGATAATCTAATCAAGCAACAGCAAGACGAAGCAACCTGTGCGATATGCAAAAACTGGATAAGCAGATTTAATAAAAACATTGATGAGTTATGTTCTCAAGATGATTTAGTTACTGCTTCTAAAATGCTTGATATAGCCGAAAATGCTCTTCCTAAGCAGTCATACATGCTAATGCTTAATGATATAGCTAAGTCAAATAAAGCTGTACAGGGCCGCACAGCGTGGCGAATAGAGGGCACACTAAGAGAATTTCCAAAATTTGATGCTCTGAATTTGTGGTTTGATTATCCTATACACAGAGCTGATACAACAGGTGTGTTGAAAGACTGCAATTTTGAGGGCGATTTTAACATCAAAGGCTCGCCCTACAAAAAGAATTTCAGCAAGAAAAAGAGCAATTCAGACCGTAAAGAAGAACGCAAAGAGGCAGTTATGACAGCCTTTACTGCAGAAGAAACAGACGGTCAGGCTGATATAAACGACATTGCTGCATACCTGGGCGTTACCGAAAAGACAGTGCGAAATCGACTAAAAGAGCACGGTGACTTTTGGATTGATGGCGGCAAAACAGGTTTAAAGGGAAAGGAAAAAGTCGATTAATTTTCCTTTTCCCTGTCATTTTGGAAAGTGAAAATCTCGATAAATTTTCCGTATTTTCCGTGTTAGAGAAAGGAAAAAGTCGAATAAATTTTCTTTTTCCGCAGGGAAGAAAAAGTCGATAAATTATCGAGATTTTCCGAAGGAAAGAAAAAGTATATATACTACGTATATATAAACGGTTTCCGTTCCCTAAAGGTCACAGGGGTGAAGTAGTTGTGCGAAGCTTACGCACAACAACTCCTTCCCCTGACCTGTGACTAAAAGCAAAATTCAAAAATCAAAAGTAACTTTAATGCTTTAAAGGAGTGAAATATTAAAAATGGAATTTTTTATGGCGATGATACCGCCGACTGTAACTGCACAGGAACATAAGGTTATGGTAAAAAACGGCAAACCTGTTTTTTATAATCCGCCCGAGGTGAAACAGGCAAGAGAAAAGCTCACATCACATTTGGCAAAGTTTAAACCGTCAGAACCGTACGAGTCGGCTGTTAGACTGATAACAAAGTGGTGTTTCCCTCGTGGTAAACATCAGGACGGCGAATATCGTATAACAAAGCCCGACACGGACAATCTGCAAAAAATGCTAAAAGACTGTATGACCGCTCTCGGCTTTTGGTCTGATGACGCACTTGTCGCAAGTGAGATATGCGAAAAGTTTTGGGCAGAGGTTCCGGGCATTTACATCGAGGTGGAAATGCTGTGAATATCTCGGAAGTTAAACGAAACCTTGAACGAAATGTGCTTTACAACGGTGCAAAATACATTCTGACGGGCTGTATCATCAGACGAGGCATAACAGGTCAATTTTATTATCAGGCTGAAATAAAGGATTTAAACGCTAATTCTGCATTGTTGTATTGCAGACTTGAAGATTTGGAGGAGATGAAATAAATGTATTCAGCTATATGTCAAATATGTGGTAACGAATTTACAGCAATAGCAAAAACAACAAAATATTGTTCAGCTTGTGTCAGTAAAGCCAAAGCCGAGGCGGCGCTACACAGAAAAGAGCAGTTAAACAGACCGCCGACAACCGATACAGAATTTTTAATATGTTTATATACATACAGAGGTGATTCGATATCACGCATTGCAACGGATTTGAACAGAAGCGAAGAGGATGTTCAAAGCATATTAAATGAAGCAAAAGCAAGCGGTCGTTATAACATGCACATACAAAAACATCTTAACTCTGTGAATTACAAAAGTACACTTATTGAGGATAAAGAAAATGATTGATTGTTCAAGAACTGAAAATTACTTTGCCGAAAGACAAAGAATGACGAAGCTACAGAAGGACGGAATATGTAAACTTAGCTGTACGGACTGTCCTTTGAGCAGTTTTAATAATGACACAGGTGTTCAATGTTCGATTTTTGAAATGCTTTACCCTGAAAAAGCAATTGCGATTGTGCAGAAATGGTCGGATGAACACCCGCAAAAAACTTATTTGAGTGAGTTATTGGAGCGTTTTCCGAATATTTCACTTGACAATGACGGAACGCCCAATTTTTGTCCTTATCGTTTAGGGCTTATGAGCATAGATGATTGCAGAAATGATGGTAACTGCGTTATGTGTTGGAATCAGCCTGTTCCTATTGAGGAGAGTGAAAGTAAATGAGGGAAATATTATTCAGAGGTCAAACTCGCAGATATGGCGAAAAAGTCACATGGAGTGGTAAAAAAATAAAAAGCAATTGGGTTTACGGCGGTATTTTCCCACAGAATGGTGAGGGTGATTTTGCAATAATTTATCAGCAAAAGCCTACAGTAGAAAAATATCCTGTTTACGCAGATACAGTCGGACAGTACACAGGAATGAAAGATAAGAACGGTGCTAAGATTTTTGAGGGTGATATTTTGGCGTTTGATTATATGGACGGCAGTAAAGGAATTTACGAAGTCTTTTGGGACGGCAATAACGGCAAGTTTGCTATTGCAGCAAGCGGCAACAGAAATTGTGTTGATGATTTCAAGTTGTTTGACGAGTTGTTTGAAAGGAACGAGTATTTTAAGCTGTTTGAAGTCATCGGCAATATTTTCGACAATCCAGGTTGGGTGGGAGATGAAAATAATGTCTGAAAAAGAATTAAAAATTCGTGAGGTATGCGGTGATTATGCGTTGGATATACCGTTCGCAGACGGTAGTGTAAACACGATATACTTTAATTCAAAACGAAATGCCGAAACAGTTAAGCATATTATCGAAGTTGACGAAAGTAAACCCAACGAAGCAACCGTGTGTGATATGCGAGAGATTAAACACGGAAAGTGGGAAGAAATTCGAGATGCCTATAGGCAACTTGAAGGATGGATTCATACTGAGTGTGGTAGAGAGGTAAAAATTAAAGAGAATTATTGTCCGAGTTGCGGTGCAAAGATGGATAAGGAGTAAAAACAATGCCTTGTAAAAAATGCGGATTGCAATACTCAAGTTATTGCGTTGATTGCGTATATGTAAAAACAGGACTTAACTTAAACGATGAAAAATATCACGAGATTTTGAAATTAAGGAGTGAGCAAGAATGAAAGCCCATATAACTAAAGAACCTGCTGGCATATGTGAGTATTATACACAAGATTGTAGTTTATCTTTTCTCGCTACCGTTATATATAACCCACCTAAGAATAGTCATAGGAACGCACCATGACCTTGTGGAAGCGGAAAGAAATATAAAAGATGTTGCTTGATGAAAGTGAGGCAGAAGAATGACATCAAAAGAGACTATGTATAAAGCAATCAATACATATGGTGTGGAAAATCAGATGATAAAGACGGTCGAAGAGTTGTCTGAATTGTCGCAGGCTTTGTGTAAAAGCCTTATAAGATTAAATTATACTAAAGAAAAAATATCACTTGAAGATGATTTGAAATCTGTTGATAATATTTTTGAAGAAATAGCAGATGTTGAAATTATGCTTGAACAATGCAAGATAATGTTTCAATGTGATAAAGAAGTGAATGAATGGAAACATAAAAAGATTGAGCGGCTTGAAAGAAGAATTAACGAAAAGAGAAAGGCGAAGAACGATGAATGAATTAATTATAATTAAGCCTTACCCGTTCTGCGGCAGTAAGGTAACACTTAAGAACATAAATCCGAAAGACGCTGACGAGGAAATGTATATGTTTGAGTGTACTAACGATGATTGTGCCTCGGCTGTTTGCTTTGGTGATTACAGTACCGACAGAGCAACAGCAATCAAAAATTGGAATAAGCGTGTTAATGGGCAAACTACATATTTCGGCAATGTCGGTACACTTAATATTGATATGAGGTGATAATTTGACCGCAAAAGAAATCAAAGACATAAACCGAGAAATTACGAGGTTAAAAGCTAAGATTGCACGCATAGCCGCCGAGGCTGACAATACATCGCCTAAGCTGTCGGATTTACCGAGTGCAGGTCAAACATCGGACAAGGTCGGCAATGCGGTGGTGCAGATTGCCGATATTCAGCGTGATATTCAGAACCTTGAAATCCGCCGAAACGCAGCGCTCAACAGCCTCTCCCGTGACGATTTTGTGGAGAACTGCTTATTTATGCACCTTAGCCTGCGATACAGCTGGGCGAAGATAGCAGTTGATACAGGCGGAATAAATACACCGGATAACATAAGAAAAATGTGCAACCGCCACCATTGGTAAATTTGTCCGTTTTTCCGTTTTAGGTGCGGTATAATGTAAACTGAAGAAAGCAACAAAACGACATAGGCATTTGTTGTGTCCTCCTAAAATAAATCGCACAGACCGCTCTCGTTTGAGGGCGGTTTTGTGTTAGCGTGAAAGGCGGTGTTGTATTATGGCTATGCTAACAGCTAAGCAACAAAGATTTTGCGATGAATATTTAGTTGACCTTAATGCAACACAAGCCGCAATAAGGGCAGGATATTCAAAAAAGAACGCAAATAATATAGCAAGTGAAAACTTGGCAAAACCCAACATAAGGGAATATATAGACAAAAGATTATCTGAAAAAGAATCAAAACTAATTGCTCAGCAAGATGAGGTTCTGAAATACCTTACTGCAGTTATGAGACGTGAAAAGAAAGAAAGCGTTGTTGTAACAGTCAGTCAGGAAGAGTCAACATACAAACCTGATGAAAATGGTACAATACGAAAACATACAATTAAAAGCGAAGTGCCGGAGATAGTAACGATACCAACAAGAATATCCGACGCAAACAAAGCGGCCGAGTTGTTAGGTAAAGTATATAGCCTTTTCAAGGATAAACTTAATGTTGACGCAAAGGTTGAGCAATCCGAAAAGCTCTCTGATGTGTTCAGGCAGTTAGGCGGTGAGGGGCTTGACGAATAAGATACAAAATAAGTTGGAGGTTACAACTATGAAAGAGATATTCAAGAAAGTTACATTAAAGGGTTTTGAAAGATACGTTGATAATCTTGAATGGTGCACGCCGCAAGAGAATAGTGAACACGCATATAGAACTAAGGCTGATTATCGAGAAGAATGTAAAGTCAACATTGTTAAAGCACAAAATCGTTGTAAGAAGAAGCTGAAAATGATCGTTAACGGCAAAGTTCAATGTGTTTTTGGTTCTAAATCAGAAGCCGCCAAAAAGCTAGGGGTAAATGAAAAGACGATATACAACTATCTTCACGGAGCAACAAAGCCTATTGGTTATGAGCTTTTGGAGGTGATGTAAATGCCTTTGAGTAAATTCCCATTGTCACAAAAATATATAGATTTTATCAACAGCGTAAACAATGTAAGTGCGGATTTTCTTGAGGGTACTTAACTACTGCTTCCGGAAAGACAACGGTCGGTGCCGGTGTAAAGTTTATGCGAATGGTGTCGCAGTCGCCGAAGAAGCTTCACGCCATTGCCGCAAAGACAACGGGTAAAGCCGAAGAAACGATTATTCAGCAGGATAACGGTATTCTCGACCTGCACCGAAACGCAGTTTACTGTGGCAACGGCGACAAGGACTACAAGCTCCCGCATATCAAGTTTGAGGGCAAAATAATCTATGTTCTCGGTTACAGCAGTCGGGATAAATGGGAAATGGTACTTGGTGCGCAGTTCGGCTGTGTGTATATTGATGAGATAAACACAGCCGATATTGAGTTTATCCGTGAGATGTCAACCCGTAATGACTATTTGCTCGCAACACTTAACCCCGATGACCCGTCTTTGCCTGTTTACAAGGAATTTGTAAACCGTTCAAGACCGTTTAAGAAATACGCAAAAGATGTTCCGCCCGAGATTATGGCGGAACTTAACGAAGAACCTGTGCCGGATTGGCGGTACTGGTTCTTTTCTTTTACTGATAATTTAAGCCTTACACCCGAACAGGTTGAAAAGAAAAAAGCCTCTGCTCCAAGAGGAACAAAGCTTTATAAAAACAAAATCTTAGGATTGCGAGGCAGGGCAACAGGGCTTGTATTCTCAAACTTTGAGAGGGCAAGGCACATAAAAACAAAAGAATGGGCAAAGCGGTTTTTAAACTCCGACCGTAAAAGCGAGCATTTTATTCAGTTTACGGCAGGACTTGACACCGCATATTCGCAGAAGTCACCCGACACAATAGCAATGACTTTTTTCGGTATTACAAACAAGGGCAAGTGTATTCAGCTTGACGAGAGGGTGTATAACAATGCCGAACTGCAAACGCCGATTGCTCCGAGTGATACGGTACGAAATTTCGTTGATTTTCTTGACCGCAACCGTGAGGAATGGGGCTTTGCGAGAACTGCTTTTATTGATAATGCGGACCAAGCAACGATTACAGAATATCAAAAGTACAAGCGACAGCACGGCTGCATTTATGACTTCGCAAATGCCTGGAAGAAAACCAAGATTATCGATAGAATTAACCTTGTGCTCGGCTGGCTTGCCACTGACTGTTATTTTGTGCTTGAACATTGTAAAAACACGATTGCCGAGTTTGAGATTTACAGTTGGCGAGAAGATAAAGACAACACACCTGAGGACGGCCACGACCATTGTATAAACAGTGGGCAGTATGCATGGCTGCCTTTTAAAAATATTATTGAAAAATATTATTGGAAGTGAGATAAATGGGGCTGATAAACAGAATGGCTGATACAATCAGAACAGGATTAAGGAATTTTTTACATATCACTAAAGCGCCTGACAGAACGATAACCGTTGACGAGGCAAGCAATCATTTGACAGAGTGCTTTATTAATCGCATTTGGTACAACGGTAACGGCAAACAGCTCTCGCAGCTTTACAGACAGCTTGATACCGACAATACACGCTTTTGGTCGGCTCGGTGTACAACAGGACTTGAAATCAGAAAGATACACACAGGCTTGCCTGCTCTCATTTGCGATACACTCGCTAATATTGTGATTGCAGACTACAACGGTACAGAGGTTACAAGCAAAAACACCACCGCCTATGCCGAACGATGGGCGGAGATAGAGAAGGAAAACAAACTCGCAGGTATAATAAAGCAAATGCTCCTTGACCTTTGCATTGTGGGCGACGGTGCATTTAAAATCAGCTTTGACACGGCTGTATCAGATGTACCGATTGTTGAATGGTATCCCGCCGAAAACATCGACTTTACATATGTGCGCGGCAGAATCAGAGAAGTAAAGTTTTACACCGACTACACGCAAAAGCACCGACATTTTCGCTTTGAGGAAACCTACGGTTACGGCTATATAAAATATGCCCTCTATGACGATAACGGCAGAGAGGTTGATTTAAACACTATTGAGGCGCTCTCTTGGATTGATTCGCAGGGGGTGACTTTTGACAATTCGCATATGTGGGCAGTACCCGTCATTTACGGCAAATCCTGTCACAAGGGCAGGGGTGCGGGCATTATCGGAGCAAAGACAGACGCTTTTGACAGTTTAGACGAGGCGTGGTCGCAGTGGATGGACGCTTTAAGAGCCTGCCGACCAAAGCAGTATATACCTAATTGCCTTATTCCGTACAATGCCGAAACCTGTCAGCCGATGGCGCCGAACCCGTTTGATAATAGATTTATTGAGGTAAACACAGACACAAGCGAAAACGGCAACGGCAACAGAATTTACACCGAAAGTCCGCAGATTCAGCACGAAAGCTATTTAAGCTCTTACATTACCGCTCTTGACCTTTGCTTGCAGGGTGTTATATCTCCGTCAACCCTCGGCATCGATACAAAGAAACTCGATAATGCCGAGGCGCAGAGAGAAAAAGAAAAAACAACTCTGTATACAAGACAGAACCTTGTTGAGCTCACCGAGAACGCTATGCAGAGCCTTGTTGAAGTTGTACTCAATGCAGACAGTGAGCTTAACGGCAAGGGAATTGTTGACGGAATAGAGGTATCCGTAAACTTTGGTGAGTACGCCAATCCGTCATTTGAAAGTCAGGTTGAAACCGTGTCAAAAGCAAGACAGGGCGGTTTGATGTCGGTTGAAACCTCGGTCGAGGAATTGTACGGCGACAGTAAGTCGGACGATTGGAAAGCCGAAGAGGTACAGAGGATAAAAGAAGAGCAGGGCATTGCAAGAGAGGAAGAAACCTCGTCATTCGACGATTTGGCAGGACTGACAGATGAGTGATTACGATATCGGAAAAGCCTTTGAAGAAATCGAAAATGAACTTATTGACAGTATGATGCGCAATTTCAGCCGACACAGAGCCGAGGAAACCAAAGAGGGCTATAATTGGACCCAATGGCAGGCAGAACAACTAAAGGCGCTTGAGGAGTACCGCAAAACGAACGCCCAAAAATTTGGCAAGCAGTTCAAGAGCATTAACAGCAAGGTTGAAGAGATGATACACACCGCAAGAGCCGACGGCAACGCAGAACAGGAAGTGAAAATCCTCGAGGCTATTAAGAACGGCTTTACACCGCATATGCCCACAGGAGCGAGCACAGGCGAGTTTTTTAAGGTCAATAACCGTAAGCTCAATGCTCTTGTAAAATCGACCACAGACGATTTAAAGAGGGCAGAAACGGCAGTTTTGCGAATGAGCAATGACAAGTATCGCAAGGCGATTTTTAACGCACAAGTCTATGCAAACACCGGTGCAGGCACATACGAAAAAGCAGTTGATATGGCTTGTAAGGATATGCTAAACGCAGGGCTGAATTGTGTGGAGTACAAGAACGGTGCAAGGCACATGCTTTCAGACTATGCGGATATGGCAATCAAGACAGCAAACAAGAGAGCCTATCTAAGAGGCGAGGGCGAAGAAAGAGCTAAGTACGGGCTTTCGCTTGTTGTGGTAAACTCAAGACAGGGCGGTTGCCCTGATTGTGCAAAGTATATAGGCAGGGTGTTTATTGATGATGTGTATTCAAACGGCAAAAAATCGGACGGTGATTATCCGCTGCTTTCAACCGCCATAGCGGAGGGACTTTTCCACCCTCGCTGTAAGGACAGCACAAGCACCCACTACCCAGAACTTGACGATTTGAGCGGACCTCTCTCCGATGACGAACTTGCAGAGCTTGACCGCCAAAGAGGACTTGAAGTACAGCAGCAGCACGCAGAAAAGCAAGCCGAACGCTTTGACCGCAGGGCAAAATACAGCCTTGACGAGGACAATAAGAAGTTTGCTAAAGCAAGAGCAGACGAGTGGCACGATAGGGCGGATATGCTTGAAGAAAAGGTGAAAAATACAGAAAATATCAACAAGATTTCAAGTGAAGGTGTTGCAAAATTGACTGAAAGTGATATAATAAAGACGAAGAAACCTTTAGAGATTAATATTCAGTTATTTGCTAAAATACCTAAAGAAAAATTTACTATGTATGCACTCGACCCCGTGAAGCAACCCGATAAGGCAAAGGCATTTAAAGAAGCACTCGGCTACACAAAAGAAAACTATCAAGATTTGATTGACAACATACAAAACAACTTCAAAGAAGATTTTATGGTTTTGAAAAATGAAGACAAATTTGGAAAACGTTATGAGTATGTTATGGAGCTGACCGGTGCTAATGGACGAAAAGCGAATGTTTGCACAGGCTGGATAAAAGAAAATGATAGTTCAGAACCGAGAATGACAAGTGCTTATGTTACAAAGAAAAAGGTGACGCCAAATGAAAGTTGAATTGTATGATAACATAAAATTAAAAACTGGACAGACCGCTTCTGTGGTAGAAATACTTGGTAATCACGAGGCTTATATTGTCGATGTTGATTTAGGCGATGATTATGAAACCATTACAGTATCGAATGAACAAATTGCAGAAGCGATTTCTTAACCGCTCCTTGTGGGCGGTTTTGTTATGCGTGAATTTAATACAGAGATTAGCACTTAATCAATCAGATTGAGTGCTTTTTTTGATTTCTGATATAAGTTTTGAACGGAGTAACGGAGTTAATATGGAACTACTTGAATTTAAAACAAAAATATTAAAGTTGTGTAATGTGAGGGATATTAAGAACATTGGTGAAGTTTTAATGAAAGTTGTATTAAGTAACGAAACATGTTTTTTCGACAAATACAAAGAAATCATTGACAATAACAAAGATTGGTTACAAGCGTTATGGCAATATTATGAAGCTGACCGAGCGGAAAAGAAACAAGACTACACACCAAAGAGCCTTTGTAAATTAGTCTCTGCTTTAGCTGGTAACTGTGAAACGGTTTACGATTGTTGTGGCGGCAGCGGAGCTTTAACGGTGCAAATGCTAAAAGATAGCAAAGCGAAATTTGTTTGTGTTGAAGAGCTTGATGAAAAAGTTATACCATTTTTACTTTTTAATCTGTGTTTGCATAATGTAAACGGCTATGTTTTTAATGGCGATGTATTGACACGCAAGTTTTTAAAAATATATAAACTTTCGGCAGATGACAAATATAGCAAAGTGGACGAATTGCCAAGCAACGAACAAATCAATCTGCATTGTGATGTTGCAGTAAGCAATCCGCCTTACAACATCAAATGGCAACCGCCGTTACCGCTTGAAAATGACATTAGATTTCCAGCGATTCCGCCGGCGGGCAATGCGAATTATGCTTTTGTTTTTAATTGCATTGCGAGAGCAAACAAGGCTGTTTTAATACTTCCAATGGGCGCGTTGACGCAACGCAATGAATATGATATACGAAAATATTTGATTGATAATGATTTGATTGAGTCGATTATTACTTTACCAAACAATATGTTTGAATGTACAAGTATATCAACCTGCATAATGGTTTTAAACAAAAGCAAAGCAAACAAAGGCAAAGTGAATCTGATACATAGCATTCAAAACTTTGTCGTTGAAGAGCGAGAACAAAATGGACAGTTTGGCGGTAAAAGCCACACGAATAGAACTTACAAAAAGGAATATAATGTTTTGTCCGATGAAAATATAAATAAAATCATTCAGGTTATCGAAAACCTAACAGAAGTGAATAAATTTTCTTTGATAAAGTCAAACGCAGAGATAGCAGAAAAGAAATATATGCTCGCTCCGAGTATGTTTTTTGATGTAAGTATTGAAGATTTTGAAGATAGCAAACATCGTGATTTACAAGAAATAGCCAACAATATTAACTACATCATTAAAATGCAAAATGCTTGTAAATTAGTAATCAATGAGACGATTGCTAAGAAAATGGGCTTTGATATTCAGCTTTATAAAAATGAGTTCAAAAATTCAAATCAACTTGCAGATGAGCAGTCTAAATTGTTAGGCATTAAGATTGAAAAGTCTGATTATATCCAATTCACAAAAAACAAAAATGAATTTATGTTTAAGTGTAATGACAAGGATTTGTTGCCGGATATATTTATTCATTTTTTGTCGATTTGGAAAAATCAAATTGCTCTGCTAAACACAATGCAAAATCAATATTTATCAGAATTAAGGGACGCAATATTGCCCGATTTAATGAATGGTAAAATTGAATTATAAAGAACACAGCGCAGAAAGGCGGTGACAAAATGAAAGTAAGAGTAATTACATCGTTCAACGATAAAACCGAGGGGTTTATTAACAGACCTGTCAATGAAGTCTTTGAATGCTCCGAGAGCAGAGCAAAAGACCTTATCAAACTTGGCTATGTTAAAGAGGCAGTCGAGGAAGTGCCTGCTGAGGAAAAGCCAAAACCTAAGAGAAAATTGACAAAACATATTTAAAACGCACTTGTGAGTAACTGCACAGGTGCTTTTTTATTGCCCGAAGGCATTAAACTACGGGAGACACCGAGAAAAACTGAAACAGAGAGACACTCTATAAACTGACTATGGGAGACACCCGATAACTGAAAGGATTGATAAAATATGGCAGAAAATAACCCAACACCTAACCCAAACGAAACACAGCCGACACCGCAGGGCAACCCTGCACCTGCGTTTGATTATGACAAGCTTGCAAGTCTTATTAACGGCAAGCAGAGCGTGACAGAGGACACGGTTTTAAAGTCATACTTCAAGGAGCAGGGATTGTCAGCAGATGAGATGAAACAGGCAATCGGTGCTTTTAAGGAGCAGAAAGCCAAGAACACACCCGACATTGCGAAAATGCAGTCTGACCTTGAAAATTCAAACAAGGCTAAGCTCATTGCAGAGGTGAACCAGTCGGCTACTCTTGAGGCAGTTAAGCAGGGTGTGGATATTGCAAGCATTCCGTATGTACTCAAAATGGCGGACTTTTCTGCAGTTTCCACAGACGGCAAAATCAACACAGAAAAGCTGACCGAGGCGGTTAAGAAAGTGCTTGACGATATTCCTGCACTCAAAGCAAAAGCAAGCGAAAACGCTGGCGGTGTTCAGAAAATCGGCGGTGACGGCAACGGCAACAAAAATTTAACAGAAGATGCCTTAAGAGGAATTTTCGGCATCAAATCGAAAAAGTAAGAAAAGAGGTAAATAATTATGGCAGTATTAGAATACGCAACTATTTTCAGTAATGTTTTAAGAGAATTGTACGGTCAAGCCCTTACTTGTGATGACCTTTACCACTCAAACTCTGACATTCAGATTATCAACGGTAAGGATATTAAAATCCCGAAACTCTCGGTCAGCGGTTATAAAGACCATACACGAGGTGCAGGCGGTTTTAATTCGGGTACATATTCAAACGGTTACGAAACCAAAACCCTTGACCACGACAGAGATATTGAGTTTGCTATCGACCCTATCGATGTTGACGAAACAAATATGGTAGTAACTATCGCAAATATTCAGACACGCTTTGAAAAAACACAGGCTATACCTGAACTCGACTGTTATACTTACAGCAAGATTTATACAGAAGCTAAGCGAGTTGGTGCAACAGTAAAAACTACTGCATTAACTGCGACGAATGTGCTTGCAGATTTTGACGATAACCTTGAGGCTTTTGCCGAAGCCGGTGTACCGCTCGACAGGGTTATTCTTTATGCGACACCACAGTACAAAAAGCTTTTGAAGAATGCAGAGGGTATTCAGAGAACACTTGAAATCAGTTCCGCAAAGGGCATTGACCGCCGTGTTCGTTCCGTTGATGATATTGATAAGATTGTAGAAGTGCCAAGCTCAAGAATGAAGTCTTTGTTTGATTTTACAAACGGTTGTGTTGCTGACAGTTCAGCTAAGCAGATTGACTATATTCTTATTGACCCGGAAGCACAGGTATCAAGAGTTAAGTATTCATATATCAATGTCTATACTCCGCGTTCTGACAGCCGAACAGCTGATAATTATATATATCAGAACAGAAAAGTCAATGGTACTTTTGCCATTGATGAACTTATGAAGCAGGGCGTAATCATTCACGCAGAGGCTTAAAGCGAGGTGAGCAAAAATGAAAGCAATTAAAGACAATAAGTCATATACAGTCAATACAGATGAGGAAGCTAAGACTTATGTATCTCGTGGTTATGATATTCAGGACGACAATGGTGAAATCAAAGAATACGGCTTAGGCAAGAAAATTTCTGTTGATGATTACAATACTTTGAAGAAAGAAAATTCAAAGCTCAAAGCCGAAAACAAAAAGCTTAAAGAGAATATCAAATCAGACACAAAGGAATAAATCTATGTTTGCGGATTACATTGAACAGCAGGGCGGAGATGAAAAAAGCATTATCTCCGCCGCTCACATCGACATTCTGACCTTTAACCGCATTGATTTTGAAAAACTTTCGGAAATGCAGAAGAGAATCATCAGCAGAGTGCATAGCAGACTTACTGCTTTTGAAGAAGAAAATGCCGATATGATTTCTTCCTATCTGAAAAGCTATTCAATCAACGGCACATCAATGGAATTTGGCGCAAGTTGGAATTTGATGTGCATAAGCGGTGTGGCAATTCCTGCGGACCTCTACTCTCTGCTTAAATCAACAGGGCTTTGTTATCCTGCAATATGAGGTGATATGTTTTGAAATTTCCGCCACTTGTAAAAAAGCAGTTCTGTAAAACTCCTGTCGAGGTCACAATCTACGGTGAGAGAATAACCGAGGACGGCTCTCCTGTTGTTGCCTTCCGCTGCGGAGAAATATACCCGTCAGACACCTTATTGCCGAACACTAATTTGTTTGCGGGTAATGCTCATTGCAATATGCAGTCAAAAGCAAAGACCATATACACAAAAGAACAGAAAATCGTGCAGGTGTCTGCAGTGCTGCTTTTTGACGGTGACATTGCTCCCGACACCCCGACTTTGAGCGCAGGCTTTGTAGTGCTTGACGGAGTAAAGCGTAACATCGTACAAGGTATTAAACACCGCAACCCTGACGGTACAGTGAATTATACGGAATTGGATGTGATTTAGTGAGCTTTTCTGTAACATCAAAAATCAAGCTGAATTTGCCTTTATTAAAGCAGCTTGATAAAGCACAGCAGACGGCATTGCGCAATACCACAGACGCATTGCTTACGCAGATTAAAAACAGTCAGGTTATGCCTTTTGATACGGGTAATTTGCAGAACGAAAGCACCTTTGCCGATTACGCAAATCTTGCCGAGGGCGAAACAAAAATCGTATCGAGTACACCGTATGCCAGACGGTTGTATTTTCATCCCGAATATAATTTCAGCCGTGAGGAAAACATTGCCGCCGGCGGCAAGTGGCTCATTCCTTGGTTCAAGGGCGGTACACGACAAAACTTTTGTCAAAAGGCATTTGCACGATTTTACAAACAGGAGGCAGGACTTTGATTTATTTATCTGACATAAGGGACTTTTTAAAGACTGTCTTTAAAGCAGAGCATTACTACATCGGTAAACTCGATAACAAACAAGATAAGTCCCTCGGTGTGTACTCTCTCAAGCAGTCGGGTGCGCCTGTAAGGGCGATTGGTGACGAGAGTACATACAACACAATCAGCGTGTCTTTACTCTTGCATTGGAACAACAACGCAAAGGAAACGGAGCAAGCGGCACGCAAGCTGTTTGAAACACTATACAGCATTAAGAATGTTAAAATCAACGAACACACAATTTATATAATCGAGCTGCTCACCCCTGAGCCTATTGATGTGGGTACAGATGACAAGGGCATATATGAGCAGGTCATTGAAGTTAAATTTTACTATGAAAGGAAATGATATTATGGCAGTAAAAAGCGGAGTTTATCCTTGCTACGAAAATCAGTTTGCAATCGGTAAATCGGGCACAGACACAGTCACAACTCCAATTGCAAATTGCGAGGAGTTCTCGGTGGCATTTGATAACGGCGTTGAGGAATGGACAGCATTTGAGAACGAGGGTTGGAAGTCAAGACTTATGACAGCCAAGAGCGTTACAATCTCTGTAAAGGGCAAGCGTACAATCGGTGACGCAGGCAACGATGAAATCGCAGAGCTTGCGTTTAAGAACGGCACAGCCGCACAGCTTCCGTTTAAGTGGACTTTCCCGAACGGTGCAAGCGTACTCTTCAAGAATGCGGTTATCTCTGTAACAGCAAACGGTGTAGCCACAAGCACAAGTGTTGCACCTCTTGAATTTGAGGTTATGTCAAACGGCAAGCCCGAATACACACCTGCAGCCTAAGGAGGTATAAAGTATGTCAAAAATTATTGATATTACAAACAAACTTAATTTTGACGAAAAGCCAAAACTTGTTATCAAAGGCACAGAAATTGAGGTCAACAACGACGCAATTTCTTTCATTAAGACGGTTGCGCTTTTTGACAGCGAGGACGGCGTAAAAACATCGGACATTTTATCGGCTCTTGAGCTTCTTTTTGATGAGGAGAACAGAGAAAAGATTGCAAAACTTCATCTCTCGTTTGCCGACCTCTCAACTGTTATTAAGACAGCAACAGAGCTTATCGCCGACAATGACAGCGAGGGGGAAATTCAGACCCCGGCTACGACTTAATAGATGATTTCGACTTAATCGTATCGAGTTTTAAGTCAGAGTACGGGGTGAGCATTTACTCCGAAGATTTTAAAAAGATGACTTGGGCGGAGTTCAGCTCCCTGCTGTGTGGCTTGGGAACTGACACGCCTCTTGCGAGAACGGCTCAAATTCGCCTTGAGAACGATGAAAATGTTTTGAAGAACTTTACATCATCTCAACATAAAATACGCAACAAGTGGCGTTCACGCACAGCAAATAAACGCACGCAGGCTGACATAAACACAGCCTTGCATGACTTTGAAATGATATTTGCTAATATGTAAATATTGCATACAATTTTGTTTATTTTTATAAAAATCTTGACTTTTATGTATATTTTTGGTAATATAAAGAAAATGTGAAATAAAGTAACATTTTATTATAAAAGGAGAGATACAAATGGAAAATCAAAATACTGTGCAGACACAAGAAAACACAAAGTTTTGTAAACATTGTGGTGGGAAAATTGCGAAAGAGGCTGTTATCTGCCCACTGTGTGGATGTCAAGTTGAGCAAATTACAAATACACAAGGTACACAACCTATTGTTATTAATAACACTAACAATAACACAAGTGCAGCCTCTGCGACAGCGGTCGCCAATGGTGGAATACAAGGAAAACCTAAAAGCAAATGGGTAGCATTAATTTTATGCTTTTTTCTTGGATATCTCGGCGCTCATAAATTTTATGAAGGCAAAATCGGAATGGGTATTCTTTATCTTTTCACCGGAGGTTTATTTATCGTTGGTGTAATTATAGACATTATTGCTTTGCTCGGTAAATCTAATCCGTATTATGTTTAAGAATGTAGCATAACAACTAAATAAGCTAATTACAGCGTACATCTTCGGGTGTGCGCTGTTTTTATACCACAGGGTGTAGCATTTTTGCAACGCCCTTATTTTTATGCAGAAAGGATGTGAAACATATTGGATAACACAACCGTGGGCGAAATCGGCTTAAATCTTGTACTGAACAGGCAAGGCTTTTCTAAATCGCTTAATGCAGTGCAGGAGCAGGCAAACAGCGTAAGCAATAATATGAAAAGCTCACTTAAAAAGCTCGGCTCTGCCATTGTTGCTGCGTTTTCGGTAGCGGCGATTAAGCAGTTTGGCCAGCAGTGCATTGAATCGACGGCACAGGTCAATGCGGCAAATTCTCAGTTTGAGCAGACTTTCGGTTCAATGGAATCACAAGCAAAAAGTGCAATTCAGAGTGTTGCAAAGGAAAGTGGTATTCTCGAAACCCGATTGCAGGGTGTGGGAACGAGTATTTATGCTTTTGCAAAAACCACAGGTATGGACAGTGCCAATGCATTGAATATGATGCAAGAAGCTTTACAGGTAACAGCCGACAGTGCTGCATATTATGACCGTTCACTCGAGGACACCGCAGAAAGCCTTAAATCTTTTCTCAAAGGCAACTTTGAAAACGACGCCGCACTAGGTCTGTCTTGTACAGAAACTACAAGAAACGCAGCGGCCAACAAGTTGTACGGTAAATCGTTTACGGAACTTTCAGAATCACAGAAACAGCTTACTTTACTTGAAATGGTAAAAGACGCAAATAAACTTTCGGGTGCTATCGGACAAGCAAGCAGAGAATCAGACGGTTGGGAAAATGTAACAGGCAACTTAAAAGAGAGCTGGAATCAGCTCCTTGCGGTTATAGGCAAGCCAATTTTGCAAGTAGCAACGAATATTGTGCAAAAGCTTTCTTCGGCTATCGCAAAACTTACAGAGTACGCCAAAGGGGCGATAAATGCGCTTTCAAAGCTGTTCAACTGGGACGGAGATGATACAGCAAACAGCATTTCAGCCGCTGCAAGCTCGGCAGAAAATTTGACCGATGAGGCAGAAAGCGGTTCAAACTCATTAGAAAGTGTTGCGGATAGTGCAGAAAAAGCAAAGAACAGCGTTGCAGGTTTTGACAAGCTGAATGTTCTCACTAAATCCGATAGCGGCGGTTCAGATGCTTCCGCAAGTGATACAGCAAGCAGCAGCGGAACTTCTGTTGCAAATGCTGTTGTTAAAGATACAAACAGCGGCGTTTCGGGTGCTTTTAAAAATCTGTACGAAAAGAGCGGATTTAAAGGTTTTGTGGATAATGTTCAAAAGGGCATTAATAAGGTTGATTGGTCGGCTATCGGCAAAAATTGTGAGTCGATATTCAAAAATTCTGTTCCGGTAGCTCAAAATTATCTTAAACAGGTGCAAAAGGTCGGTAAATCTGCATTCGGTGCGGTAGGTTCATTTGTCGGCGGAGTGGTACAGGTTAGCGGTAAACGGCTGCAAACACTGACGGGCGGTGTTGCAAAATGGCTTGATAGGGACAAGAATAAAATCAACGGCTTTATTACAACCATTGGCGACAATTTCAGCAAAGGCTACGATAATTTATCGACATTCTTTGAAAAGGGTTTTGATGTCATCGGGCAGAGCGTTGACAGAGTTCGCCCACAAATGGAGGACGCAATTTCAAATCTGCTCAGCGGTTTTACAGATTTCGGCGGTGCGGTCGGAACGATTTTCTCGGAGGGCTTTAGTTTAGCTACCGAATCACTTGTAAAATGGATTGACAATGACGGTGCAACTATCGGAGAATTTTTTGACAATATTCAACTTCAAATGGCAGATGTTATGAACTTCGTGGGCGGCGTATTTTCAGACATCGGTAACTTCCTGCTTGGCTGGTGGGACGGCGAGGGCGGTTCTGAGATTTTTCAGAATGTGTGCGATATGTTCCTTAATATCGGCACAACGCTTATGAATGTTTATAATGATTGGATTATGCCTGCGTGGAATTTCATTGTCGGAGTATTTCAGTCCGCATGGACAGATTGCCTTAAACCGATTTTTGAACAGCTATGGACTGTTTTCGGCAAGGTTTGCGACTGTATTGCAACAATATGGAATAATTGGCTTTCCCCGCTTGTGAACTTCATAAGCGATACATTAGGCCCTGTATTTAATACGGTACTGAGAAATATTCAAAGCATTTTTGAAACAGTATTCAGAGTTATAGGCGATGTTGTGGGCGGTATTTTAAAATCGTTCGGCGGTCTTATTGACTTTATAACAGGTGTTTTTTCGGGCAACTGGGAAAAGGCTTGGAACGGTATCAAAGACTTTTTCGGCGGTATATGGGACGGCATATGGGGCATTATCAAAGGCTTTGTTAATCTGATAATTGACGGTATAAACCTATTGCTGACAGGTATATATACGGTTGTAGCCGCTATCGTTAATACTATCGGCGGTATAGCTGACGCAATCGGTTCGATTTTCGGGCAGGAATGGGGTTGGTCAATGCCTAACGAACCTGTTCTTATTCCACATCTTGCAACAGGCGGACTTGTCAAAGCACCGACACTTGCGGTAGTCGGAGATAACGCAGGAGCTAATTCGGGCAATCCGGAAGTTATTGCGCCGCTTAGCAAGCTACAAGGTATGATTAATACTTCTAACGGCGAGGATACGGTAATTCTCGGCGAAATTCTGTCGTATCTTAAAAAGCTGTATGAGATGTTCGTAATATTCAGAAACAATGGCGGTAACTACTATCAGTTTGTCGCTGAAATTAACGGCAATGATATTTTTAACGAAATCGTAAAGCAAAACGAACTTTATAAAAACCGCCATAACGGCAAATCGGCATTTGCGTAAAGGAGGTGCAGTATGTCAAATTATAAAGGTTATTTACTAAAATTCGGAAATACCGAATTTCCTAATAACTATTTCGCTGAATATTCGTCAACACCTGATCAGCGTATGGACAATGATGCCGAGCGTGACGATAACGGCAGTTTACAGCGTTCAACACTGCCGACAGGTAAGACAAGCATTACTTTTTCTACCCACATTCTGCACTTGAACGAGAAAATCAATATGCAGAATATTATTAATTCTGGAATCGTGAACACAGTACAACGCAAATGTTATGTTACCTACTGGAACGATGAAACAAACTCATATGACAGCGGATATTTCTATATTCCCGATATTGAGTTTTCGGTTATGGACGCAAGCAAGACAGACATCCGCTACAACCCGATAAGCATTGAACTTATTGAGTATTAAGGGGGTGCGGTATGATAAATTTAACAGATGAGGTCAAAAAGCAACTGTTGAACGACAGCTTGCAAAGGGAAATAATTATCAGCTTTCCTGACGACGATATTCCCAACATCACGGGCGAGAATATTGTATCTGAAAGTCTTGAACTTACGCAGGCAATCAGTGACGGCAAGGAGTTTAAACTCGGCGGCTGTATTGCAGGTCAGCTTACTGTAAGAGTGATAAATGTTGATACAGAGCTTAACGGCAAACGCATTAAAGTTATAATGAAACAGTCATACAGCAAGGGGCTTTTATTTCCCTCCGATACAGTATTGCCGAGTGCAGATTTATATTGCGGTTCTCAGTCTGGAGTTATTGAGATGTCGCTATTCTGCGGTACTGTCAACAGCTCATCAAGACAGAAAAACAGGGCGGTAAAGGAAATTATCGCATATGACGATTTATATCTCGCTTCACAAAAATACGTTTACAACTACTTTACAAGCCTTGCGATTTATTCGCCCAAAATAAGTTTATATGACTTGAGAGTATATCTCTGCAGCAGCTTTTTAAAGGATTATGATTACGAAAACGAATTTACAGGCTTTAATGACAGCAATGAGCTGTCGCTGAAATTGGATCTTGTAAAATCGGTTTTCAATGACAAAACCACGATAGCGGACTTGTTGAGTGCGTACTGCGAACTTAATGCTTGTTTTGCAATTATGAGCGGAGAGGGCAAGATAAAGTTTATTCAAATTTTAAATCCTAAAACCGAGGTCGTTGACAACTACAGCAACCTCGACTTTGAGGAATACACAACACGCAGTATTAATCTTATTAAGTTTAAGTACAACAAGGACAGCTATTTTTCGTACGGTCATACAGAAGAAGAAAAACAAAGTTGGTATATATCGGACAACATAATTACTGCTTGCTGTACAGACATTGCAGGTATTGTTACAAGTTTTAACGATAATAAAGATAACAACTACATCTTTTACAATTTGTATGCTTACAGGCCTTTTAAAGCTGATGTTTACGGTAGGTGGTGGCTCGAATGCGGCGACAAGGTGAGCATAAAAACAGGCTTTACGGACACGGAAACGGTCGACAGTTTTATTCTTGAACGAACGCTGAAAGGCACTAACGGCATGAGAGTAAGGCTGACGGCAGAAGGTACAGAATATTCAGGAAAGGATGAGATAAATGAGTTACAGCAAAATTAATTGGGTTGACGGAGCTGTTCCGGCGCTGAACGCAACAAACTTAAATCGTATGGACGGCGGTATCTACAGCAACAGTGTGGATATAGCAGTAATGGGCACTAATATTGAAACACTTAGCCATAGTGTCGTTGAAATCAAAGAAAGCAATACAAATATCGAAAAGCGTATTGATGACACAAATGCAGCAATCGAAACCGCATCTGCAAAAATGATAGCAAAAGACTCTTTGCTCAATACATCTACAAGCATTAATCTCACATCGCTTGAGGACACAGAGCAGACAGTAAACGGCGTTACAATTTCAGTCAGGAACAACAAAATTAGCTTGAGCGGCACATCTACCGCTGCGGTTAATTTTTATCTCAAGCTCAAGCGTGCGGTTACTCTTGAACAAGGCAAAGCGTATTGCTTATCGTTGCAGAATTTTGCTAATATTACAAACGGCGGTTGTGTGTTCTATCCTGCAAATGAGCAGACGGCAATTAGTTCATCTTGGCTCTTGTCAGAAGTTAGTGCTTTTAAAAATGCAGCGGCCACTTATAGAGCGACAGAAAATGCAACCGTAAATTCGATTAAAATTGCGGTTGCTACAAATAGACTTGTTGACAACAGTTGTAATCTTCAACTTGAACAGAACAACAAAAAATCAGCATATGCAAATCCGGACTTGACAAGTGAAAGCATTAAACCTGAGTTGTACCAAGCTCCCGACTACGCTATGCATTATTTGTATGTTTCAAATGATTACAACGAGAATACTGACGGTTTTGGCGTGACGAAGTTCAATTCTATTCTGTCTGCTAATGATAGCATAACAGACAACAACTACCATAATCGCTACACAATCATCGTTGCACAAGGCATATATACAGATTTGCAAGATAAATTTGCAGGAATGTCTGATGTGGGATTAATCGGCTATCGTGGGGTAATGATGAAAGACTATGTTTATTACGAATCTGAGAACATCTATAACCCAGCTGCAACGGTTATCAAGTGGGACGGAGCAACAGGCTTTGATAAGTCTACATTAAAATCTGAAGATATAATCAAAAAATGTCCTTTTCATTTGGATTTGAATGTCCACACTCACATAAAAGGCTTTACATTTGATTGTAAAAATATCCGTTACGCTTTACATCTTGAAAGCGGCGGCACAGGCTATGCAACTGAATGGACGGTATCTAATTGTATCTTCAAGTGGGGCGGTCGTGCTGATTGCACGGATTATACAGGCAAAACAACTGTTCCTGCGTTTGGTTGTGGGCATAGTTTTGGCGAGGTAGGATTGATTGAAAATTGTAAAATCATACCCACTGACTGCACTATTGGTTATCAAAATCACGATAATGCAGATAATAGCAGCTTCGGCTTACATATGAAAACAGGCTCGAATATTACAATCAGAAATTGTGATTTTGGTGGAACGGAAATTCAAGCAAGAACGCTGAAAGGTGAATATTCTGACACGCCAAACATCTTGACTATTGATCGCTGCATCAACATATCTGAAGTTAAAAAGTTGTATGCGGCTCCAGCGACGAAATGCGATTGGACGGTCGTCGAAAATCTAAATGAAGGGGTATGAATATGGCAAAAGTAACTTGTGTTGATGTTTCGGAATTTCAGCAGAATATCGACTTCAACAAAATGAAAAATGACGGCATAAAAGCTGTAATAATAAGGGCAGGATACGGCAGAGAAGTATCGCAAAAAGACAGTATGTTTGAAAGCCATTACAAAAATGCCAAAAACGCAAATTTAAAAATCGGAGTGTATTGGTACAGCTATGCTGACAGTGTGAACGATGCGGAAAAAGAGGCAAGGGCTTGCCTTGAGTGCATTAAAAGCAAGAGCCTTGATATGCCGATTTATTATGATTTGGAAGATTATTCAATGGTTAAACTCGGCAAAACAAAACTTACAGAGATTGCAGAACGATTTTGCGAAACAATCAAGAAAAGTAACTACAGAGCAGGTGTGTATGCCAATCTGAATTGGTTTAATAATTATCTTGATTATGATAAGTTAAAGGGAAAGTACAGTATCTGGCTTGCACAGTATAACGATAAAGCTGAGCTTGCTTGTGACATTTGGCAGAATAGCTCAACGGGCAAGGTCAGCGGTTACGGCGGTAACATTGACACAAATGTAATTTACAACGATAACATCTTCGGCAAATCCGAAACAAAGGTTAAAAAGCCAACGCTGACATATAGAGTCTTTGCAGACGGCAAGTGGTACAATGAGGTCAAGGGGTTATCAAATGTAGCAGGACGAAAGAAACAAGCTATTTCAGGCGTGGCGGTTAAGGTATCAGCAGGAAAACTTTGCTATCGTGTCCATCTGCTCAACGGTGACTGGCTGCCGTGGGTTAGCGGATACGACATCAAGGACGATATCAACGGCTACGCAGGAATTAAAGGCAAGGTCATTGACGCCATCCAGGTCGAGTTCTCGGGTGTGGATGACTATAAAGCTACATACAGAGCACGCAAGCAAGGCAAAAACAAATTTATGCCGTATCAGCATAATACCGAGCACGATACAGAGCAGGACGGTTACGCAGGACTTCTCGGCACTAAAATTGACGGCTTGCAGATTACTTTGACTTGATTTTTAGGAGGTAAAATATTATGGCAAATGCAAATTTTATTAAACTTGCAGTATCAGAAGTAAACAAGTATGTGTTAAATCATTTAGATAAGTCAGATGATACACCTGATTTTGACACTTTTGTAGTGTGGTCGTGTAAGACTTTGCAAAACCACAAATGCCTTATCAGCACAACATTACACGACGGGATGTATTACGAATGCACGTACAATGGTGACAAAGGCGAAATGTATCTTGACGCATATAAAAAGTTTGAAAACAAAAAAATTATTTGCGAAAGTGAGGAATAATTATTATGATTTTAGCAGAAACAATTAACGGTATGGTGAGTGAGGACTACAAGGAAAGATTTGTTGCAGAGTATCAGCAATTGGTAATCCGTTATAAGGGATTGAAGAAAATGCTTGATAATTGGGATAAGGGAGAACTATCTTTCGTTCCGACTTGTCCACGCAGTACATATAATATGCAGATTAAATCAATGGCAGACTATATTGCCGTACTCGAAGCAAGGGCGGTTATGGAAGGTATCGATTTGTGGGAGGTATAAAACAATGAAAGACAATATTATTCAGGCTACTGTTTCGGTAGCACTTGGAGCATTGGCAGCATATTTCAATGTTTTGCTCGTGCCGCTCACAATTCTTATCGTTGTAATGATAATAGACTATGCAACAGGAATGACATCTGCGTGGAAAAACGGAGAACTTGAAAGCAAGACAGGCTTAATCGGCATATTAAAAAAAGTAAGCTACCTTGTGCTCGTTGCAGTTGGAGGTGTAGTAGACTATTTAATCTCCGCAGGCTTAGCCGCTGCGAATGTTGAAATAAGCATTACATACTGTTGCGGTCTTATCGTGTGTGTATGGCTCATCATCAACGAATTAATCTCAATCCTCGAAAATCTCTCGGAGTTAGGCACACCAATTCCGAAATTCCTTGTAAATGTAGTTCACAGACTTAAAAATACAGTCGAAAATAAAACCGATACAGACACAAAAGAATAGCATACATAAGTTTAGCCCCTCAAATAATACCAAAATGGTATTATTTGAGGGGCTTTTCTTAATTGTTTGTCAACCCAATGCGTTGACAAAAGCGCATACAACAGTGATAAATTTTGAAGTCATTGTTTTTTCAAGAAGCAAATCAGTATAAAAATCGCAGTTACAGCCTGCAAGACATTCAATCGATAAGATATCTATAAGAACCTGGTCACGATCACGATGTTCTACAGATTTAGCAATTTTTTGCTTTAAGCTCGTTAATTTAGGCCCTGCACATTTCTGTGCAATATATTGACCTGTGCTTTTAGCTGAATCAATTAATTCGCTAAGGTTCATTTCATAACTAACATCAATTTTTGAAGGATGGACTTTTAGAGCTTCTGCTAATTTGAGTATATTTTTTTTGGTGATTGTTGTGTTACTGTCTTCCTCAATATTCTCCCAGCGCTGAATCATTGGTTGATCGCAACCTACCAATTCAGCAAGTTGCGCTTGAGTTAGATTAGCTAACTCGCGAAATTCCTTGATTAAATACTTTTTCATTTTGATTGTCCTTTCTTATTCTCGTTCTCGTAAATATAATCTTTAAGTTCACCAGTGTAAACTAAATTAAATTTTTCTTTGAGTGCATCTAAAATGCAAAAAGTTAAATCATATTCATTAAAAGCGGGTCTTATTTCTTTTCCGTTTTCATCTAATACAACAAAATCTATATCAGCGAGTGAATCTTCAATAGCTTGTTTAATTTTTTCGTAGCCTTTGACTGTTATGCGAGTTTCTTCCACATAGAAATCTGGGACAGGCGTTCTTATTGAATTAACAACACGTTGCCATTCGCTCTGTATTTCTTCATTAACTAAACTAAAAAATTTTTCTTTGAAGATATGTTCGACAGCATCTCTTACTTCGAAAAGGACATCAAAAGTATGCTTGATTTTGTCTTTTTTGCCTGACATTAATTCATATAATGTCGGAATTTCAATTTTTCCGAGGCGAGTGTACACCACTAACTTATATTCGGGATAATTGTAATAAACTGTTCCGCTCCCAAACAAAGAGTTCTGAACATAGGAATCATAACGACCTTTTCTTTCATTTTGAGATACAATCCAAGAAATAATTTCGATTTCTTTGTCTGTATAGCCTTCCTCTTTTAGAATGTCAGTATCGGTTGTGTCTAATGCTTTCATAATATTGCTCCTTTATTTTATAATTTCAGCTGTATAGCCGTCTGTTCCAAATTTTGTATATTTTTCGTAATCGCTAATAGTTACTGAAATTGTAAGTACCGAACCCTCGGCAATCTTCAATCTTCTAATTCTACCGTCTTTAATTTTTTTCTCACAAGTGCCATTGAAGTTAAAGTTTGCAAGATAATCGCAATTTGCATCAGCAATTTTCACACCTAATATTGTAATGCTATCATCGCCTGATATACATTTATGAAAAATCTCTGTAAAAGAAATCTTGACGGAAATTTCTGATTCAAGATTAACATCTTCATCATAGATTTTTTTTATTAATGCTTTAACCTCATCGAGCTTGTCGCTGCTCACAGTCCAGCAACGGTTCGTACCATTCCATTTTGAACCGAGCTTTTTTACTTCGCTAACAAAATCTGCGTTGTACGGTGTATATATATCAATTGAAGTTCCGTTTTTCTTAAGCTCAAATTTTTTCATTGTAGGCATCTCCTTGTATATCATTATGTGTCTCTCTTAACTCTGTAAACACATAATAACACATATTAACACATAAGTCAATACTTTTTTTAAAATTTTTTTTAAATATATAATCAGCCCGTCAAATACAGATTTGATACTCGAAGAGCTTTGTCTTTGCTTAATTTATACTACGAAATATCAATCAATATAATTATAATTTTTACTACAAATAAACTACAGACCTTTATTTATAAAGCTGAAAATGCCGATAAATACTGAACTTTTATAAATAAACATCTTGACTGTTAATCATGATGTCACTGGTTCGAGCCCAGTTGGGGGAGCCAAAAGAGGCTCATAGTTTTTCTATGAGCCTCAATTACTTATATACAAAATTCATTTCCGGTAGAAGTGATAATTGATTTATCGGAAAGGAAAAGATATGGAGTTCGAAAATATGACAGACAAACAATTTGATGTTCTTATGAACTCAATTATCCAAATAGTGAAGGATTCTGAAACTAAAGATGAAGCTGTTGAAAAGCTACAAAATTTAGTTAAAGGTAAAGAAAACTGATTACTTTCGCTAATCTGCTTAATTTAATATTATCAAATATATGAGTCAATCATTATGTTTCTTATTTTAGAGATATAGTAATTGGCTCTTTTTTTATTTGGCTATCGTTTTAATTTTTTTGATTAGAACGGTTGCCTTTTTTATTTGCAAAAAATTTGAAAGGAATGATTTTAAATGTATTTTACCGACACACCTGAACTCAGAAAGTTTGAAAGAGAGATGCTTCAGAAACCTAATTTTGACAGGCGTAATGATGATTGCTATGAAAATAATCAGGCACATTTCTCTGACAACAAAAAACTTAAAACAGACAGAAAGAAGAAAGACGGTGGTTGATTTTATGAGAACAAAAATCAGAAGTCCAACAAAACAATTATTTAGTAGTAAAATATTGGAGGTGTTAAACTTGAACGAATATGAAATACAGCGCAGAATAGCTGAAAGCACAAAGAAATTGTATCCGCCGGGTACAAGAATTGAGCTTATCAGTATGAAGGATCCTTACGCACCTGTTCCGGCAGGAACAAGAGGAACAGTAAAATTTGTTGATTCAATGGGAACGATATTCCCTGAGTGGGATAACACAATCGAACCATTGGTATCGTTCCCGGTGAGGACTCATTCAGAAAGCTCACACAGGAAGAAATCGAAGCAGAAAACCAATCTAAATCAGAAGTTGAAGATGAAACTCCTGATGAGGATAGCGGAATGACAATGGGAATGTGAGGTGTTTTTTAATCTATAAATCTTCGGTGAGCTGAAGATTTATGGCAATCAGATTTTTTGATATGTTTGCTGGCATCGGCGGTTTCCGTTCCGGACTTGAAGCCATTGGCGGTTTTGAGTGCGTCGGATACTGCGAAATCGACAAGTATGCAAAGCAGGTATATGAAGCAATGTACGATACAGGAGGTGAACTTTACTTTGATGACGCAAGAAAAATTGTACTCGAACAGTTACCCGATTTCGACCTTCTTGTTGGAGGGTTTCTCTGTCAGTCCTTCTCAATCGCCGGAGCAAGAAAAGGATTTGACGATACAAGAGGAACGCTGTTTTTCGAGATTGCTCGAATTGTTGCCGTTAAAAAACCTAAGTATCTCTTCCTCGAAAACGTTCCCGGTCTGCTTAACCATGACTCAGGCAAAACATTTGAAACAATCCTCCTCTCCCCGAAAAGCTGTAAGCTTTTTTGGGAGAGGAGGCACAGCATAGCGGACGAGCTTTTGACCGCTTGCGGTCGAAACGAGTAAGCAGGGCTTGTGCCGACGAGGGGTATGATGTATGCTGGCAGGTACTTAACAGCAAAAATTTCGGAGTTCCCCAGTCACGAAATCGAGTGTTCATTATCGGATATCTTAGAGGACAATGTGCCGGAGAAGTATTATCTTTCACGCAAACAAGCGGAAAAGCTCTTATACAAAGAAAAGCCAACGCAAGGTGAACGAATCTACTCATCAAAAGGACTAAGCTGTACACTTACAAGCGGTTCGGGCGGTTTCGGCGGTCATTCGGGACTTTATCTCATTGAAAATACCGAAAATTTTGGTCTGCCGATAAAATCTAAAACCAAAGACGGTTATCAGATCGCATATCCCGGCGACAGCATTGATACTGCTTTTTCGGGACAAAATTCAAGGCGTGGCAGAGTTGGAAGTCAGGTAGCACATACTCTGACAACTTCCGCAACACAGGCGTATTATTTCATTGACCTGAACCCCAATCCGAAGCTAACAGAAATCGCAAGGTGCATAACGGCAAGACACGATTCGGGAATCAGTAACCGCAAGACTGAGCATTCAGGAGTTTTTGTAGAAAATTCAGATGTTCTTGATGACAATGAAAAGTTTGCAGTAGCCTTTATTGAGCCAAACGGCGAAGTCCATATCGGCAGAATCAGAAAGCTCACTCCGAGGGAGTGCTGGAGATTACAAGGCTTCACGGACGATCAGTTCGACAAAGCAAAAGCAACAGGACTATCCGACAGCAGGCTCTACAAGATGGCTGGAAATGCTGTGACAGTAAATGTAATCTCTGAAATCGGGAAGATTATCAAAAAAGTAAATGATAAAAATTAAATAACAACAACTGATATCAATCGTTCCGAACGACTGGTATTGGTTTTTATATATAAGCCGTTGATTAGATTTTTTAATTTAATCAACGGCTTTTTGTCGTTTCAGGGGCGATTGGTATTCTGAAAAGGAAGTGAGAATATCAAAACCCCTGTGAGTTGGATGGGTAATAAAACATCCATCCTTCATATTTTGTACGCTCTGTTTCCTCTGAATTACGAAAGGTATATTGAACCCTTCGGAGGTTCAGGAGCCGTACTTTTAGGCAAGAATAAGCCTGATAAGTTCGAGGTGTACAACGATTATAACCATAATCTTGTAAACCTCTTTCGCTGTATGCGTGACAGACCTATGGCTTTCATAAAAGAGTTGGGATTCTATCCGCTTAATTCAAGGGATGATTTCAATGCAATCAGGAATTTTTTCAAGCAAGAGAAGTTTGACGATAAATACCTTGATGAGGAGTTGCAGTTGACGAAAATTATCCTGCCTGAATTAAAAGCAGAAGAAATCATTGAATTGTATATAAAAATGAAACAGGACTACGACTTGCGCAGAGCAGTAATGTTTCTGAAACTTTTGCGATACAGCTATTCAAGCGGCGGAAAATCATTTGCCTGTCAGCCATTTTCAGTAGTGAGCCTGTTTCAACTGATTGAGCAAGTCGGCAAAAGACTTGAAAATGCGGTGATTGAAAATCAGGATTTTGAAGTTCTGATAAAGCATTATGACCGAGAAAATGCTTTTTTCTACTGTGATCCGCCGTACTTTTCAAGCGAGTATGTGTATCAATGCGGATTTACTTGGGACGACCATTTAAGGCTTAAAAACGCACTTGCAAAAGCAAAAGGCAAATGGCTTGTATCATATAACGATTGTGAAGAAATCCGCAATTTATATGACGGTTATTCATTCTTTGATTTCACAAGGTTACACAATATGAAACAGCGAATCAACGCAGGCGAGCAATTTCCCGAACTGCTAATCAGCAACTACGATATGTATGAAAGGCAGAGAAATAAACCGTTGCAGTTGAGTTTGCTTGACTTAACAACCGAACAACAAATTGATTTAGAACAAATTTTGAAGGAGTGTATTATTAACAATGGAAAATAGAATTTATGTAAGCATACCGCTTGACGCACTTATTGTATCAGGAATCACATCCGACTGTGCTGTGCAGATTTCAGCTGTGGAAGGAGCAATTCTGATTGAGAGATGCGATGATGATAGTGAAGAATGTTGTTGCGACTGCATCTGCGATGAGTGCAGAGCAGAACTCGCAGAAAGCGAGGACGAGTAATGCTCAGGTTGTTCAGAGTTCTCGGAAAAAGAGGAAGAATTACAATCCCTTTTGAAATCCGTCAGCGAATCGGATTCAGATACAACGATGTTTTATCATTCATCCAACAGGATGACGGCTCGGTACTTGTCAGGCGAGAAAAAATCTGCGACAACTGTAATGAATTTGCAGAAGAATTCGAGGAAAATTTCACCCTTGAAGATTTCCTCGACAGCCTATCCGAGGAAGAACAGAGAGATGCACTTGTTCATCTTTCTTTGAAGTGGGTGGAAAAACAGAATGTTAGTTTACCGTTTGCGTCTGCCAAAAAGAAGTGATTATCAGTTGGTATTCAAAAATCTCTGGACATTTCAAATTCTTTGGATATACTTGTTGCTGAAAGGACGGCGATAGTATGAAAAAGAAAATCGCAATAATGATAAGCATAATATTAATGGCAGGAATATTCACAGCTTGTACAACAGGAGAAAAAGTGAATAACAGTTCTTTATCACCCACGGTTTCAACTTCCGTGGGTGTTTCTGTATCTACGGAAACTTCTGCAACGGCAACAACTGAAATAACAATCCCCGAAAAAGTCGCAGTTTCAAAAGAAACAGAGCCTTCGGGACAGAATACCAAAACCGAAGAAAAATCCGATAGTGGGCAAAAATCGGCAGTTGTTTCGGCAACGGATTCAATTCAGGAAACACAATCCGAGGTTCAGAACAACAGCAGGAATACAGTAAATAGTAATCAGTTTAAATCGGAATCAACTGCTGAAAAAGAAACAGAAATTCCCACTGAAAAGCCGACGCAGAAACTTACGGAAAAGCCTACGCAACCGCCTACCAAAGCAAAAACGGTTGATGTTCAGTATGCGGTGAGTGACTGCATAGCCTACGGTCAGCAGCTTGGAATGAAATACGATTCCTCGCTGAACACAGGCAACGCAAGCTGGTTCTCGCCCACAAACGCATCATATTATGATGATACGCAAAGCCTGACAGCAGATTGCTATGGTGATGTTGAATATGCAGCCTACTACTTCCAAAGCAGTGGCATAGCTCCGAGAGACTTATCATTCAATGTAATTGCAGAAAACAACAAAATATATGTAGTCTACTGTTGAGCATACGATTAAGCAAGGCACTCACTTCATTGTGGGTGCTTATTTTTATGAAAGGAAGATGACAATGAAAATCAATAGTATAACACTCTCAGACCTCCGCCGTATGAACGGTAAGGAAGGACTCATCTTGCAGGGCTGTGGAGGTGAAATTAAAGAATGGATGGACGGCATCAATAAAATGCTTACGGACAAAGGAATACTTCTTGACAATACAAAGTTTGAGAATGTTTCTGTGTTTCAAAATGATGGCGTTACCTGTATTCTTTATCCCTTTGAAGATGTCCACCTTGATATCGGCAAGCTTGCAATGTGGAGATTACAGTCATACACAGCATTTGCCGGAACTTGGCTTTCCGACTATGTGGAAAACAAGCTCGGTGGATTTATTACCGATGAGCAAAGCAAAGCAGAAAAGGTCAAACCTGACTGTGCGTTGATAGGTCAGGATGGCAATATATTCAATCTGTTAGGAATTGCAAGTCACACTCTCAAACAAAACGGTATGGCTGACGAGGCAAAAGAAATGTGCAGTCGTGTTACGAGTTCGGAAAGTTACTGCGAAGCGCTGAACATTATCGGCGAATATGTAAATATTACGGATGGCAGTGAGCAGTCCGATGATATAGATGAAGATTTCAATGAAGGGCAGGCGATGAAATTATGATTGTATTTAAACAGAATAAGACGTCAATCGGGGCAAGGGTAAAATCTTGCCCCATATTTTTTATGAAAGGATTTTTAAAATGACTAAGTTAATCAGAAATAAGAAATTCACAAGAATAACTGCACTTTTACTCGTGGTTGCCGTAATATTCGGAACAATGTTCTCGCTCCCTGTAAGTGCAGCAAGCGGTGATAAAGTTACAATTACCTTTGACTACTGTTATGACAGTACAGGAAACACAATCAAATTTCAGCAGACAACAGTCAGCAACGGCTACACGGTCGGAACTCCCGGAGAAGAGTTGTGCAAGATTTTTGCAGATGGCAAAGAAGCCTACTGCATTGAACCCGGTCATACACTCTACTCGGGCAATACGCTGACAGAAAGTGCCTCAACCGTTTGGAAAAATTTAGGCTCGGCAAAGCAGAAAGCAATTAACCTTGCTCTGCTTTACGGCAAACCCGGTTCAGGGAAATGCTTAAGCGGAACAGAGGATCAGAAATGGGTAGCAACACAGCTGATTGTATGGGAGTTTGTTTCAGGTTGTCGTTCTACAAGCGAAGGCTATAAATGCACAAATACAAAGTTCATTGACGGTATCTGTGCAGGCGGAGCAAATCCCGGAGTTAAGTCAGTTTACAATGCTATCTCAAAAAGCCTTGCAAATTATTCAACCGTTCCGAGTTTTGCAAGTGCAATCGCTTCAAAGGCTGAAACCTATGAGATGAAATATTCAGACGGAAAATATACTTTAACCTTAACAGACAGCAACAGTATTCTTTCGGATTTCAGTTTCAAAACCACAAGCGGAATTTCCGTTTTAAAATCCGGTAATAAGCTGACATTAACTTCAACTTCGCCAGTCAATAATGCAGTAACATTCAACTCTGCAAAGTTAATGCCAAGCGTAGGAAATACAACCCTTATCCCATACGGAGATGCAACTTTGCAGGATGTAATCACAGGTGTTGAAAACGACGCTGACCCGATAAGGGCATATTTCAAGGTCAAGACAAGCTCGGGCAACCTAAAGCTTGTCAAAACCTCCGAGGACGGCAATGTTGCAAATATTGAGTTTAGTGTCAAAGGCGATGGTTACAGTAAGACAGTTAAGACAAACTCAAAAGGTGAATTTGAATTAACTGACCTTGTTCCCGGAAGTTACACCGTTACCGAAATTACAGACAGTAAGTACGAAACCCAGAAATCGCAGACCGTTAAGGTTGAAAGCGGAAAGACTGCAACTGTTACCTTTGAGAATATCCTCAAGAAAGGCAGTCTTGAAGTTGTAAAAACAAGTGAGGATAATTTCAACGAGGGAGTTGAATTCCACCTTTACGGAACTTCACTCAGCGGTGCAAGCATTGATTTGTATGCAACAACAAATGCTAACGGTGTTGCAAAATTTGAAAATGTCCTTGTAAGTGGTGACAAACCATATACGCTTGAAGAAGTCAATACCGTCGACAGATATGTTGTTCCGAAAACTCAACGCGTAGTTATTGAATGGAACAAAGTAACAAAAAAGAGGTTGAAAACAAAATTATTCGTGGTTCAATTAAAGGATTAAAGATAGACAACGAAACCAAAGAAAATATAGAAGGCGCATTGTTCGGATTATTCAATATTAATGAAACCGAATTTACAGAAGAAACTGCAATTATGACATCCGAATCAAATGAGGAAGGAATCTTCACTTTTGAAAATGTTCCATACGGAGAATACATTATCCGTGAGTTAAAGCCTGCCGAGGGTTATCTGCCTAATGAAGAAAACTATACCGTAACAATTTCTGAAAACAAGGAAATTATCGAAATCACAATTGAAAACGATAAAATACCCGAACTCGGAACAACTGCAACTATTGACGGCAAAAAGAAAGTCGGAGCAACAGAAGTGTTCACCCTTGAAGATGTTGTAGAGTACAAGCATCTTGTACCCGGCAAGGAGTACACGATTAAGGGCGTTCTTATGGATAAGGCAACAGGCGAACCGCTGTTAATTGATGAAAAAGAAATCCGTTCAGAAATCACATTTACACCTGATGAACCAACAGGCAAGGTTATTGTTTCCTTTGAATTTGATGCAAGATATATCAAGGAAGATACTGACATTGTTGTTTTTGAAAGTCTTTACAGCGAGGATAAAAAGCTTGCAGTTCACGCAGATATTGAGGACGTTGGTCAGACCGTAACTGTTAAACTTCCGAAAATCGGAACAAAGGCAAGTATTGAAGGCAAAAAGGAATTCACAGCTAACGGCGATATTACTATTGATGATGTGGTTTCTTATAAGAATCTGACAGTCGGAAAAGAATACACAATCAGCGGTGTGCTTATGGATAAAGCAACAGGCAAGCAATTCCTTGTTGACGACAAAGAAGTTTGTTCCGAAGTAACATTCACACCCGAAACAGCAGACGGCGAAGTCACTGTATCCTTTACCTTTGACGGCTCTGCAATTACCAAAAACACAGAAGTCGTTGTGTTTGAAACTCTCTACCGTGATGAAACGGAAATTGCTGTTCACGCTGACATTGATGACAAGGATCAAACTGTAACTATTCATCCGCAGCCTGAACCTGAAAAACCACAGACAGGTGACAATTCAAATCTTGGCTTTTATATCGGATTGGCTTCTGTTGCTGTCGGCTGTTTAATTGCATTTCTCATCATCAAATTCAAGAAGAAAGATGAGGACGATGAATAATGCGCAGGGTGTATATCTGTTCGCCTTTGGGTGGTAATGTATCTGCAAATATTGAAAAT
>OLGH01000301.1_pt1 | contig 63108 bp, 53 predicted proteins | sample 1604851 | NCBI WGS metagenome assembly OLGH01 (sample SAMEA3888894, study PRJEB22519) | human gut metagenome | biome: human gut; feature: human-associated habitat; material: faeces | place: Denmark | collected 2010 | reverse complement strand
AATGCATACCTGAAGGCTATTCATGCAAAAATTGATGAAGATATTTAAAAGTAAATGTACAACAGATTTCGTGAACTTCCACATAATTATATCTCGTTTCAGAAAATAGATAGAAAGGGTAGAAGATATGCCTATCAAAAGAAGCCCGTAAATATGGTTTATTCTTATATTAATGAGCAAAATAAAAAGGCAGTTGAAGGTGCTGCATCTGCCGCAGCAGAGAGAAATATTCTCTTTTCTTCCTATCTTGGAAGAAAGTGATGCTTTAATTGTTGGAGCATTGATTTTCACGATGATAGGTATTGGAAAATCAACTCCAACAATTAAACTATATTCAAGCCCCCGAAGCTCACAAAACGGTATAATTAAAATCTTAATATTGGCAAAGTGTTTACTATATCTACTGTTTGACAAGAGAGCATAATAACCGATAGAAGCAGGTCGAGGATATAACGGGGTTGTTCGTGTTCTCGTGACCAGTCGTTAGGGTCATTCTTGATTTGGGACGCTTTGTCGATTGTGACAGCATAGCGTTCCATTATCCACTCAATTGCGGATTTGCCATTAACGATATATTCATAGGTTTTAGCAGGAATGTTCTCAATGGTAATATGGTCATTGTAAATGATACGAGTCTTATCGGCAACGAGTTTCCCGTTTTCGTTACGGACTTTGGCAAACCTCATTTTATCAACGGCAAAGTATTGGTAGGTTTCATCCGTCCAGTCGTTTTGCCAAATATCCATATCGCCATTTACATCAACGTCACAAGCACGATGAGCTAACATAGGCATTGTAGCGAAAAACAGATAATTTCCATCTTGCCCAATAGCCTGCTCGTTTATGTTTTGTTCGTAATTTAGATGCAGGTCGGCAAGTTCTTTGCCTGCTTTATAAAAGGACATGAAGTCCTGTACGCTATCCACAATGGGGATGCGAGGCAATGACTTTTTCAAATCATCGGCAAATCGTTCACGGTATTGCCGAGAATGAAGTAGTCCATACACATAGTAGAAGATATGTTCTTTAGTTATGGCTTTTGAACCTCCGAAACGGCTACGGACTTCTTTCAGAATCCAATCGGTTATTCCGTCCCGACGAATATATTTGTCTGTTTCCACATCATCAAAGAGTGTCGCTTGCGGATTCGCGTTTTCTTCATACCAATAAAGAGGAAGATACTGAGCTTTATCAACAACTTGTAAATCAGAAATACTATCTGTAATCAATGCTGCAAACGGCTTTTGTTGTCCAACTCCACTCACAGCAATAACAAGATTATGATATTTAGGAGTAGGATATAAACATTGCCATATACCAGGACACTCTATAAATGGACGATGATAATACAAATGCTGTTTTGTAAATGGTCGATAAATTTCCTGCACAAAAGTATTCTCATTATAAGTATGGTATAACCCTTTTGTAAAATCATTTTTTAACGCACGTGTCCAACTGATTTTTGTCTTATTCTCAGAATAGCCACTTGTGTATTCTATTCCATGATTGTAAAAATCAATCATAGAACGCATATTGCTTGCAACTCTATCTTTTGAAAATCCAGATACCCAAGCATCTCGGTTGGTTGCTACACCAATGGCATAAGTGCTAAATACACTTTGGGCGTTCAGAGCAAATTTCTTTTCTGGAGTTAGTGGAATCAAATTATCAAATACTCCATCACGTTGGTTTATCCAATCAGCCTTTTCATTAGGTGTGATAATCAGCCATTCCAATTTTTGCGAAGAAATAGAACGGAAGTCTTTTACCATTTTAAGTTTCTGTTCACGAGTAAGGTAATCACCTATATCGTGGTAATGGATAACTGCCTTCTGACCTTTCTTTGCCGGATTCTTTACAAGGAAAGTAATCGTAATGGGAGTACGTGAACCACTACCAAATATTTTTCCACCCTCTTTACGTGACAATTCGCCCGATGTGCGCTGATTGCCACGTAAATTCAGCACATAAATGGAAGCAAATTCATCTTCAAAGCATCTACGCATACCATCCTGCCCAGCTCCGTCAATCCATGCACCATTACTTATAAATGCAACAATGCCTCCTTCATTTTGTGGAATACGGTCGGAAGCCCAACGAAACGCCTTTACATAGCTATCGTATAGAGATTTGTTCAAAGTAGCCGAACTCTTCACAGCATATGTTTCCGACACACGTTTATCAAGATGCGGGTAGGATAAATTCTGTGCATTGTCATTGGCAGATTTTTGTCCGATGGAATACGGCGGATTCCCAATAATTACCCTTACGTGTGTAGCCATCTGCTTCTTCACTCGTTTTGAATTGTCTTGGAAAAACTCGGTAAAAAGTTCGTTGTGCTTTTTCTCTGCCAACTGGAACGTATCGGTCAGACAGATACCGCTATATGGCAAGTAAGTTTCCCTGTGGGTAATGTCATGGAATACCGATTCGATATTAACATCAGCGATATAATAGGCCAGCAGTACAATTTCGTTACAATGAATTTCATTCTGATACTTGCGTTCCATATCCTCAGGTTGGATAAGACCAGACTGGAGTAAACGAGTAATAAAAGTGCCAGTTCCAGTGAATGGATCAAGGATATGTACATTTTGTTCAGTTAGAGATGTCTTGAACTCTGCTTTAAGAATGTCATCCACAGACCGTATGATGAAGTCCACGCATTCCACCGGTGTATAAACAATACCCAGTTTCTCCACTGTAAGCGGAAACGCACCTTTGAAAAACTTTTCATAGAGATTCTTTATAATTGTCTGCTTACCCTCCAAATTATCAATACCGCCTACATTGGTTTTTACCGAACGATAGAATCTTTCCAGCACCTCGGTATCTTTTTCAAAAGCCTGTTCTTGCAATAGGTCTATCATACGCTGCATGGAACGGCTCACGGTATTATTATTGACAAACTGATAATCAGAAAACAGAGCATCAAATACAGGTCGGGTAATAATGTGCTGTGCCAACATTTCAATGGCTTGAGCGGTATCCACTGATGGATTAAGGTCTCGCTGCAATCCCTTTAAGTATTCATTGAAAGACTTTTTGTGTACGCCGGATTGAATGAGTTTGGAAATGCGTTCAATAAATTTGTGCGCAATCAATCCAACCTCTTTTGCCCAATTCTCCCAATAAAGGCGGTCACCGCATTTTTCCACGAGTTTGGCATACATGCCGTCCCGTAACTCATCGAAACGGAGTTCCAACTGTCGGGCTATTTCCGCATTCTCAATTTGTTGTGCTTCCGCTTCTCCATCATTTGCTCCAAATCCCGGTCGGCCTATGGTAACAGACGGTGTGCCAGTCTGCGTGTTCGGCTTCTGTTTGTTGAGTGCTATCTTGTTCACCATCGCATTGAAACGGTCATCGTGTGAACGGAGTGCATTCAAAATAGCCCATACCACATCAAAAGTCTTGTTGTTGTCAAGAGCTTCCTCTGCAGAAATATCGGATGGCACTACAATAGGGATGATAATATATCCATACTTTTTTTCATCGGATTGCCCTTTGTGAAATGTACGCATTACACGGCCAACCGACTGCACCACATCTACCTGCGAATTACGGGCAGAAAGAAACAGTACGGCATCAAGAGAGGGCACATCCACACCCTCGGATAGGCAGCGCACGTTGGTTACAATACGGCATTCGCGTTCATTATCAGGTTCGTCCGCCAGCCATTGTAGGATTCCATTACGCTCCTGCGAGTTCATAGAGCCATCTATATGCCGTGTCGTTACTGAAACGGTATGCGAAAGACTTTCTGAATCAAGATTTTCTTCGTATTTTCCGGATATTCTCGGAAGCACCGAAGCTACATATTTTGATGTTCCGGCTTTTGTTTCGTTGCCTATTGCAGAACAGAATGCCACGGCACGGCGCATCATGCGTGGGTCGGCATCCCATGTGCGATGGTCGTCGCCCTGTATCATTTTTGACAATCCGTTTATTACTCCAATGAGCTTGGATGTGTCGTCAAAATTCAGTTCGGTGGTAGAATTGGTGATGTCTTGCTTTATGTTGTTCGGCACATCATCTTCGCTAACGGTAAGAACAAGTGCCTTGTAATCAGTTAATAAGCCATTTTGAACGGCGTATGAGAAATTCACGCGATAAAATTCCTCTCCATATAAAGTTTTGTCATCCATCGAACAGAGAATGCAATCCTTTTCTGATGCCTTTATCTTGGCTGATTCACCATATAAACGTGGTGTGGCAGTCATATAAAGGCGTTTCCGACCTTGTACATTCTCATCGGAATGTATCTTGATAAAGTTGCTCTCATCCTTTTCGGCTATTTTTACACCGGTAGTGCGGTGCGCTTCGTCACAGATAATAAAATCAAACACGCCATATTCTCCGTTTGTCTCGAATAATATCTCTCGCTGCGCAGCAGAAACGGCATCTATGGCTTGGTAGGTGGAGAACACGACTACCAAGCCGTCATGATTCCGATATTTCTTTAATTGGGATGCAATGGATTGTGGATTGGTAGATGCAGGTACGGCAAGGTCAACCACGCTGTCATCCGTATCATCAGATTCCTTGGTGGTCTTGCGTGAGGCTTTGGAGTCAGAACAGATACAGACAGCCTTAATGGACTTCTTTGCATCTGCCGACCATGCGTTGAGTGACTGTCCCAATAATGCAATGGACGGAACCATGAACAGCACCAAGCCTTTGTTGCCAAACAACTGTTCCGCAATGAGCAGCGAAGTGTAGGTTTTACCTGTACCGCAAGCCATAATGAGCTTGCCCCTATCGTTACCATCTGCCATATAATGAACATATGCTTTGGATATGGCATTCAATTGGTGCTCACGAGGCTTCTTGCCATCCACGAGTGCAGAATTGCCGGTTAGACCGTCCATCAGTCTTTGCCAATCCACAGGTGATGAATCAAGGTCTGCCATACCAATGCGCGTAACAGGTGGTTCCTGGTTTCGGATAGCTTCTTCTGCATTAGCCCCCCAATGATTTGTGGTGGAAATCCAAATGCGATTTGAAAATCGGGCAGTCTGGAATGTTACTTCGTTTGTGAACGTGCGGCTGGAAGTGGCGAGAAATGAATCTACAGCAGGCTTGTCTATGATGGAATCCTCAGCATAGCATTTACACTGGATAGCCCAATAGTCACCCAATTCAGTCTTGGCCACAAGGTCAATACCGGTATCAGCACCTCCGAAATCATTCCGTCCCGGAAAATCTTCCCATAGCCAAACCGATTCAAGCTCATTGTAGCGTGGGTCTGTCAATAACCATGAGCGCATCAGTCGTTCGAACTTTGTACCTTTTTCCCTTTCCGTGAATGATTCGGTACGGAATTTATGTAGTATTTCTTTGAAATTCATCTCTTGATAAGAGTTATAGTTTACCTTGCAAAGGTACGCATAATATTTCAAATAGCACCTTAAATCCTCACTTATAATGACATACAACAGGTGATTTGTATGTATTTGTTTTACAAGTTTGTAGTATTTCATCTTTATAGCACTGATTATTAGCGTATGTCTATTTGAAGTAGTTCTCTTATCAAGAGATTTAGCTGTTTGCTAAACAGATTTCATCATATAATTCCGGTTACAAATCCTTCAGAATAAGGCTGTTCGCCTTGTCTACCACGTTTGTGTCAAGCGATACGAGATAAATGCGCGTGGTCTCTTCCGAATCATGCCCCATACCCTCACTGATAATTGAAAGAGGAATGTTCTTGCTCTTGGCAACACTCGCCCAACAATGTCGGGCAACGTGCATGGTCAGCGATATGGGCAGCCCGGCCAAACGAGCTACTTCTTTCAATGCCACATTGATGCGGCATAAGGCATTCCTGTATTGTGTCCGTTCATCGGAACATGGATTGATGATTATCGGCAGGATATAGCAAGTGGTAATGTTCTTCCCATACTTGGCGATAATGTCTTCCATGCACTTCTCCCACTTTACTGTGAGTTGCTGCCCTGTTTTTCTTCTCCGATACATGATAACCCCATTCTTCAAGTCTGATTTTTTCAGGTAGGCCATATCAATGAATGACATACCACGGGTATAAAAGGAGAAGAGGAACATATCCCTGGCATAGTCCAAATGCGGTTTCAAGGTCAGGTCAAGTTCCTTGATGTGTTTGATGGCTTTCAACGGGATGGCACGTTTTACCGTCTTCCCTATGCCCGTATAAACGTGCTTGAAAGGGTGTTTCTGTTCCGTCAATTCTTTTTCAACGGCACGATTATAGACAGCTCGCAATATTCTCATATAGAACGAACTGCTGTTCTTGGTCAAGCCTCTATTGTGCAACCATGCCTCGTACATCAGCATCAAGTCTGAACAGATCTCATCCAACAATACATCTTTACTCTCATGGAATTGCATGAAACTTCTGAGTGTAGCCTGATAGGTTTCCGAAGTTCTATGCTTGCCCATTTGTTTTAGCTTTGCAATAATGCCACTCATGAAATTAAATAAAGACTGTTCTTCTGCTGCTTTCTGAAATGTGATGATTATATCATCAGCAGTGTATATAACATGCTTATTTTCAAATCTGCTTATGATAGATTGTAATCGCTTAATGTCCCAGTTTATTCGCTCCTGAATCGACTGCAGAAAATCATATCGGTTTTCAGAACCTATTATGATTGAACCGTTATTATCGTTCCACTCGTGTGTAAAAAGTCGGTAATCCGTCTTTAGCTGACGGATTATTCGATTCTTAATGACTTGATAATAGATTGTACCCTCCTTACCGGCTATTGTAGAAGGTCTGAATTTTACTTTGATACTTGCCATACGCTCACTTTTTAGGTTTATCCGTAATAGCCTTGTCTTTGATAAACTTTGCCTTGCTGTTCAATTCTTTGGCTGCTTGTTCCTTCAATCGTGCTTGCTCAGAAAGAGCTGCTTGCTTTCTAACCGCATCCTCATAGGCTTCCACATCATTACGCATTTGGTAGATTTTGGTATTGTTTCGATTGATACCGAAAACATCTTCAAGATCCATTAGTTGTTCAGGCGAAGCCTCACCTTTCATCTTGATGTAGCGATACTTCAAGTCATTGTCGATACGGTCATAATCCGGTTGTCGGGCGAAATAAAGGGCTGAACCGAATGCGGCAAAAAGAAACATATTGACCATAAGCAACGCCCAGGTCGGCTTGGAGGCAAGGTCGAAGACAAACAAGTGCCTGACCTTATCGGGCTTGCTCATTCTCCCTTTGACGGATGCCGAAAGCATTTCCACTTTTTCTACCACCTGTTGCAAATTGCGTGTTTCCGTTGCTGTAAACCGTTCCAATAGATTCTTCTGCGATTCAAAGTTTTGCAGTTGTGCATTCCTAAATTCTGATAACAACCCCGAAAACTTGTCCGAGGTTGAATCACGTTTCAGCATGTTCGCGGTATCTGTTTTAATCATGACAAGGGCTTCCATGACTCGTTTGAATGCCGTTTTAACGGTATCCAAATCCTGTTTGACCTCCAGTAATGAAGATTCACTTACTCCATTGTTTACTTCGGATTTTCCATTTGCCGATTGGGGTATGGATAACCCGTTTATCTTGTTCTCGATTCTTTCCAAGCACCCGTAGATGCTTTCAATATATTCTTCATTTTTCATGTCTCTGATTTTTAATTGTTATGTTTTTATCTACTATTGATTGAGCTACAAACCCAACCCTTTCTTACGTTTCTTTTTCTTCCGCCTGCGAAGCAACTCGTCATACGGAATTTGCTCGTCCTGCGGATTATTATCCGATGGCAGGAAAAGTCCCAATCCACCTTCAAGCAAACCGTTGTCTTGCGGACTTTGCTGTTGTTCCATTAATAGGGTAGGCTCTTGTTGCGTTTTTTCAGGTTCGAATTCTTGCCCCGATCCGGACTTGTTCCAACTTAATTTGGCATTGAGTCTGGCAAAACTGAAATCCCTGCTGATTTGCGAAGCCTTGAATGTCAGACCGTCTTTGGTAAAACGGATTCCCTGAATGTCATTCAGTGTCTTTATCTCACGACTTCTTTTTACAAACTCCAGTTTGACACCTTGTCCGGCTAAGTTGTCATTGAACTCTTTCCATGTCTTGGAGGACTTTAATGCTTTCTTCACTGCATTGTGAATCTCGTATTTCACACGATCTGCCGGGCGAAGTTTCTTCACATTGGTCTTACCTTTATCCTCGGCATATGTCAGTCTGTACTTGTCTTTCTGTTTCTTCGTGGCAATCTCATTACGCTTGTAATCACCTTGTGAGGAAATCACTTTGCCGTCATATCCGATACGGTTATAGACCAAATGACAATGCGGATTGTCTGTGTTATTATGCCTTACCAATATGAATTGAGTGTCTTTTATGCCCATCAAATCCATGTATTCCATTGCGATTTTAGCCATAAACTCATTTGTGAGTCTTGGCTTGTCTTCGGGTTTGAAACTCAAAGCGATGTGTCCGACAGGCTGTTTTATCTTCGGATTAAGCATACGCTGGTAGTTGAAACTGTCCGTTATTTCACGGATATTGCCCAACAATACACCATCGGAAGCGATGATTTCAGCATTGTCTTTGCCCATCACGTAGCGGATGCAGCCGCCAAAGGATTTTCCTTTCTTTATCTTGCCAATCATAGCAGCCTCCTTTCCGATGATTTATACTCGTTCATTATCGCTTTCAGTTTTTCAAGCAATTCCATCAGTATATTCTTAGTACGATTGATTCCCACCTGATGCGACAACTTTGTAAGCTGGTTCAGGTTGTTCGCCATTCCCACAAGATTGCGCATGGTGGCCGCTTCCTCCGGAGAGTGCTTGGCCACAATCTGTGCATTGAACGTGGAATCCCTGATGTATTCCGCAAGCGTCCTGTTCGCCTGTCTGCTGCGAAGACATAGTCTGTCGTAGTCCGGCTTGGAGAATTTCACCGTCACTGATTTGGAGAGTTTGCGGAAACTGCTTGCTTTCGGTCTCCCTCTCGGTTTGCTCCTGTCTTTATTGCTCATGTTACTTGGTTTATTGTGATCAGTCATTTTACTGTCTAGGTATTTCTTACAATCTGCGACCGTTGGGAGCGGATTACTTCCACTTGTGAAAGTGGAGCGAGGTTTTTCGGGCATCCCGAAAGATAACCTCGCTCCCTCCCCGAAACAGACGTTTCACTCCTCACTCCGATTGGAGGGATTCAAGGATGCCTGACGGTAGTAATGCAGCGTGCAGAGACATTTTTCATCGGGCATATGTTATAATTTACGCCACTGCTCGAACTCTTCCGAGTAGATTTCAAGATGTTGCCGGGCGATGTTTTCAAGAAGTCCCGAAACACTCATTCTGCGGCTTGACGAGTTTGCGGACAAACTCGTCAAGCCTGTCACGTATCTCGCAACTGACAAATACGGGTTTGCGGTCTTTGATTTTCGGGACTTGCAGAAAAGCGGTACGGTATTCGTCCAATGACAACCTGCGTTGTCGGCTGCTAACCCGACAACGGGGTGTCGAAAATGTCCCGTCTTTCCCCCATCGGCATTTGCAGATTGCCGGATTGGATTTCGGATTGTTCCGTAACGGTTAATGGAGTTTTGATACCGACATCGCCAGTAAACGATTCTTCTGTGCTTTCAAGGTTTTCACCATCGGGAAGAAGCTGCGACATTTCCGTATCGGTCATGGCTTCCCATTGCTTTTTGCTAAAACTTTTCTTTGTTGCCATAATCTTTGAATTTCAATCGGTTTATACAGTGGTCTCAGTGCGCACATAGACCTGTTATCGGCAACAAAGGAAGTAGGTATACTGCACGGAATCAAGCAAATGGAGATAGCGTGGCAATTATGATGGATCTTGCATTTTAGCCACTGAATCAACGGTGTAAACTGCTATGATTTGCCATACTCTCACGATTATAGATATTGGATAATGATTCGTTAGAACAGAGTTTTTGTTGAATCCGGCAGATGTGGTTTCTTACATTGGATAATATTACTGTATCGCCATTCTTATTTTAATTGCTGCAACCTGCTCAATCGGTACTAATGGAACATGGCTCTTTTCCGATTTACATAATCCCGCTGATTATGCAACACGATGACAACTGATGTAACAGACCGTCAGTCGTTTGTAAATCCATTGTGGTGTGATTATTCCTGCTTTTCTTTGCATTGAAAACAAGGAAACAAGCCTCTGTCTTACGCCAACTGTGCCACAGGATTCCACTTGTCGGAAGTGTTGGGTGTAATGAGTGGTCCGGCTTTACCTTAGCGGCGAGAATTGAAGACAATGTATAATCTAAATATCGGAAACAATGGAAATTATCAGTTTTGAGAAAAAGACATTCGAGGAAATTTCAGCCAAGCTGGATTACTTCGTGCAGAGGATGGAAACCCTCTGCAATAGCCATGACCAAAAGGAAACTGGCAAATGGATGGACAGTCATTCCGTATGCAGGAAGCTACGTGTCAGTCCGAGAACATTACAGACTTTCCGTGACAATGGGACGCTTGCCTTTACTAAAATCGGAAACCGCACCTATTACCGTCCTGAAGACGTGGAACGTGTAATCTCCGATGTGGAAGACAGACGGAAAGAAGCCAAATGGAAAAGCAGGAATATTTGACCGAGAATATAGAGTAATCAGTGTATAACCAATAATTAAAGCGTATGAACAATGAAATCAGAGAAAAAGACCATGAGTGGGTAAAGGATTTCCACTCTAATTTTGACAGGCTTCTGGCTTCACTTGAAAAGTTGTTAAGCCAACACCAACCATCCGTATATGGCGATGAACTGCTGACCGACAAGGAAGTGGCATACCTGCTGAAAGTGAGCCGAAGAACACTACTCGATTACCGCAACAACGGAATCCTGCCCTACACGCAGGTGGGCGGCAAAATCCTATACCGAACTTCCGACATAGAACGTATCCTGATGAATGGGTACAAGGAAGCATACAGATGCAGCGAAAGCGGATGATTTTTCTGGAGGGAGCGCAGTTTGCCGTCTGCCTATTTCATCCGGTTTTCAAAAAACGGCCTTTCCCTATAAAAATCTGAAAAGCATATAGAGTTGGTCCATATATTTCAGACCTGTCTATATGCTTTTCTTTTAGTCATTTTTATCGACTTTTCCGTCAGTCGCTTGTTTCCGCTGCCGTCAGCGTCCATTGTACAGACGTGAAATAGAAAAGGTTTTCGGGGGGGGGAATACTCTTTGCTTGCAAAGGAAGATTCCTCCCGAAACGGCATAGCCGCCCGACCTTTTCACTTTCAAAGAAGTCTGTACTAACTTTAATGGATGGGCGAGGAAATATGCGGCTGGCAGAATATGGATATGGTCAATCAGAATATTGATTTTCTTGCGACCTTTGTCCGTAGTGTATGTTTTTGACATTATCGCTATCCCTGTTCCATTCCGGAATTTCATATTTGGTTTTGATGCTCGTACTGATTCGTTTTATATCCTCATTAACCTTTTGTCGGGTCAGCTTTGCGTATAATTGTGTTGTGCTGATATCCTTGTGCCCCATCATCTTACAGACTGATTCCAATGGAACGCCCTGAGAAAGAGTAATCAGCGAACCGAAATTATGCCTCGCCATATGAAATGTTATCCGTTTGTCTATTTCGCATCGCTCCGCTAGTTTCTTGAAGTTGGCCGTCAATGCCGAACGTGCCGGAACTTTGAAGATTCTATCATCTGCACGCTGTTCCTTGTATTTGTCCATAATCTGTTGTGGCAAATCAAGAACCTGAATGATACATTCGCTTTTCGTCTTTTGCCTGTTGAACCGTTCCCATAGTTTGCCGTCTTCTGTACGGTAAAAATGTTCTTCCCGCAAATTACAGAGGTCTATATACGAGATTCCGGTGAAGGTGCTGAATACAAACAGGTCTCTCACGTAACAAAGAAACTTCTCTTGTATCGGTGTGCTCATAAGACGTTTCAGCTCATCCGCTTCCAAATGGCGGTGCTTCTTTATCGCCTTTTCCGGGAAATAACCCGAAAAAGGGTTCTTGTGGATCGTTCCTTGTGCGATGGCTCTCTTGACGATGGTTTTCAGCATGACAGTAAACCCTTCAACAGTGGAAAGAGAGCGTTTGAGGTCTGCTCTCATATAGGAATCGTATTTTTCAATGAAGCTGTAATCCAATTGTCTGAGTGCGATATCATCGGCATTGTAATACTTCCGGATAAACTTCTTCAATCTATTATATGAAGAATGATGGTTGTGCAGTGTGCCGTAAGAGCGTGTCAGTCCCACCTGTTTGCAGAGTTCCTCAATATATTCCTGATACAGTTCCAATAAATTCCGTTTTCTTGTACCGATACCGTTAATGGCGTTCTTTACAAGTTCCGCTGTTATATACCCTTGTTCTGAAAGTATTTCATCATAATAGCGGTGTATGTCTGCCGTCAGTTTCTCTATGGCACAGTTGATTTTCTGAGCTTCACGGTCTTTCCCTTTAAGTCTGTATCTTTTGGCATCCCATAATGCAGGGTCTATATCCATCTTTGCGGAGAATTGCGCTACTTCCGTATTTATGGATATCCTGCCCATAAGGGGGCACAGACCGTTCTTTTTCACTTTCTGTTTGTTGATATAAAACAGAACGGCAAACGTGCTGTATGTTGTTTTCCTGTTGTTCATACTCTATCCGGTCTTTGTGGACAATTATCAGTCAAAATGAATTTTTCTCTTATCCGGACTTGCAAATCACCCATATCTGCGCCGATCTTTTCTTGGGTAAGGTGGGCGTATATACGGGTGCTTTTCCAACTTCGGTGTCCCAGCAGTTCACGGACCGTATCCATTGGAACACCTTGGGACAGAGTGATTAACGAGGCGTATGTGTGCCGGGCTTGATGGAATGTCAGGCAACGCTCTATCCCACAGTGTTTTGCAATCTTTTTAAGATTGATATTTGTCTTGCTGCAACTCAACATCGGGAACAGCTTGCCTTGGTCGGATATGCCGCAATATTTCTTTATCAATTGTAATGGAAGCTCCATCAAAGGAATATGGCAAGGCGTTCCTGTCTTCTTCCTCGCTGTATGTATCCACCATACACCGTCTTCGGCCTGTTTCATATTTTCGGGTGTCAAATTGCGGAGGTCGCTGAACGCCAATCCGGTCATGCAGGAAAATATGAAGACATCACGCACCAGATTCATATTGTCTTTTGGCAAGGGAGTCGTGAGAATCAGATTGAATTCCTTTTCGGACAGGCATTTGGCGACAAGAGGTTCTGTCAGATACTTGTAATCCATGAACGGGTCTTGTTTGATGAGTCCGTTATCCATTGCGGACTTGATTACCAGATGCAGACGTGCCATAATATTGACAATGGTATTGCAGGTCATCTTCAAGTCGGCACGGAGGTACAAGTCGAATGCTTTCACAAATGTCGGGTTCAAGGATTGGAACGCCATATCCCTTACCTTGTATTTCTTTTGAAGAAAATTCTTTAGGTGGTTCAGTGCCACACAATACCGTTTATAGGTGTCGATGGAACGGTTGACACCCACTTTCTTGTAGAATTTCTCATTGAGATGCTCGTAATGCTTGACCAGCATATCTTGCTCGGATGCGATTCCTTGAAAAGCGTTTTTCACATCGACGGCAAGGACATTGTCGCTTTTCAGTTGCAGGTCTTTGTATGCGGAATGGATGGTCACACATAATTTGTCCAGCTCTGCATTGGTGTTTAATGCCGCCTTGCTTTTACCTTTTGCCCTGCCGGACTTTACATCCCACAACTTTTCCTGAAGATACACTTTGGCACTGAACTGTACCATTGATGTTCCGATTCGTATCCGTCCCAAAACAGGGACGGTTCCATCGGCTCTCGTCTCATTTTTCTTTAGATAGAAAGTTACTTTTAATTCATTCATAATCAGCTCTATTTTTAATTGCAAATTTACATACGTTAGAGCTAATCATTGATATGCAAAAGACTGACAATCGGTGAAATAGAATCTCATAAAGAGAAAATTTAATACCGTTCTACGAAAAATCACTCACGTATCATTGGAAACCCATTGCTTTCAGGTAGTTCCAGCCTTAAAAGCAGGTGTTTCCGGATACTCAAACAGGTAATGTATTCGTAACGGAACACTTTCACATTTATGTCATTTTTTGCATTTCAACCACTTGTTTTGAATGGGAAGAATATAGAAGATTACACTGCTTGTCAGATAGTTATGCAAATCGATAAAAGTTTGCGTTTTGGATATACGATTTGGTAACCGTTTGCCCTCGTTGTCTTTCGTTTTTCTGCATTTTGGCATTGGAAAAGCTTTCATCGGATTCCCTTATAAGTCATTGAATACCAGTTGTGCTATCGTTATTTTTTCGTCTCTGATTGATTTTGCCAGAGATAATATCTATTCGTGCCGCAAAATAGAGAAACTTCTTTTACGTGACATTCGTTATATCTGGCTTTCCGGTAATGAACATCCGGATTTTATTACCATCAACCGTTTTCGAAACCGTGTAAAAGAGGAAATAAATACCGTATTCACGCTGTTGGTTCTTGTCCTTGCCTCCAAAGGTTTCATCAGCTTTGACTAAAGTATATCAACGGTACCAAGATTGAGTCCAGGGCCAACAAATATACTTTTGTCTGGCGCAAGACAGTCGAAAAGAATCGGACAAAGCTGATGGATAAGATCCGCATTCTCTAGAGCAGGTGGATGAAGCCATAGCTCAAGAGAACTCCGCCAAAGACATACCCGTAGAGTTCACTCCCACCATGCTCTCAGATATAGTGAATGAACTTAAAGAGGTGCTGGAACACCAGCCTGTAACAAAGGACAAGGTACAAAAGAAATTCATCCGGGAAAGGAAGAAACAGGTCCGGGAACTTGAACAGTACCGTAACAAGTTGATGGAATACGACAACCCTCTTGACACTATTGGAGAACGCAACTCCTATTCCAAAACCGATCCTGATGCCACCTTCATACGCATGAAAGAAGACACCATGAGAAACGGACAGGCCAAGCCCGGATATAATCTGCAAATAGGGACCGAGAACCAATTTTTAAATTATCCTAATCATCTTTCAAGCATTTTCTATTTTCCCCTTCGAAATTTTTCCTAATCTCAAAAATATTCTTACCTTTGTTTAAAGAAGAGTTGTCTCATAAGTATGAGGCTGTAAAATACTGAATTTAGCACGATATCCAAATCGTTACCTGAAACTTTTCAAAACTTCCATAAGTGTTTATATTTCATATAAATCTGTCAATTATATAAGAATTTAAAATAAGAATTATTCACTTGTCTCTTGCAAAGATACATTTTTTCGAGGATGAAAACCAGTATATAATACACTTTTTTGATGACAACTTGGGGTAATATCACATTTTTTAGAGGATATGATCTTCCAGTTGTAAAAACAAGAATCTTTGCGAATTCATCAAAAAACATGGTGCCAATTGTGACAAATTCACAAACAGGCAGTCTTATCAAGAATAGAACGAGAAATTGAAGAGAATTATCCAAACGAAATAGTTCCAAATGAAAAGAGTCGAATAACTAGTAATTTCTGTGATAGTCTGACGGCAGTTCTCAAGACGTTGAACATACTATTTTTGTATCGTTTCGGACAATCTTTCATGTTTCAACTTGCTGCTTGTATGAACAGTGCTCCCTATGACAAATGCCAGTCGGGGTATTGGCAATCGGGCTGTATAGCGGATAAATACGTATCAACCATGCAACTGGCAGATAAAGTTAAACCACTGTAAGTGTGTCATATTGCGTTAACCAAAAAGGTTTATGAGTTGCAAGTAGTGAATGAACACACAGATATAGAAACATCATTCTTTGGCTTGTCGAATGCCCCCCTATATAACAATATTTTATGCAGGCTACCTCTAATCTATTAAAAATTGTCCGAATTATGATTTTGTCATTTAATTTGCTATATTTGCAAAACAATTACAAATTTAAGGGATGAAATGATACTTGAAATTCGTTTGAGCAACTTCTTCTCAATTAAAGATGAGGTGGTACTGGATATGCAGGCAGCAAGCATACAGACAAAAAAGGCAAAGGAGCTTGAAGAAAATACATTTGTATGCGGTGATGAGCGGTTGCTTAAAACTGTTGCCATTTATGGTGCAAATGCGTCAGGAAAGAGCAGCCTTATCAAGGCTATTCGCGCTTGTGTGGGAATGATATTCTCATCTCATAATTACAATGAGAATACGATATTTGCCTTTACTCCGTTCAAATTCGGAGGCATTGGCAAGCCAAGTACATTCTTCATTCGCTTCCTCCTTGAAGGTATCGAATATGAATATTCTTTTGAACTCAATAAAGTTGAGATACTGAAAGAGGCACTTTACTATTATCCGAATGGCCGTCGTTCACTGGTATTTTCCCGTGATGAAACAAAGGGACCCGACAAAAAGAATATCTATGAATTCCGCTCGGTGATTCGCCGCCCTATGGATGTTGCTGCCAATACATCCAAAAAAACGCTTTTCGTGTCACGCGCCAGTCAGATGGATCGAGATACAGCAAAAGATGTTTTTCGATATTTCAATGAGCGTTTTATTTTGAATTATTTCGGATATAATTCGTTCTCTGTCGAGCGCTTGTTGAATGAGAACAAAGAACAGTTCCTTAATGTGCTGCGAATTGCTGATAGCGACATTGTCAAAATCGACAGCAGGCACGAGAATAAAGTATTTTCGACTGCAGTGATTGACCCTGCAGACAATCAAATATTGTCGGTAGAAGATATTCAGAAACCACAGCTGGTCATTACGACCTATCACAGAAATAACCCGGATGTTCCTTTCAACTTTTTTGCAGAAGAGTCTGATGGAACACAGCGTTTATTCAATATGATGCTGACAATCCTGGATATCGTCAAGAATAATAAAATCTTGTTGATAGATGAAATCGAAACGCAGCTGCATATAAAACTGGTAGAATATATTATCGGTTTGTTCAATAAAAGCGAATCGGCGCAGTTGATATATACTACACACAATACATACCTGCTTAATACCAACAAGTTACGTAAGGATCAGATATATTTTGTTAACAAACGGGATGACGGGTCCTCGGATTTGTATTCGCTGTTTGATTACAAAGATTTCCGTGACGGGCTGGATGCAGAAAAGGCATATCTGCAAGGTCGTTTTGATGCCATCCCGTATATTGACGAACAGACGGATAATTTTATAAAATAGAAACTGATATGGGACGACAAATAAGAAAATCCAAAGGCAAAACAATGAAGCCAAACTTCTTTGTTTTCTGTGAAGGGGAGTCTGAGGTTGCTTATATCAGCCACCTCCGTTCACAATACCGTGCGCCTATTCAAATTATCCCAAGAAAGAGCGATTCGAACATATCCGTTCGGTATATAGAGAATTGTAAACGGGAATATGTTGTAACCAAAAATGATAAAACATTCCTAATGTTTGACCTAGATGTGGACGGAATGCTGGAACACCTGCTAAGTATTCCAGATGCGATATTGATGGTGTCGAATCCATGTATTGAGTTGTGGTATTTGCTGCACTTTGAGAAGTGTCATGCCGAACTAACGCAAAACGTCTGCATCAAGAAACTGAAAAGACATCTTGAACACTACACAAAGGGAACTTTGGCATTAAATGAGAAACAGCAACTGTCTGAAAAAACATCAGAAGCAACGGCAAGAGCCAAGATGCTGGATACATATAATAATCCATCAACTACCATCTATAAAATGATAGAACTGCTGGAAAGTTTGTAATTTGAAGATTATGGAGAATAGGTAAATAACATTAGCAGATATCTTTCTTGACATCTTGTCAGAATCACAAGATAAAGGTGCAAAACTAATGGCAGAGCGAATAAAAGCAGCTATTAAATCGCCAGAGATATTGGAGCTGGTAAATATATGTGTTATAAATGCATTGGGATATAAATCAAAAATTAGCAGCAAAACCGTAGATAATGCAATTGATAGTATTGTCAGTTTTGTACACTCTGAAATTGATAGTAGTAATTTATCGGATAATGATAAAGAGAAAGAAAAGAATTCATACAAACACTTTGCAAAAAGTCTCGGTAAAATATTAAAAGAGAATTTACAGGTGGCGCAACAGCTAATATAAAAGAAGTAATTATGGACATCTATAATTGGGAATAATATTATTCAAGCAGTGGAATATTGGCAAGTAATCGGAGGACAGATTCGTATTCGTTGAGGCAAATCCATGCGCAAGACATCATATATCAGAATTATAGCACTATTAATAGGCAATACATGTAATGCATTGGAATGAGATTATCAGAACCCTCATGGCCAGTCCGAAGTCATACCACAGTTCCTTATGAAGGTCTACCTTGAAAGAAGCCTTCTTTTCCGCCCTAAAAGGTGATTTGTACCACACGCTGTTTCCACGCTGTATTACCGGTTCATATCCGAATCCGGCTAAAAAATCAACAAGTCTGATGTCCTTTGCTTCCTGTATGTTCATAACATCTCATTTTCATGGATTTGGGCAAAGAACCGCTTTATCTCTAAAACATGAAAAGCAATGGCATCAGATGTCATCAGAAATCATCAGATGACACAGGGCTTCTTCTATAGATATGATTTATATGAAAAACGGATACTGGTAGTATTATACGGTGTTTTTACGAATTAACCGTAGAATATTGCCTGTTATTCGGAAAATAATCGTATTTTTGTAGTGTGAAAAGAACTTCTAAGGTGGATTATATGAATGATATAATTAATAAAGTTGCGTCTCTCGGAGGGACTATATCCACAACGGATATATCTCACCTGTCGGAATATAAACAGGTGTTGCGAGCTAAAGAACGTGGCGATTTGATAAGATTGCGTCATGGGGTATATGCTGCTCCTGAGGCATTGCTAAACACGATGATAGACGTGGAGAGGATAATACCGAATGGTGTTTATGCCTGTACAATGCCTGGACATATCATCAACTGTCTACGACAGTCCCGCCTGCTTTTTGCATAGCCATTGCCAATAAAAGGAAAGTAGTGCTTCCACACGCCCTGCCTATAGAACTTTATTATTGGAAAAAAGAGAACTTGGAGTTTGGGATTATGGATGCGGATATATCGGGATATAAAGTTCATATTACTGATATGGAACGAAGTGTTTGTGATGCGGTGAAGTATCGGAACAAGATTGGTCTGGACGTTTGCGCGGAAGTAATACGTACTTATCTGAAAAAGCCGAACCGTAATCTCGCCCGTTTGCAGGATTACGCCAAGCGCCTAAGAGTGTTTAACACGTTGAAAAATTATCTCGAAATCGCAATAGAATAAGATAATGGGAAAGAAAAACTATGACAAGTCTGTAAAGACACGCTTGCTCAACCTCATGAATGAGACAGGCTATAAATACATGGTATCTTCTGGCAAGATACTTCAACGAGAGACTGCTTTGCAGGGCTTCTGTAAGCCAGTACAAGGACAAATTCTTGTTGAAAGGCGGTTCTTTGCTTTATGCCATGAATGGACTTGAGGCTCGTCCTACGGTTGATGTGGGTTTATGGCGGACAGGATCAGTTGTGGCTGGGATTTCCTGGCTCGTGTATTCCAAGAAATCCTGGGTATCGTATGCCATGAAGATGGGGTGTCATTTGACGCAGGAAGTATCAAAATAGAACCGATCACAGTCGAAAAGAAATATTTTGGTACAAGATTCTATTTTACTGCCCATATGGATACCATAGCTTATAATATGTCTGTAGATATTGGCTTTGGTGATGTCGTCATTCCACATTCAACAACTATAGACTTTCCTCTGCTTTTATCGGATATCCCTTCTGTGAATATACAGGCATATTCTTTAGAAACCGTTATTGCCGAGAAGTTCCATACGATGATAGATCGTGATGTTCTCAACAGTCGCATGAAAGATTTCTTTGACTGTTATCAGCTCCTGACGAAGAGAAATTTGAATGACGACGCTTTGTATGACGCCATCGAAGCGACGTTCGACAATCGAGGACTTGCATACAACCCCGATTTGCAACTGTTTACGGATAGTTTTGCTACAGACGGGGCACGCATAAGCCGTTGGAAGGCTTTTCTTAGAAAAATTCAATGGAAAGAGGCGCTTGATTTCGATACTGTGATGAAGGTAATAAGAGACAGGCTACAGCCTATGGCTGAAAGATATTGGATAAAACTCTCAAAATAGAATTGAGTAAGATTTAGACAGGCTCTTAGCCATCTTTTAGGAACATTATCAGGTTTGAGCAAAAAATATTTCATAAAAATCCCTATTGACATTTGCGGAAATCGAACTTTTTATCTACCTTTACATTGTCAAAGAGATGATGATTGTAAAGACAATTACGAAAAGCGATGAATTTAGTGTAGTGTTAATTCAATGGCTTTCATAAAAGATAAAGTAGTAAATGTGCAGTCAATCAGGGTTTTAGAATAAACCGAAATAAAAGGTTCGATTCCTGGTGGCACCACTTGATAAAATGCTAATTGCTGATAATAAGGCGATTAGCGTTTTTTGCTTTGTTTCGGATTTGGATAATTGATGCTACTTTGGTACTACACAAAATTCTACACAGCAGCAACACTTAGGTGGTGATATTTGTTTATTATAGGAAAAGTGCGTTTATTTGTAATTCGTATTAACTAATTAAGGAAAAAAGTATGAAGAAGATTGTTGGGCTTATATTGTTGGCGGTGATGGTGTTGATTGCCGTACCTGCGAAATCCCAGATTAAGTTCGGTATAAAAGGCGGTTTGAATATTTCCTCTGTCCATTTCAACAAGGATCTCGTCGGAAAGGATAATGTGACTGGATTTAATATTGGTCCGATGGTGGAGGTAATGGCTCCGATAATGGGAGTCGGTTTTGATGCTGCTATCCTATATTCGCAAAAAGGGATAGGTGTGAAGAGTGAGAAAGACATAAAGAACGATTATATAGATGTTCCGGTTAACTTGAAATGGAAATTCGGCTTGCCTATTATCAAAGGATATCTGGCGGCTGGTCCGTATGTCGGTTTCCGTGTGGGTGGCGATAAGTTATGGGATATTCCGGGATCAGTCGGAGACCAGTTGAAGGCAAAAAGCTTTAATGCTGGTTTGAATCTGGGTGCCGGTGTGGAGCTGATCAAACATTTGCAGGTAGGTTTCAATTATGCTCTTGGTTTGACGGATGATTATAGTGCATCAAAATTGGAATTAAACGGTAAGAACCGAGGGTGGTCGATTACGGCTGCCATCCTGTTCTAAAAAGAATAAAGAATATCTGATGGCAGATAAACAGAGGCCGGACTTTAGCAGTCCGGCCTTTTTTGTTACTTTTGGCATCGCTATGAACATTGTTCGTATAAATAAGAATAAGAATGAAGTACGCAGACGTTATACTCCCGCTCCCGTTGGAGAATAGCTATACCTATAGCATACCATCCGATCTGGAACAAGCGGTAATACCCGGTTGCCGAGTGATCGTCCATTTTGGAAAGAAGCGTTATTATACGGCTATCGTCATGGATGTGCATGAGCGTGGGATCGATAGCCAGTACGAGACAAAGGAGATTTATGCTTTGCTGGATGCCACGCCTGTGCTCCGTCGTCCGCAACTTCGTTTTTGGAAATGGATCGCATCCTATTATCTGTGTAAATTAGGAGATGTTTACAAGGCCGCTTTGCCTTCCGGGCTAAAACTGGAGAGTGAAACGGCTGTTACTTATAATGAAGATTTCGAAGCCGATGGGTCCTTGCGTCCAAATGAGCAGGCTGTGCTGGATGCCTTTACCGGTGTTTTGAAACTGACGGTTTCTGAATTGGAAAAGAAAACCGGGCTACGGAATGTCGTACCTGTTGTCGCCTCCCTGATGGCTAAAGGTGCGGTTGAGGTGAGCGAGGAATTGAAACGGGGCTTTATGCCGAAAATGCAGACCTTTATCCGTCTTGCCGAGGTGTATAAGGATGAAGAAAAATTACAGGCCGTGTTTGCGGACTTCAAGCGGGCGAAGAAGCAGGAACACTTGCTGATCTGTTTTCTAGAACTCAGTCATGCGCTTAATCCGGCACTGGTACGCGAATTGTCGAAGAAGGAATTGTTGGAGAACTGCGGTTGTTCTCCAGCCATATTGGACGGTGTGCTGAAGCGAGGTGTGCTGGAAAGTTATGAAAAAGAGGTAGGAAGGTTGCAGGTTCCGGTTTGCCGTTTACAGCCCTTGAACCCTTTAAGTGAGGCGCAGAGGAAGGCTTACGGGGAAATACATGATATTTTCCGGGAGAAAGAAGTCTGTCTCTTGCACGGTGTTACTTCCAGTGGAAAGACGGAAGTCTATGTGCGGCTGATCGATGAGGTGCTGAAGATGGGACGCCAGGTTTTGTATATGCTGCCTGAGATTGCCATTACCACCCAGATCACGGAACGGCTGGCCAAGTTGTTCGGCGACAAGTTGCTGGTTTATCATTCCAAATTTTCTGATAACGAACGGGTGGAAGTCTGGAACCGTTTGCTGCATACGGGCGAGCCGATGCTAGTGTTAGGCGTTCGTTCCTCTTTGTTTTTGCCATTCAAGGATCTAGGTCTGATTATTATAGACGAGGAGCATGAGAATACCTATAAGCAGCAGGACCCGGCTCCGCGTTATCATGCTCGCAATGCAGCCTTGGTGTTAGCCGGTATGCATGGGGCGAAAACATTGTTGGGCTCCGCTACCCCTTCCATTGATTCTTATTTTAATGCCACTATCGGCAAATATGGTCTGGTGGAACTGACTACCCGTTATGGCGACCGGCTGATGCCGGAAATACTGACGGTCGATATCAAGGAGTTGAGGCGTAAGAAGATAATGAAAGACACGCTTTTTTCGCCGGTCTTGGTAGAAAAGTTGAGCGAGGCGTTAGGAAAGGGAGAGCAAGTGATCCTGTTCCAGAACCGCCGGGGATTCGCTCCGGTGATCGAGTGCAAGGAGTGCGGTTGGGTTCCCCATTGTGTCAATTGCGATGTCAGCCTGACATACCATAAGTTTCGTAATGAGTTGGTATGCCACTATTGCGGATATAAAATCCAGTTGCCTCATCAATGCCCGGAATGCCAGAGCCTGGAACTTCGTACGATGGGGTTCGGGACTGAGATGGTGGAGGAAGAGATTGCTACTCTCTTCCCTTCCGCCAAGGTCGAGCGTCTGGATTTCGATACCGCCCGTACCCGTGCGGCCTATGAGCGGATCATCGCGGACTTTGAGAAAGGTAAGACACAGATATTGATCGGAACTCAGATGCTCTCGAAAGGTCTGGATTTCGGGAACGTCAGTGTGGTCGGTATCCTGAATGCCGATAGCCTGATGAACTTCCCGGATTTCCGTGCCCATGAGCGCGCCTTCCAGTTGATGGTACAGGTGAGCGGCCGTGCCGGAAGGCGGGATAAGCGGGGAACGGTTGTCCTGCAAACTTCTCAGCCTGACCATCCGCTAATCCGGATGGTAGAACGTTTCGCCTATAAGGAAATGGTACGTCTTCAATTGGGTGAGCGGAGCATGTTCCGTTATCCGCCTTACTATCGTTTGATAGTGATAGTCTTGCGTAGTCGGAATGATTCGATCCTGCAGGAACTATCTGTTTTGTATGCCGAGAACCTGCGTCGTCGTTTGGGCGAACGCGTGCTGGGTCCGGTCACTCCGCCGATAACCCGTGTGCAAACTCTCCATATCCGGAAAATCGTTTTAAAGATAGAGATTGCCGCTGCGATTGCTCCGGTACGTGAGATACTGGAATCGGTACACACTGAAATGCAACGCTACTTGCCGTTTAAGCAGTTGATCGTGCACTATGATGTAGATCCGGCTTGAGAGTCGGTTGTCAGGAGAAATTAATCCCGAGTCAATAGCCGGGGGATTAATCCCCCGGTGTAAATTGTAAATTAAGAATGATGGAAGAGAAGAAAGGAGAATATAAGATATTGTTTGTGTGTCTGGGAAATATTTGCCGGTCACCGTCGGCTGAGGCCGTGATGAAGAAGTTGGTTCAGGATGCGGGACTGGATGGCCGGATCAAGATCGATTCTGCCGGTATTATTGGGTATCACGCAGGAGAAAAAGCCGATCCGCGTATGCGCTCGCATGCGGCCCGTAGGGGATATAAGTTAGATTCGGTCTCCCGTCCGGTATGTACGGAAGACTTTTTCGACTTCGACCTGATTATCGGAATGGACAACCGTAACATAGACGATCTGAAACGGAAAGCCCCGGATTTGGAATCCGTGGAAAAGATACATCAGATGACGGAATATTCCCAGAACAAGCTGTATGACCATGTCCCCGATCCGTACTATAGTGGAGCGGAAGGTTTCGAGCTGGTCCTTGATCTGCTGGAGGATGCTTGCGCTGGGCTACTGGATGAGCTTGTACAGTTTATTTCTTCAAATCCGGATAACTGATTCGTGTATGGTACATGATCTTCAGTTTTTCCACAAAGACATTCTTAACCGTTTCCACATCCTTGAACGTCAGCGGGGCATTACGCATCAGTCCGTCGGCAATCTGTCCGTCTATGATCTTGTCGACTAAGGCACGAATGTTTTCTTCCGTGTGTTCTTTCAGGCTACGGGAGGCCGCTTCTACGGAATCAGCCATCATCAGGACGGCAGTCTCTTTCGAGAACGGGTTCGGCCCCGGATAGGTGAAAGCCTCTTCGTCTATTTCGCGGTCGGGATACTGGTTTTTGAAAGAGTTATAGAAGTATTTGGCTTTTCCGCGTCCGTGATGGGTACGGATAAAATCGATGATGGCTTTTGGCAACATTGCTTTTTCTGCGATCTTGACACCGTCGTTCACATGATTGATAATGATTTTCGCGCTTTGGTCGAACGATAGCTGGCTGTGCGGATTGATACTGCTTTGGTTTTCGGTAAAGAATGCCGGATTCGCCATCTTACCGATATCATGATACATGGCTCCTGTACGTACGAGCTGCGCGTTTGCTCCGATAGCGGCAGCCGCTTCCGACGCTAAGATCGACATCTGCAAAGAATGTTGGAAGGTTCCCGGAGATATTTCGGACAGCTTTTTTAGGATCGGCGTATTGATGTTGGAGAGTTCGACCAACGTAATGCTGGACACATAGCCGAATGTCTTTTCCAGCATATAGACTAATATGTAAGTAAACATCAGCAGGATAAAATTGATGCCGAAATAGAGCATCATCATCCAGTTGATCTTCTTGAAGTCCGCTTCCTGGTAGATGGACAGGCTGATGTAGCAGAGCGCATAGGACATGAAGATGAAGAAAGCGCAGCGGATCAGTTGGGAACGTTCGTATAAATCCCTCAAGCTGAATGTCACGACCATGCCGGCAATCACCTGTAGCAACAGGAATTCGTGCGGGAAAGGCACCATCAGTGAGCAGATCAGCACGATGATCAGGTGTGTGAACAGCGCCGTGCGCGAGTCGAAGAACGTGCGTACGACAATCGGCACGATAGCGAACGGGAGGATATAGACATTGAACAACCCGTACGTCACGCAAAGCTCTGTTAGTATGCAGCTCACGAATACGCATAGTACGAGGAAAAGCGCATTCCTCCTGTTATGCAGGATTTTCAACCGGAAAGACCACAGGTACAGCCAGAAGCAGAAGAGAATACCGAATACCAGCACGAACTGGCCTCCCATGATGATACCTTGCCGTTGGGCTCCTCCGGACTTGGTCTCGTGTACGATCTTAAGGGAACGGAGCACATTGTAAGTATGGTTGTCGATGATTTCGCCCCGGTCGACGATACGTTCTCCTGCCTGTATCATGCCGTTGGCCAGCGGGATGCTGTTCAGGATATCTTCCCTGACTTTTTCCGACATCGTCTTGTCGTATGTGATATTTTCCACCAAATAATTGTTGATATCGCAAGATTGCAATACCGACTTGTCCAGATAAGAGGGGCAATTGTTGATGATAAACTCATACGCCGTCTTGACTGTAAAAAAATCGCTACTGTAATGGGGGTGCGCTACGCTGCCCGCGAGCAGGTTGATGCGGGGATATTCCTCCTTTTTGAGTTCATCCATGTCCTGGGTAGAAATGATACCATCCCGGTATAGCTTTTGCAAGCTGTTTTCGATATACTGCATATAGGCCGGAGTCGCCCGGTTTCTCAGCGTGCCCTGATAGTCGGCGCGTAGTTTGTCTATCTCTTCAGATTCGATTGTGGTATCCAGTCGGTAATAAGGCTCGAACTTTTTGAGAGCGCTGTCGCGTTCGGCCTGTACTTCCGCATCAGTCTTGTAGATCGGGAAGTCGCTCGGAGCGGTAAGCAACCCGTACCGCCAAGGTTTTCCTTCATAGAATTGGTAACGGAATTTTCCTTCCCTCGGAAAGAAGTAAGCGATCAACAAGGCCGCCACAATAAAATAGACACTCGGATGTATGCTATAGTTATTTGCTTTCATAATGTTCTGTTTTATGTATTGAAAGGCGAAATGTACATAAAAAAGTTTACTAAGAGAAAAAAAAGGGCTACTTTTGCCGCAGTAAACGGAATTATGATTTATGAATTGTGATTTATGCGTCGTTATAAATCACAATTCATAAATCACAAATCATAAATCACATAGAAAGATTATGACTCAAAGGAAAGTTAGAGTCCGGTTTGCACCGAGTCCCACTGGGGCCTTGCATATCGGAGGTGTTCGTACAGCTTTATACAATTATCTATTTGCCAAACAGAATGGTGGAGATCTGATTCTCCGTATTGAAGATACCGACTCGCAGCGTTTTGTTCCCGGAGCGGAAGCCTATATTATAGAAGCGCTTACCTGGTTGGGGATCAAGTTTGACGAAGGTGTCGGCTTCGGAGGCGAATACGGGCCTTACCGTCAGAGTGAACGCAGGGATATTTACAAGAAGTATGTCGATCAGTTGTTGGACGCCGGTTGTGCTTATATCGCATTCGATACCCCCGAAGAGCTGGATGCCAAACGGAAGGAAATTCCCAATTTCCAATATGATGCATCCACTCGTATGCAGATGCGCAACTCGCTGACTCTTTCCGAGGAAGAGGTGAAATCATTGATCGATGCCGGCAATCAGTATGTGGTCCGTGTCAAGATCGAACCGGATGAGAACATCCATGTGAACGACCTGATCCGTGGAGAAGTAATTATCAACTCTTCTATCCTGGACGATAAAGTCTTATATAAATCAGCCGACCAGTTGCCCACTTACCATCTGGCCAATATCGTGGACGATCATTTGATGGAAGTGACGCATGTGATCCGTGGTGAAGAATGGTTGCCGAGTGCCCCGCTTCACGTACTGTTGTACCGTTATTTCGGATGGGAAGACACGATGCCCCGGTTTGCACACCTGGCGTTGCTTTTGAAACCGGAAGGCAACGGCAAGTTGAGCAAGCGTGACGGTGACCGCCTGGGCTTCCCGGTGTTCCCGTTGGAATGGCATGACCCGAAGAGCGGTGAGGTTTCTTCTGGTTATCGCGAGAGCGGTTATCTGCCCGAAGCGGTTGTTAACTTCCTGGCCTTGTTGGGATGGAATCCTGGTAATGATCAGGAAGTAATGAGCATGGACGAACTGATCCATAGCTTCGATCTAAGCCGTTGCAGCAAGAGCGGAGCCAAATTTGATTATGAAAAGGGAAAATGGTTCAACCATCATTATATCCAGGCTATGGACAATAAGGAAGCTGCCGCCCTCTTTATGCCGATCCTCGAAAGCCACGGCGTGAAAGCAGACCCAGCCTATGTGGAGAAGGTCGTAGCCATGATGAAAGACCGTGCCACCTTTATCAAGGACTTGTGGGATCTTTGCTCGTTCTTCTTCATCGCTCCGACGGAATATGATGAAAAGACACGTAAAAAACGCTGGAAGGAAGACAGTGCCGCCCAGCTTGCCGAACTGATCGAAGTGCTTCGCGCACGTGAACCGTTCGATATCGAAGGTACGGAAGAAGAGGTAAAAGCCTGGATCGAAAGCAAAGGCTACCATTTGGGAAATATAATGAATGCAACCCGCCTGGCCCTTGTCGGTGAAGGCAAAGGTCCGCATATCTTCGACATAACGGAAGCCTTGGGTAAGGAAGAGTCTATCCGCCGTATCCAGAGAGCGATAGATAAATTGTCAATTGACAATTGATAATTCTTTTATCATGTACAGCTTACTCATACATTTCTATGCCTTTATTGTCGCTATGATTTCTCCTTTCCACCGGAAGGCACGCCTGATGCGTTTCGGCCAGTGGAAGACGAATAGCATTTTGCGTGAGAAGATAGACCGGAATGCGAAGTACATCTGGTTTCATGCTTCTTCGTTGGGAGAGTTTGAGCAAGGGCGTCCTATGATCGAAAAGGTCAAGGCGCAATATCCGGAATATAAGATATTGCTTACATTCTTTTCTCCCTCAGGCTATGAAGTGCGGAAAAACTATAACGGGGCGGATATCGTTTGCTATCTGCCTTTCGATACGCCTTACCGGGTAAAGAAGTTCCTGAATCTGGCGAATCCTGCTGTGGCTGTTTTCATCAAGTATGAGTTTTGGGGAAACTATTTGCGTGAGTTGAAGAAGCGGGGAATCCCGGTTTATATCATTTCAGCGATCTTCCGTCCCGACCAGTTGTTCTTTCAATGGTTCGGAGTTCCTTACCGAAAGATGCTGTACTGCTTTACGCATTTGTTTGTGCAGGACGAACGTTCGAAGGAACTGCTTGGGCAATATGGCATCCGTAACGTGACGGTCTACGGCGATACCCGTTTCGACCGTGTGTTGGACGTGCGTAATCAGGCGCGTGATTTGCCAGAATTCGAACGGTTTGTAGGGGAAAGATGTCAGACGCTGATCGCCGGGAGTTCCTGGCCGCAGGACGAGGAGATACTGATCCCTTATTTCAACGAGCATCCGGAGATGAAGCTGATCATCGCCCCGCACGAGATTCACCGGGAACATCTGATGTATATCGAGTCGTTGTTGAAACGCCCGTCTGTCCGCTTGTCCGATGTGATGCAGGACAAGAGCCTGCTCGAAGGGAAAGATTGTTTGATCGTGGATAGTTTCGGGCTGCTGTCTTCCATCTATCGGTATGGGACGATCGCCTATATCGGCGGCGGTTTCGGAGCCGGCATCCATAATACGTTGGAGGCGGCGGTTTACGGTATTCCGGTGTTGTTCGGTCCCCGGTTTCAGAAGTTCAAGGAGGCCCGTGACTTGATCAAAGTGGGCGGAGGATTCTCGGTCGCATCGAAAGATGAGTTCGTGGCCAAGATGGATGAGCTGTTGACCTATGCAGAGGTCTTGAAGGCTGCCGGCGAGAGTGCCGGCCAGTTTGTGAAAGGCAATGCGGGTGCGACGGATGGGATATTGAAGGAATTGGCTTTATAAGCTTTGTAGAACGAGGCGGCATCAAAAGTGTCCTTGTCATGGCGGACTTGATCCAGGGATGACGGATGACGACTTTTGATGCCGCCTTTTTTAAATCTGGTAATAATGAATATTAGACATTCTTTGTTGGGGCTATTCTTGCCCCTTTCTTTGTTTTCCTGCCATACGGTGGAGAAGGAAGCAGACGGGCGTCCTTTGTCCTCTTATGTAAATCCGTTTGTAGGAGCTTCGACGAATACGGAACTGGCGGGTGCGAGTCATGGGCTTGGAAAAACGTTCCCCGGAGCGACTGCTCCTTTCGGTATGGTGCAGGTCAGTCCCAACACGATTACCGGAGGCGACAACGGTCCCGGCTATAGTTATGAGCATACGACCATCGAAGGATTCGCATTTACGCAAATGTCCGGTATTGGCTGGTACGGCGATTTGGGGAACTTCTTGGTGATGCCTACAATCGGGGATTTGCATACATTCGCCGGCACGGAAGACAAGCCGGAAGAAGGATATCGTTCCCGGTATGACAAGTCGACCGAAAAAGCCTCGGCAGGCTATTACTCTGTTTTTCTTTCCGATTATAAGATTCAGGCGGAAGCGACCGCTTTGCCTCATAGCGGAATGCTTCGTTTCACTTTCCCGGAAAGCAAGGAGGCCCGCATACAAGTCGATCTGGCCCGGCGGGTAGGAGGAACATCGACACTTCAGAGCGTAGAGGTGGTGGACGACCATACCATCAAGGGCTGGATGCAATGTACGCCTGATGGGGGCGGTTGGGGAAACGGAGACGGCAAGGCCGACTATACGGTCTATTTCTATGCCCAATTTTCCAAACCTTTTTCCGGACATGGCGTTTGGTCTGCCGATATTCCGGACGATTGGAGACGTAAACGTGAAGATGTTTGTAGCGAGCGCTATCGTGAGGCAATCCGCCAAGCATCCATCCATCCTTCCGTTTCGGCATTTGAAGGCAAGCACTTAGGCTTTTATGCCAATTTTGAAACCAAACCAGATGAAGTGATCTTGCTAAAGAGTGGTATCTCTTATACCAGTTTGAAGAATGCGGAGGAGAATTTGGCGGCGGAGATGAAAGACTTCGATTTTGACCGGACGCATGCCGAGTGTGTCCGTCTTTGGAATGACGAGTTGGCGAAAGTCTCCGTCGAGGGAGGAACCGACGAGGAAAAGAGGGTTTTCTACACGGCTCTTTATCATACGTTGATTGATCCGCGCCTTTGCAGCGACATCAACGGCGAGTACACCGGGGCGGATAAAAAGATCCATCAGACTGGCAAGTTCCGTAAACGGACGATCTTCAGCGGATGGGATGTCTTCCGTAGCCAGATGCCTCTTCAGACCATCATCAACCCGGAGATGGTGAACGATCTTGTCAACTCGCTTGTGGAGATAGCCGACCAGAGTGGTAACGAATATCTCGAACGGTGGGAGTTCTTGAATGCTTACTCCGGCTGCATGGTGGGCAATCCCGCCATTTCGGTTTTGTGTGATGCCTACCGGAAAGGCATTCGGGATTATGACGTGGAGAAAGCATACCGCTATGCTCTGAACACCTCCCGGCGCTTTGGCAATAATGACGACGGCTATACGCCCGGCAATATATCCTGCACGCAGGAATACGATTATACGGATTGGTGCATGGCCCGTTTGGCCGAGTGGTTGGGGAAAGAGGGCGACCGGGCTCATTTTGACAAGCGTGCCCTGTCGTATGCAACTATCTTCGATCCTGAATCGGGATGGTTCCGTCCGCGTAATGAGAAAGGCGTTTTTTCTTCTTTGCCTGAAAAAGGACGTTTGCAAGAGGGTTATGGCTGCGTGGAATCCAATCCTTACCAGCAAGGATGGTTCGTGCCGCACGATGTCGAAGGGATGATCCGCCTGATGGGAGGCCGTGAAAAGGTTTTGGCCGACCTGACGGATATGTTTGAGAAAACACCGGGCGACTATCTCTGGAATGACTATTATAACCATGCCAATGAACCGGTCCATCATGTGCCTTTCCTGTTCAACAGGTTAGGGATGCCTTCGCTTACCCAGAAATGGACACGCGACATTTGCCGAAACGCTTATCACGACAAAGTGACCGGCTTGGTAGGAAACGAAGATGTCGGGCAGATGTCGGCTTGGTATGTGTTGGCGGCTGCCGGCATACATCCGATATGTCCGGGCGATGGCCGCTATGAGATCACCAGTCCGGTATTCGATCGGGTGGAGTTTCGTCTGGACCCGGCTTATGCTGCCGGTGGCTCTTTTGTGATCGAAGCCCGTGACAACAGTCCGGAGAATATCTATATCCAAAGTGCGACACTCAACGGGAAGAAGTATGATAAATGTTACCTGACGCACGATGATCTGGCGGCCGGTGGAACGCTTGTCCTCCAAATGGGCGCAAAACCTTCGGATTGGGGAAAAGATTGATCAGATGATACCTTTCGGCGGAGAGACGTTTTCTGGCTTCACCCTGTCTCGTCCTGAAATAGGTTGACTGTGTATTAAAAAATCCTGTTATAGGTTATTCATAAATGTAAACAACAGACAAACTGTCCCGTCCTAAAGTGGTATTTGATATTGTATAATATGCAATGATATGGATATTTATGTCGTTTTTGCTAACTTCTTTAGCTTTCGGCCTTGGTCGAAAAGGTTTTTGACTAAGGTCGAAAGCCCTTTTGACTAAGGTCAAAAACGTATTCGACAAAGGTCAAATGTTTATAGGTTGCATGGTTTTGCAATAGTAATATGATTGCTATCCTCTAAATATAGCCTGTTCGTAAGAAAAACGAGAAATACTTACTTTTGTTTGCCTGTATAGTTTCTTCTCTCTATATTTGTGTCCGTACACTTGCATGGCGTTGCAGGTCCCTGCATTTTATTGATTACAAGAAGCGTTTAAAAGATATTATCCGGATATTGAAACTTCGACACTTTCAGACCAGAGGATAATAGGCAACTGAACGCTCACGTACCTTCCTTGTTATATATATTCATGCCTGGCATGGGTATGTCTTCAAGAATAGAAGGGCGTGGGCTGTTGTTTATATCACTGGTCGGGCAGTCGAAGGCCTCAATATCAGGTATATCAACAGTTCCCACGCCTCTTTTTATGAAAAAATCATCCGGTTCGGGAATTGCCGGATAATTTAATTCTTTATTATTATGAACAAAACGAAAACGTTTAAAAGGCTGCATCTGCCCATGTTAGTCTTTTTGTTTTTTGTGTGCACGACCACGCTTTCCTATGCCCAGCATATGGTTTCCGGCGTTGTCAAGGATGTGACCGGTGAGCCTATCATCGGGGCGAACGTAGTCGAGAAAGGGACTACGAATGGTTCCATTACCGACATCGACGGTAAATTCTCTTTTTCCATCTCTAAACCGGTTGTTACGTTGTCTGTTTCCTACATCGGGTATCAGCCGCAAGACTATGCTTACAAAGGACAAGGGAGTGTGATTATCACATTGAAAGAGGACTTGCAGAACTTGGACGAAGTAGTGGTTGTCGGCTACGGTGTGGCCAAGAAGCGGGACTTGACCGGTTCGGTAGCCTCCGTGAAGGGGGAGAAGTTGAAGGAAACAGCTTCGTTGAGCGCCGTGCAGGCGATGCAGGGGAGAGCTGCGGGTGTAACGATTATACAAACAAGCGCGAAGCCTGGTGAAGAGGCGAGCATACGTGTTCGTGGGAACCGCTCGTTGAAGGCGACGAACGAACCGTTATATGTAGTCGACGGTATTCCGATTGTTGTCGGATTAAACGAATTGAGCCCTTCGGATATCGAATCGGTCGAGGTCTTGAAAGATGCTTCCGCAACGGCCATCTACGGTTCGCGTGGAGCCAATGGCGTGATCCTGGTGACAACTAAAAAAGGAAAGGAGGGAAGAGTCCAGATTGATTATAACGGCTATATGGGTGTACAACAGGCCGCCCGTAAAATAGAAATGTTTGATGGGGCTGAATGGGTAGATCTGGTACGTGAAGCAAACCGGGCGACATCGAAGACGACTCCCTACCCGCTCGTCCCTACATTGGACTGGGACCGGAAGATCGGTTACTTCAATGCGGACCCGAACGTGATCGGGAAGATAGAACAAGCCTATGACGAAGCTGGAAATTGGTGTCCTGAACGTTTGCCTTACAATAGCTGGACAGATGAGGTGTTGCGGGCGGCTCCGATCCATAACCACGAAGTCAGTGTGCGAGGCGGAACGGAAAAATTGAAGATGCTGGCTTCCGCGACTTATTTCGGACAGGACGGAATTGTGAAAGGGCAGGATTATCGCCGCTATTCGGTCCGTGTCAATTTTGACTGGACGTTGAACAGATTTGTCAAAGTCGGTGGTTCGACCTCTTTTTCCCATGTCGACAGAAATAACGGGAGTAACTTGTATAGTGATGTGAAAAACGTGTATCCTTTGGCTGATATCTATGATACGGACGGCCGTTTGATTACATCCCGTCCGGGAAATGACCCCCAGCTTTGGAACCAGTTCTTGAATTTGGACAATATGAAGAAGGAGATAAAGAAAGACCGTTTCCTGGGAAGTTATTATCTGGATGTTACGCTTCCGTTCGATATTAAATACCGTTCGAATGTTGGTATTGACATCGGTCCGTGGTACGGCAACGAGTTCTACGGGGCGTTGAGTTCGGATCGTTCCGGTAGTCCGGCGCGTGCTGTCAATGCTCGTGATAACCGTCGTATGTACACGTGGGAAAATCTGTTGTTCTATAACAAGACCTTCAAAAAAGATCATACTTTGGGTTTGACTTTCTTGCAGTCTATCCAGCAGGAAACATACGAGAAGTCGGAAATCAAGGTGAAAGACCTGCCTTACGAGAACCAGACTTGGAACAATGTCGGTTCGGCTCAGACGATCGAGTCCGTATCGAGCGATTATCAGCGTTGGAATCTGGCTTCTTTCATGGGACGTGTGAATTATAACTACAAAGACCGCTATCTGCTGACGGTGTCTGCCCGTTACGACGGTTCTTCCCGTTTGGCGCCGGGGCATAAATGGGTGTTGTTCCCCTCCGCTGCCCTTGCATGGCGTGTCAAGGAAGAATCGTTTCTAAAAGATGTCGACTGTCTGAGTAATTTGAAGCTCCGCCTGGGTTGGGGTATCACCGGCAATACGGCCATCGATCCTTATAAGACACAGGGTAGCCTCGAATACGGTCGTTACAGCTATGGTTCGAACGGTGTGCTGGCCTTCTACCAGAAAGAGATGCCGAACCCGAACCTGTCATGGGAAAAGACCGAACAATGGAACACCGGTATCGATTTCGGTTTCTTGAACGGCCGGATAGGGGGGAGCGTGGATTTGTATCTTCAGAATACGAACGACCTCTTGATGGACCGCCAGTTGCCGATTGTTTCCGGTTTTGGCAATGTGACGACCAATATCGGGCAGATCCGCAACAAAGGTCTGGAAGTAACCTTGAATACGGTCAATATCGATACGAAAGATTTCAAATGGACGACCGACTTCATGTTCTCCGTCAACAAGGAGGAGATCGTGGAACTCTATAACGGGAAAGTCGACGACGAAGGAAATAAATGGTTTATCGGCCAACCCGTGAAAGTATTCTATGATTATAAGGCCGATGGTATCTGGCAACTGGAAGATGCAGCCGAACTCGAAAAGTGGGGAGGCGTCTTTAAACCTGGCGATATCAAGATTGTCGATCGCAATGGAGACTATAAGATCACTTCCGAAGACCGCTTTATTCTCGGTCATGAGAATCCTACCGTGACGTTGAGCATGAGTAATTATTTTAATTATAAGGATTTTGATTTCAGTTTCTTCCTGAATGGTGCTTTCGGGCAGACAAAATCTTTCGATAGGGGATGGAGCTTGAACGGGCGTTATAACGGTGCGAAAGTGAACTACTGGCGTATTATCGGCGAGGATGAAAACGGCAATCCGATCAGTAACCACAGTAATGAGGCTCCGCGCCCGAATATCGACTTCGAGAATCCGAACTACATTTCTTCCCTTTATAAGGAAGGCGCTTCGTTCTTGAGAATCGGGCAGGTGACGTTGGGCTATACCTTGCCGAAGACATTGTTGCAGACTGTCGGCATTCAGAAGTTGCGCGTGTATGCAACCGTACAGAATGCGTATGTCTTTACAGGCTATTCAGGTACGGACCCTGAAAGTGGAGGCGACTTCAATGAGCCGATGCCGAGGACGTATCTGTTTGGTGTGAACCTGAGCTTTTGATAATAACTAACATGATAAATAGACGATAGTATGAAAAATATAATAAAATATGGTTTGCTGTCTTTAGTGGCAGCGGCCGGCGTGTCGTGTGAATCTTTCCTGAATGAAAAGGTGGTCAGCGGGGTGTCGTATGATTATCTGGAAACAAAGACCGGTATAGAAACTGCTGTGAACGGCGTTTATTCGACTATGCGCTGGTATGTCGGTGGCGAGCGTTATTATTGCCTGACCGAGTATGGCGTGGATTATGTCTGGGAAGGGGCCGATGGCGGTAATAAGGATGCTTTCAATAAATACAGCAATCAGTTGAACTCTTCTTTCGGTATGTTGTATGAATTTTGGGAAAATGCTTATAAAGGTATTACACGGGCCAATACGGCTTTGATGTATCTGCCGAAAGTGGGAGATATGACCGATGCCGAGAAAACGGCGCGTGAAGGTGAACTCCGTTTCATGCGTGCCTATTTCTATTTTGATTTGGTTCAGCAATTTGGACGTATTCCTTTATTGACGGAAGGAAACGTTTCTGAAATCAAGACCGACTTCAAACGTGCTTCGGTGGCGGATGTATATGCGTTTATTATTAGCGATTTGCGTCAGGCTTATGAAGTGTTGCCCGATGTGGCCATGCAGGCGGATCGTGGTCGTGCAACCAAATGGTCGGCGGCTAATTTGTTGTCGAAAGTTTATCTGACAAGGGGGAGTGCCGTGAAGGATCAACGCGGACAGCAACCGACCGATATGGATAGTACGGCTTATTTTGCCGAAGCGGTTATCAACTCCGGGAAGTTCGCCTTGGATTCGGATTATTCAATGACATTCGATCAGGACAGACAGAAGGTGTCTTCTGAAACAATCTGGGGTGTCGAGTTTACAAACGATGTGTTGTTTAACGGTTCGGAAGGAAACAAGATGCACCTGTATTGGGTTCCGACTTACGAAAAATTGCCGGGTTTGCAACGCGACCTTCAGCAAGGGCGTGCTTGGAAACGTATGCGGCCGACTCCTTATTTGCAAACCCAGTTGTTCGACCACCTGAATGACTCCCGTATGTATAAGATGTTCAGTTGGGTGTTCTATGCGAATAAAGAATCTTCCATCCCTGTCTGGAAAGACAAATATTATTACGTAAATGAAAATGGAGAGGAGACGGGTGATTTGCTTTATGAAACGCCTGCTGAACTGGTTGGCAAACCAAAGTTTGCTTTAGGAGATACGGCGGCTTACTTTATCCCGAAATACTATGGCGCGAAAGATTATAAAGGTGCTGTGATCGACAAAGCGAAAGACCGCCAGATGCAATGGGACATCGCAAAGGCGCCTTATACATTGATTCCGATCGATGAAAACACGAACCACTTTTTCCCTTGCCTGAAGAAATGGCTCGATACGCAACGTCCGGATATGAACTATGAACAGGGAGGACGTAACTTTGTCCGTATGCGGCTGGGTGAGACGTATCTGATAGCTGCCGAAGCTTATGGCAGAAAGGGGGATTTCGAGAAAGCGGCTTCGCTGATCAACGTCGTCCGTAAACGTGCCGCCTACAAAGAAGGAGAAGCCAAACCGCAGGAGTGGTGGCAGATAGATGGTGGCGATATGGCTAACCTGGCTAGTTCGACTGAAAAGTCGATGCTGGTGACGCCGGCAGAGATCAGTGACGATTTTATCGGTTTTATGCTGGATGAGCGTGCCCGTGAAACATATGGCGAGATGAACCGCTGGGAAGACTTGGTGCGTACGGAAACGTTGTACGAGCGTGTGAAAGAGTTTAATCCGGATGCCGCTCCGAACATAAAGGAATATCACAAACTACGTCCGATTCCGCAGAACCATATCGACCGCCTGTCTCCGAAGCCATCTGCCGAAGAGGCGCAGAATGAAGGATACTATTGATAGTTGAAAATCGAAAGTTGAAAATTGAAAATTAAATTCCGTTCCAAGAACAATGACCGTTTTTATAATTTTCAATTTTCAACTTTCAATTTCCATTACTCTTCTTCTGCAAACATCGGGTCCCAAGCCGGTAACCGTGTCGGTGTCTGTTTCAATACTTCCCGGACTTTGTCGGTGATGTATTTCTTGTTGACAACCAAGCGGAACATGTATTCGTTGAACCATTCGTCCGTCATGATCAGGTGGCCGTTGTTGGCACCCGGTCCCCAACTGTTTTCCACCATCCACTTTTTAGGTTGGCCGTTGGCATCCAAATCTACCGCCATCAGTGTCATGGCATGGGAAGAGCCGCTGGCGAATGTCTGGATGCGTTGTTTCTTGTCCATACCGAAAGTCGTGCCCATCAACGAGCCGTAGTCATAATAGTTGACATCGAGCACTCCGCGGTTGCGGTCGAAGAATTTGCCCACGTCGCAGGAGAAATACATCATGGTGCTGTCCTTGATGGAGGCGATCGCCATCTCTTTGATATCTTCTATCGGAAGGTTGACGTATGTCCAGTTCTTGCCGTCATAGGCATGGCGGTCAAAGTCGATCTCATATAGTTTATAGAAGTCGCGGCTCGGATCGTTCATCAGCATGACATAGTTGTTCTTCAAATCTTCGCCCACGAATTCTTGATAGAATGATTGCGGGGTGTATTCTTTTGTCTCGACCGGTTTTCCGCTTGCGTCTTTGCGTGTCCAGGTGAATTTCGTAGGAGGTTCTCCGAGGTTGAGGACCAGCATACGGTAGATTTCGCCCAGCATCTCGGTTTTGCGTTTTGCCAGCGCTTCCGGTTTCGAGTCTTTTGCGTCGCGTAGTTCCAATCCGTATTCTTTCAATTTCAGTCCGATCAGGTTGGACATACGGCTGGTATTGTCGCTGCTATAGGTTTCGACCATGACACCGGAAGGAACGATGCCGTATTTCATCAGGTTGTCGGATATGCCGGTGAATTGTCCGCCGTCTCCGATCGGATTCTTGAACAGCCATTCCACCATTTTGTCGTTGATCGGCTTTTCCCGTGTATCAATGATTCCTTGCAGGAAAAGGTTTGCTTTTTCAAGCTGGTCCCAGAAGAAGTTGTAGTTCTGCGAGAGTTCGAATTCCGGCAGGTTATACTTGGCGATGACCTGCGCACGAATAACATTCAATCCTGTAAACAACCAGCAACGGCCGGAGGATTTCTGGTTCGTGATCCCTTTACTGTTCACTTTGTTTGAAAAGTAGGTGTCGAAATTGTTTTTGCTGTCATTGTTGACTGCCAGTTTGTTGATGTCGTTGCCCGCGATTGCATTGTGAATGGCTTTGTCGGCCGGCGTTCCTTTGTAGGCTTGCTTGATTTCCTGCAACATTCCGGACGAGATGCCGCCCTCTGCCTGCTGTCCGTAAGCCGATAACGATAGCCCGAATGCAAGGGCTGTTATCCACAGATTGTTCTTTCTCATGATATAATTTGTTTAGTTTTTTAAGTGTTTTGTCACAAAAGTAGTTTAATTTCTTTATATGGAGGTTACTCGGTGGCTCATTTAGCTCCCTTGCCTGGTTCATGTTGGAACGAGGATGAATGATATAATTGTATATGTATTTGAATAATATTTATATTGTAATGAATAATATTTATTATTTATTGCATGTTTATAAATTATTGAATACTTTTGTTGTAAAGTAATCTTTTAGTCAAGTATAAACAAGAATAAGAAATAAATCTATGAATAACGAGATCAAAAGAAGACTCCCCTTGCAGTGCCCGGCTTGTGACGCGCCTTTGAAAGTGGGTCGGATGTTTTGTGGGCAATGCGATACGGAGGTGTGCGGTACATTTGAACTGCCTGTACTGGCAAAACTGACGGATAAGGAACAGCAGTTTGTAATCGACTTCATCAAATCCAGCGGAAGCCTGAAGGATATGGCGAAGAATATGGGAGTCAGTTACCCTACTGTCCGGAATGTATTAGACGATCTGATTGATAAACTAAATAAAATCGAATAGGTTATGAACAAACAACATCTTTATGGATTGATTAATCCTTTTGAACGGATTGCCGGTCTGGAAGCATTGCTTTGGGGACTGGCTGGAATGGTGGTATCGACAGCTCTTTCTTTTTATTCCGGCTGGCATTATCACGGGTTGCTGCATTTTGGTCCGGCTCCGAATCCGGCGTGGTGGTGTTATGCGGTGGAGCACCTTGCCGTCTGGCTGATTCCGGCTGTTATGTTTTATTTGGGAGGATTGCTGCTTTCCCGTTCACGCATACGGATGGTCGATGTGTTGGGAACGGTCGTTTTCGCACAATTGCCGTTGATCGTCATGAACCTTTTCAACTTCTTGCCGCCTATGCAGAAACTCGCACAGATAGATGTGAACATGCCTCCGGCAGAGATCATGCAACAGCCCGGATTCCTTGTCGGGATCTGGTTGTCGCTTGTCTCTTTTGTCTTTTTGATCTGGGCACTGGTCTGGATGTTCCAGGCATTGAAAGTGTCCTGTAACCTGAAAGGCTACAGGTTGGGAATCCTCTACTGCGTGGGGATCTTCGGCGGAGATGTGCTTTGCCGCTATCTGATAAAATGGGCGTGCTATTGATGGAACAGCAGATTGCGCAGTCCGGCGATATCCTCTACGATATAGTCCGCCCCGGCTTGCGATAACTCTTCCCGGTCACCGTAACCGTAAAGCACACCGATCGAATCGAGCCTGTTCTCTTTGGCCCCGATGATGTCATGTTTGCGGTCGCCGATCATGACGACTGATGGATGATCCGTCAGGTTATTGCTTTCCAATACATGACGGATCACATCTCCTTTTGTATAGAAGGAACCGTCCAGGCCGCTGCCCGCGACGAAAGTGAAGTAACGGGCGATATCGAAATAGTCCAGGATGCGTTTGGCGAAGACTGTCGGTTTGGATGTCGCCAACATCAGGATGCGCCCTTGCCGGGTTGCCTCTTCAAGAAAGTCTTTCATGCCGTCATACAGTTTGTTTTCATAAATGCCGGTGTCGGCAAAACGTTCCCGGTATTTTTCTGTAGCCTCTTTGGCCTGTTCGTCTGTGAAATGATAGAAATCCCGGAACGAGTCCAGAAGAGGAGGACCGATAAAAGGACATAACTCGCGAAGGTCATTCACTTGTATGCCGAAATGATTCAATGCGTATTCGACGCATCGGGTGATGCCGATCATCGGATCTGTAATCGTCCCGTCCAGGTCCAGCAGGATGTATTTGTACTCTTTCATTTGCAATTGTATTGTTTATCCTGTCCCGTGATAGTGGGTCGGTGCTCTTCTTTATACCAAGATGAGTACATGTGATAGTTTTTGGCTATCTTCTGGTTGATCTCTTTTGCCTGTTCCGGGTCCACCTTCTTTACGAACTTGGCCGGTACACCGGCGTAGATGCTTCCCGGCTCGACGATGGTCTTGCTCAGTACGACCGAACCGGCAGCGACGATCGCTCCTTCACCGATTACGGCATGGTCCAGTACGACCGAGCCCATCCCGATCAGGGCGCCGTTGCATATCTTTGCCCCGTGGATCGTGACGTTGTGGCCGACCGACACATCGTCGCCGATCTCAATCGTCGATTTTTCGTATAAGGTGTGCAGGACGGAGCCGTCCTGTATATTCACCCCGTTGCCGATCCGGATGGAGTTTACATCGCCTCGCAACACAGTCCCGAACCAGATACTGCAACCTTCGCCTATCTCTACATCGCCGATAATAGTGGCGTTGTCTGCTAAAAACGTGTCTTTACCTATTTGGGGAGTAAAGCCTCTTACTGATTTTATTAAAGCCATAACTTTTTAATTGACAATTAATAATTGACAATTGACAATTTAAGGAGGACAACGGCAAACCAATTGTCCATTGTCAATTGTCCGTTGATTAAATTTCTGCCGTTTTCTCTTTTAACCAAGCCTTCTCTTCCTCGTTCAGATGCGGGCTTACCAAGTCGTACACCATCTGGTGGTATTTGTTCAGCCAGGCATGTTCGCGTACGGAGAGCATGGATGGGATAACCAGCTTCGTATCGATGTAACATAACGTCAAAGTTTCGAAACCGAGGAACTTTCCGAATTCCGTTTCACTGTCTTCACGGATCAGGATCATATTCTCGGTACGGATGCCATATTCGCCGGGGCGGTACATGGCCGGTTCGTCACTCATCACCATGCCCGGTTCCAGGATTACCGGGTTTTCTTCCATGCGGATGCTTTGCGGCCCTTCATGTACGTTTAAGCAATGGCCGATGCCGTGGCAGGTTCCGTGCAGATAGTTGATGCCGGCATCCCACAAAGCTTTACGGGCGAAGGCGTCGATCAAGCAGCCCCGTATGCCTGCGGGGAATTTGCATTTGGCAATTCCGATAGTGCCTTTCAGGGCGCGGGTAAAGTCCTTCTTCATTTGCTCGCTCGGCTCGTCGCAAAGGGCGATCGTACGGGTGATGTCGGTCGTTCCGTCCAAATACTGGGCTCCGGAGTCGAGCAGGTACAAACTGTCCGTTTTCAACTCCGTGTCCGTTTCGGGTGTGGGAGAATAGTGTACGACCGCTCCGTGAGGACCGTAGCTGGATATGCTGGCAAAGCTGTCCATGACATATTGGGGCTGTTCGGAGCGCAGAGCCGTCAACTTGGCAGCGGCACTCAGCTCCGTCACCTTTTCTCCGGCTTTAAGCATCTTTTCCAGCCAGAAATAGAATTTGGTCATGGCGATGCCGTCTTTCAGGACAGCGTTGCGGAATCCTTTTATCTCTGTCTCGTTCTTGATGCTTTTCAAGTGGTTGGCGGGCGAGATTCCTTCTATCAGGATACTGCTTTTGGGCAGTGCATTGTAGATGGCTACGTTGGTCCGTTTGCTGTCGATGAACACCCGTGTCCGTTCCGGCAGCCGTGACAGGAAGGTCGCCAACATGCCGTAGTCGGCCAGTGTCACTCCTTCTTTTTTTAGATGTTCTGCTATTTCAGCGGGTATCTTCTTCGGATTCACGAACAGTACGCTTTCCTTCTCGGAAACGAATGCATAACTGATGACGACCGGATTATAGGCAACGTCCGTACCCCTGATATTGAAGGTCCAGGCCACTTCGTCCAATGCGGAGAGAATGGTGCAGTCGGCTCCTGCCTTGTGTAGCATCTTGTTGATATCGAGTAGTTTGTCTTCTGTTGATTTTCCGCTGAGTTCGATCGGCATTTCAAACATCGGAGCTTCAGGGATGGCGGGACGTTCTTTCCAGATCGGATCGATCAGCGAAGCGTTTGTATTCAGTTTGATCTCTTTTTCCGCTAATGCCTTTTCCAGTGAGCGGGCATCTGCCAGGCTGTATATCTCGCCGTTCAGTCCGACTGTCTGTCCCTCTTTTAGTTCGTGTGTCAGGAACTCCGGGATTGTCGGGGTTTCGGGCAACATCATTTTGAAAAGTTCGATACCTGTCCCTTCCAGTTGGGTAGAGGCTTGCAGGAAATATCGGGAGTCGGTCCAAAGCCCGGCTTTATCGGCTGTGATTATAACTGTTCCGGCCGAACCTGTGAATCCGGAAATCCATTCACGGTATTTCCAGCAGTCGGCAGGATATTCACTCATGTGAGGGTCGGAAGTCGGAATAATATAAGCATCGATTTTATGCTGTTTCATTGCTTCCCTTAGGGCGGCAATACGTTCAGGAATGTTTGTTTTCATCGCATTTTGTTTTATGTCAACATTACTATTGGCAAAGTTATTAAATTTCTTCTCTTTCTATGTCCTTGGAATAAAAAAATCAAATCTACTCATATTTCTGCTTTATAAGTTATCTGTATTCAGATTGCAATAAAGGAAGATGACTAGTATAATTTCTGAAATATCTGTACCTTTGCGAGAAAACCTTTTTAATAATAATATTAGGAAAAGCTAAAAGTTAGTATATGAAAAATATAATGTTATCGCTTATGACTGCAATGGTTATGACTGCCTGTACGGGGCAGAAGGCTGAGAAGGTGGAAGCTACTCAGGATAATTTCAATTATGTCGTGGATCAGTTTGCTGATCTTCAGATATTGCGTTATCAGGTTCCGGGATTTGAATCCCTTTCTTTGAAGCAGAAACAATTATTATATCATTTGTCGGAAGCTGCCCTGATGGGCCGGGATATTTTGTTCGACCAGAACTGTCGTTATAATCTGCCGATCCGCCGTGCGCTGGAGGCTGTTTATACCGGCTATAAAGGAGATCGTACGGATCCGCAGTTTGTTGCTTTGGAAACTTATCTGAAACGGGTTTGGTTTGCCAACGGCATCCATCACTATTATGCGGAAGACAAATTTGTTCCCGGCTTTACGCCTGAGTTCCTCCGGACTTGTATCTCGCAGATCGGTGCTTCCGCACTTCCGCTACGTGAAGGGCAGACGGTGGAACAGTTTGTCGCCGAGATCAGTCCCGTGATCTTTGATCCGGCTGTGATGGCGAAGCGTACGGTGCAGAGTGGCGATGTCGACCTGATTCGGGCTTCGGCCAACAATTATTATGGCGAAGGAGTTACCCAGGTAGAAGTTGAGGATTTCTATGCCCGGATGAAAGCTGGGAAAGACACGATTTCTCCGATCTCTTACGGCTTGAACAGCCGTTTGGTAAAAGAGAACGGCAAGTTGGTCGAAAAAGTGTGGAAGGTAGGCGGTCTCTATTCGCCGGCAATTGAAAAGATCGTGTCGGAATTGCGGAAAGCCGTGGCTTTTGCCGAGAACGATGCGCAAAAGTCAATCATCGGGAAACTGATCGAATATTATCAGACCGGCGACTTGAAAATCTTCGATGCCTATTCGATCCTATGGGTGGAAGATACGGCATCGGATGTCGACTTTGTGAACGGCTTTATCGAAACATACGGAGATCCGTTAGGAATGAAAGCCAGCTGGGAGTCGACCGTGAACTTTATCAATAAGGAGGCAACGAAGCGAACAAAAGTGATCAGCGATAATGCGCAGTGGTTCGAAGATCATTCTCCTGTAGATAAACGGTTTAAGAAAGAAAAAGTAAAAGGAGTCAGTGCCAAAGTAATTACGGTTTCCATGTTGGGAGGTGATTGCTATCCGGCAACTCCGATTGGCATCAACTTGCCGAATGCCGACTGGATTCGCCGCGATCATGGTTCGAAATCCGTTACGATCGAGAATATCACCGAGGCATACGACAAAGCTTCTCAGGGAAATGGTTTCAATGAGGAATTTGTCTGGAGTGAGAAGGAGCGAGAAGGATTGAAGAAATACGGATTCATCACCGACAATCTGCATACCGATTTGCATGAATGCTTGGGACATGGTTCCGGTAAATTGCTTCCCGATACCGATCCGGATGCTTTGAAGGCCTACAGTTCGACTTTGGAAGAGGCGCGTGCCGATCTTTTCGGTTTGTACTATCTTGGAGATGCCAAGCTGGTGGAACTCGGACTTGTGCCGGATGCAGAGGCTTATAAGGCTGAATACTATAAATATATAATGAATGGCCTGATGACACAGCTGGTCCGGATCGAGCAAGGTAAGAATGTTGAAGAAGCCCATATGCGCAACCGTCAGCTGATTGCCAAATGGGTATATGAAAAAGGAAAGGCTGATAACGTGATTGAACTGAAACAGCGGGATGGCAAGACATACGTGGTGGTCAATGACTATGCCAAGCTGCGTGAACTGTTCGGAACTTTGTTGGCGGAAGTGCAGCGTATCAAGAGTGAAGGTGATTTTTCCGCCGGAAAGAAACTGGTGGAGGAGTATGCCGTAAAGGTCGATCCGGCTCTTCATGCCGAAGTGCTCGAACGCTATGCCAAATTGAACCTGGCTCCGTATAAGGGATTCGTGAACCCGGTGATGAAGGAAGTCAAGAACGATAAGGGAGATGTAACGGATATTGTGCTGGATTATACCGAAGGGTATACCGATCAGATGCTTCGCTACAGCAAGGAGTATTCGTTTTTACCTTCCTATAATGAATAATAAAGCGTATGTTACAGAATGAATTAAAAGAAATACGGACCCAGCTTCGCCAGGCGATGAATGGGGTGATCTCTACCAGCATGCGCGAGAAGGGTATTGTCTATAAGCTGAATTTCGGTGTTCCTTTGCCTGAAATCAAGCAGATTGCCACTACACATAAACCGGACTCTGAGCTGGCCGCTGCTTTGTGGAAAGAAGACATCCGTGAATTCAAGATATTGGCTTCTTTCTTGCAGCCGGTAGACGAGTTCTCGTCCCAAGAGGCGAAGCAATGGGTGAAAGAAATCCCTTATTTGGAAATTGCAGAGCAGTGCAGCCACAATTTGTTTTATAAGTTGCCGGATGTGGAGGATTTGCTGCTCGGGTTGATTTTTAATGTGGAAGACGAATATGCACGTACGGTGGCTTATCTAGTCTGGGCCGAACTGTTTAAGGAAGGAAAGGATTTGATAGCACCGGTGAGGACCGCATTTGTCGCGGAATGTATGCGGACGCTTGCCCAGACTGATTTCGAGGCGTCCTTCAAAGAAAAGCAGGCTGCGATGAAAGCCATGAAATTTTATGGAAGACAGTCGGCTGAACGGGCGCAGCAAATGTTGGGCGGGTTCGATGATTTTCCTGAATTCATGCAGACGCCCGAAGGGCAGGAAATATATAATGATTTAAAATTTGAATTTGAATATTGCCGTTAAGGCTTTGCGTTTAAAATAAATGCGCTAACTTTGTCGGTCGCGTGGAGTCGCAACTTGAAGATGGATGCAAAAAAGTACACAGAGATGCAAGACCTGTTCACCAGATATCTTGCCGAGAAAAAACTACGAAAGACGGAGGAACGCTATGCCATATTGGAGTGTATATGCAGTTTCCCCGGTCATTTTGATATGTGTTTGCTTCATCAGAAACTGGAGGAAATGAATTTTCATGTCAGTCGGGCTACTGTTTATAACACGGTCGACGTTTTGGTAGACAGCGGCTTAATTGTGCGCCATCAGCTGACGGCCCAGGCTGTACAGTATGAATTACGGATGCTGGCGGAGACACACTTGCATCTGATCTGTATGAAATGCGGGGCAATCAGAGAGCTGAAGGATGCAACACTAAAGAAAGATGTCGGAGCGTTGAAGATATCGCGTTTCACTCCGGAATATCATGCGCTTTACATTTATGGCTTATGTAGCAAATGTAAGTACCGGCTTCAGCGGAAGAAGTAAGAATATTAACATCTATATAATATATAAACGATGAAAGTTGACGTTCTATTAGGATTGCAGTGGGGTGACGAAGGCAAAGGAAAAGTTGTCGACGTTTTGACTCCGAATTACGATGTGATAACTCGTTTTCAGGGAGGTCCCAATGCTGGACATACTTTGGAGTTTAACGGTGAAAAGTATGTATTACGTTCCATCCCTTCCGGTATTTTCCAAGGGGGTAAGGTAAACGTTATCGGTAACGGTGTCGTACTGGATCCGTTGTTGTTCCAACAGGAAGCGGAAGCGCTTGCTGCCAGCGGGCACGACCTGACCAAACAACTGTGTATCTCTAAGAAAGCTCATTTGATCTTGCCTACTCACCGTATATTGGATGCTGCTTACGAAGCTGCGAAAGGGTCAGGTAAAATCGGTACGACCGGTAAAGGTATCGGTCCGACTTATACGGATAAGATCAGCCGTAACGGTCTGCGCGTAGGCGACCTGTTGCATAATTTCGATGAAAAGTATGCAGCTGCAAAAGCAAGACATGAAGCGATTCTGCGTTCTCTGAATTATGAATATGATATTACTGAATTGGAGGCACAGTGGTTCAAGGCTTTGGATTATTTGAAACAGTTTCGTTTGATCGACAGCGAACATGTGATTAATAACTATTTGAAAGAAGGCAAGTCTGTTTTGGCCGAAGGTGCACAGGGCACTATGCTGGATATTGACTTTGGTTCGTATCCGTTCGTGACTTCTTCCAATACGATTTGTGCTGGTTGCTGTACCGGTTTGGGGGTTTCTCCGCGTAACATCGGTGAAGTTTATGGAATCTTCAAGGCTTATTGCACACGTGTCGGTAGCGGCCCGTTCCCGACAGAGCTGTTTGATGAAACAGGCAGCAAGATCCGTCAGATCGGTCATGAATATGGCGCTGTAACCGGACGCGAACGTCGTTGCGGCTGGATTGACTTGGTTGCGTTGAAATATGCGATCATGATCAACGGTGTGACGAAACTGATCATGATGAAGAGCGATGTGCTGGATGGCTTCGAAACAGTAAAGGCTTGCATTGCTTATAAAGTCAATGGCGAAGAAACAACAGAGTTTCCGTTTGAAATCAATGAAGGCATCGAACCCGTATATGTGGAAATGCCGGGTTGGAATGTCGATATGACGAAAATGCAAAGTGAAGACGAATTTCCCGAAGAGTTCAATGCTTACATCTCTTTCTTGGAAGAAGAGCTGGAAGTTCCGATCAAGATTGTATCTGTCGGTCCTGACCGTGAGCAAACAATTGTCAGATATACCGAAGAATAAAACCTGAAAATAATACAAAATGGCAGAAGACCACATCCCGGAAGGATGATCTCCTGCCATTTTTATTTTTGGCAGACTTTTTGTCGTTTATGATTTAGTATAACTATTATAAATTAGAAAAATATGAGCATGTATTGGATTATATTTATCGGTTTTGCCCTTCTTAGCTGGTTGGTTTCTTCCAGACTCCAGAACAAGTTTGAAAAATATTCCAAGATTCCTATGCCGAATGGTATGACAGGAAAGGATGTGGCTGAAAAGATGTTGCATGATAACGGGATTTATGACGTAAAGGTGATTTCCACTCCCGGACATTTGACGGATCATTATAATCCGGCAAACCAGACCGTCAATCTGAGTGAATCGGTTTATTACAGTAACAGTATTGCTGCCGCAGCCGTTGCAGCTCATGAATGCGGACACGCTGTCCAGCATGCTACGGCTTATGCGCCTCTTCGGATGCGTTCGGCTTTGGTTCCGGTCGTCAGCTTTGCTTCCAACATTATGACATGGGTGCTGTTGGGTGGTATGCTGTTGATTAATACGTTTCCCCAGTTGATGCTGTTTGGTATTATTCTTTTTGCATCGACGACTTTATTCAGTTTCATTACACTACCGGTCGAGATCAATGCCAGCCAGCGGGCTTTGGTATGGTTGAGCAATGCCGGCATCACAAATGTCTATACGCATGACAAGGCTGAAGATGCTTTGCGTTCTGCTGCTTACACGTATGTAGTGGCTGCCTTGGGTTCGCTTGCTACATTATTATATTATATCATGATTTTCCTGGGGGGAAGAAGCCGGGATTAAACAGGAAGCATTACCTTTGCAGCCTAAATAAATATAAATTAGTGAATCATGCAAAAGCCGTCTATCCCTAAAGGAACAAGAGATTTTTCGCCAGAAGAAATGGCGAAGCGTAATTATATATTCAATACTATCCGCGAAGTATATCATCTGTACGGATTTCAGCAGATCGAAACGCCGGCTATGGAAAACCTGTCTACGCTGATGGGCAAGTATGGAGAAGAAGGCGATAAGTTGCTTTTCAAAATATTAAATTCCGGCGATTGCTTTTCCGGAATAACGGATGAAGAACTGTCGGAGCGCAATGCCGTAAGATTCGGAATGAAAGCTTGCGAGAAGGGTTTGCGTTATGACCTGACGGTTCCTTTTGCCCGTTATGTGGTACAGCACCGTAATGATATCGCTTTCCCATTCAAGCGTTACCAGATACAGCCGGTATGGCGTGCCGATCGTCCGCAGAAAGGTCGTTACCGTGAGTTTTACCAATGTGATGGAGATGTGGTAGGTTCCGATTCGTTGGTAAATGAAGTCGAGCTGATCCAGATTATGGATGAGGTATTCCGCCGTTTCGGAATCCGTGTCTGTATCAAGATGAACAACCGTAAGATTCTTTCCGGCATTGCCGAAATAATCGGTGAAGCCGATAAGATTGTCGATATTACGGTTGCTATAGATAAACTGGATAAGATCGGTCTGGATAATGTAAATGATGAATTGCGTTCTAAAGAATTGTCTGAAGGTGCGATAGCCCGTTTGCAGCCGATCATTATGCTGAAAGGTACGAATCGTGAAAAGCTGGCTATTTTGAAAAAGGAACTGGCAGCATCGGAAATAGCGATGAAAGGTATTGCCGAGATGGAATTTATCCTGGACCGCATCGAGAAGTTAGAGCTGACAGCTGATTTGGAACTGGACCTGACGTTGGCACGCGGTCTGAACTACTATACGGGTGCTATCTTCGAAGTGAAAGCGTTGGATGTCCAGATCGGAAGTATCACGGGGGGGGGACGCTATGACAATTTGACCGGTGTGTTTGGTATGGACGGTATGTCAGGTGTCGGAATTTCCTTCGGTGCCGATCGTATTTTCGATGTTCTAAACCAGTTGGAACTTTATCCGGTTGATTCTTTGAAGACCACGCAACTGTTGTTCGTGAATTTCGGCGAGAAGGAAGAAAACTATTTGTTGCCTCTGATCTCGAAAGTGCGTGCTGCCGGTATCCGTACGGAGTTGTATCCTGAATCAGCCAAAATGAAGAAGCAGATGGGATATGCCGATACGAAAAAGATCCCGTTTGTGGCGATTGTCGGTGAAAACGAAATAAATGAAGGCAAGATCAATCTGAAAAACATGTTGACAGGCGAACAGTCTCTTGTCACATTAGAAGAACTGATCGAAAGATTCTAGCTGCAATTTCAATTTTGTGCCTTTAGGTACACCCGTTTCTACTATAAATAGACTGATAATTGAACTTCCCCATTCATTTTCTTGTTGTAATGGGGAAGTTTTTTTGTAACAGGATGGTCATCCTGTCAGATATATTTGCATTGTCTGTCTTTCTAAAATGCAAAATTGTCAGTCTTTTTCCTGACAACAGTTTTGGCACAGTATTCGCATAGACGTTTATGTGCGATAAGAAAGCACAAGATTAACGTAATATTATTAACAACTAAAAAATATACAACGATGAACATTAGACCATTAGCAGACAGAGTGCTGATTAAGCCTGCTGCAGCAGAAGAAAAGACACTTGGCGGAATCATTATTCCCGATTCAGCAAAAGAAAAACCTTTAAAAGGTGAAGTTGTCGCCGTAGGTAACGGAACAAAGGATGAAGAAATGGTTGTAAAGAACGGAGATACTGTACTGTACGGCAAGTATGCAGGTACGGAAATCGAACTGGACGGTGAAAAATATCTTATCATGCGTCAGTCTGATATTTTGGCTATTATCTAAACAATTGACAATTGATAGTGGATAATTGACAATTAAGAAATATTTATACATTTATATAAAACGATAGAAATCATGGCAAAAGAAATTAAATACGATATGGATGCCCGCGACCTTCTGAAGAAAGGTGTGGATGAATTGGCTAACGCAGTAAAAGTAACACTGGGTCCGAAGGGACGTAATGTGATCATCGAAAAGAAATTCGGTGCTCCGCACATTACAAAAGACGGTGTAACGGTAGCTAAAGAAGTTGAAGTTGCTTGCCCGTTTGAAAACATGGGTGCTCAGTTGGTTAAGGAAGTCGCTTCCAAGACTAACGACAATGCCGGTGACGGTACGACAACTGCAACAGTTCTGGCACAGTCTATTATCGGTGTCGGTCTGAAGAATGTAACGGCGGGTGCCAACCCTATGGACTTGAAACGTGGTATCGACAAAGCGGTGGCTAAAGTCGTAGAAAGCATCGCTGCCCAGTCTGAAGCTGTTGGTGACCAGTTCGAAAAGATCGAGCATGTTGCCAAGATTTCTGCTAACGGTGACGAAGCTATCGGTAAACTGATCGCTGAAGCTATGCAGAGAGTAAAAACAGAAGGTGTTATCACTGTAGAAGAAGCTAAAGGCACGGAAACAACAGTAGACGTGGTAGAAGGTATGCAGTTCGACCGTGGTTATATCTCTCCGTATTTTGTAACCAACACGGAAAAGATGGAATGCGAGATGGAAAATCCGTATATCCTGATCTACGACAAGAAGATCTCTGTATTGAAAGATTTGCTGCCTATTCTTGAACCGGCAGTTCAGAGCGGTCGTCCTCTGTTGATCATCGCTGAAGATATCGATAGCGAAGCATTGGCAACTTTGGTTGTAAACCGTCTGCGTGGTTCTTTGAAGATCTGTGCTGTCAAGGCTCCGGGCTTCGGTGATCGTCGTAAAGCTATGCTGGAAGATATCGCTGTCCTGACAGGTGGCGTTGTGATCTCCGAAGAAAAAGGCTTAAAGCTGGAAGGTGCTACTATGGATATGCTGGGTACGGCTGAAAAGGTTACGGTAGACAAAGACACGACTACTATCGTAAACGGAGCAGGCGATAAGGATGCTATCCAGGCTCGTATCGGCCAGATCAAGACTCAGATCGAAAATACGACTTCCGACTACGATAAAGAAAAACTGCAGGAACGTCTGGCTAAGATGGCCGGTGGTGTTGCCGTATTGTATGTAGGTGCTCCTTCTGAAGTTGAAATGAAAGAAAAGAAAGACCGTGTTGACGATGCTCTGCATGCAACTCGCGCCGCTATCGAAGAAGGTACGGTTCCTGGTGGTGGTGTTGCTTATATCCGTGCTATCGAAGCACTGGAAGGTCTGAAGGGTGAAAACGAAGACGAAACAACCGGTATCGAAATCGTTAAACGTGCTATTGAAGAACCGTTGCGCCAGATCGTTGCTAACGCAGGTAAAGAAGGTGCGGTAGTTGTTCAGAAAGTAAAAGAAGGTAAGGGTGACTTTGGTTACAATGCCCGTACAGACAAGTATGAAAACTTGTGTGCAGCCGGTGTAATCGACCCTGCTAAGGTAACACGTGTAGCTTTGGAAAATGCCGCTTCTATTGCTGGTATGTTCCTGACTACGGAATGTGTGATCGCTGAAAAGAAAGAAGAAGCTCCGGCAGCTCCTGCCATGAACCCGGGTATGGGTGGCATGGGCGGTATGATGTAATTCTTCCCATAAGCATAAAATCTGAAACGGCTGCTTCCCGAAAGGGAGGTGGCCGTTTTTTTATTTAAAAAGTATGGTTACAGTTTGGCAGTTTCAAAAAAGTTGCTACCTTTGCAACCGCAATCAAGAGAGATTGATTCACTGAAAAGTGCTGAATTGCCCAGGTGGCGGAATTGGTAGACGCGCACGTTTCAGGTGCGTGTGTCGAGAGGCATGCAGGTTCGAGTCCTGTTCTGGGCACTTCAAAGCGGATGACTTATATGGTTGTCCGCTTTTTTTATATTCCCTTATGAGGTTCGATTAAACTTTGAACCATTATTTCCGTCTCTTATAGAAGGGGAACGGAAGGAGATAATGATTATTTTCTTATATTTACCCCAAATTAGTGAGTAGGAATGCAACAATATATAGAGGAAGAGATAATAAAACAATTACGTGATCCGGCGCATCAACGTGATGCCTTCGCGCAGGTTGTCAATTTCTACGGGGAGAAGTTGTATTGGCAGATACGAAAGATGGTGTTGGACCATGACGATGCCAACGACTTATTGCAGAATACATTCCTGAAAGCCTGGATGAATATCGACTATTTTCGGGGAGAGGCGAAGTTGTCGACTTGGTTGTATAAGATTGCGATAAACGAATGTATAACCTTTCTGAACCGCCAGCGTGTGCAGAACAATGTCTCGATTGACGATACGGACGTGTTTTTGCTGGAGCGCCTGAAAGGAGACGAATATTTCGACGGGGATGCCGCACAGATGAAACTGCAGAAAGCCATCCTGACATTGCCGGAGAAACAGCGTGCCGTTTTTAATATGAAATATTTTGACGATATGAAATATGAAGATATGTCTGAGATTTTCGGAACTTCCGTAGGCGCTTTAAAAGCTTCCTATCATCATGCGGTGAAGAAAGTAGAGGAGTTTTTAACAAAAGACATTTAAACCTTTCGTGTTACCATTTGTCAAAAGAACATAAAAGAGAGATGATATGAAAACAGAACAAAACAATCTGGACCGTCTTAAAGGGAAAAATCCTTTTACTGTACCTGAGGGGTATATGGAGGGATTGACGGCAAACATTATGAGTCAGCTTCCCGAAAGAGAGCCTGAAGAGGAGGTGAAAAAGGTTTCCTTGATGGATCGTGTTCGTCCCTGGTTATATATGGCAGCCGTTTTTGCCGGATTGGGGTTGTTTTTTAAAGTTTTGGTCGGATCCGAAGATAAAGCGGCGAAAACCGACTCGCTACTCGTAAAAACAGAAGTGTCTCCAGCCTCAGTTTCTGCTTTGCAAGCGGCCGAGGATGAAGAATACTTGGAGTACCTGGAAGAGCAATATGCCGGTTATATATTGGCAGAAGAAATAGGGGAAACCGAATAAATTGAAAAAAAATAAAGTTTGACAAAATATTTTTGAAAGAATGCTTGTATGAATAAAATATTTTTTATTACATTTGTGGCGTGTTCAGTTGTGTTCTCATTCAGTGCTCACGCTCAAAGTGGGAAACAGCATCGCAATTTTGATAGAGAAGCGTTCTTTGCTAAGAAGAATGCTTTTATTACGGCAGAGATGGGGTTAACCCCGGAAGAGGCAGCATCATTTATACCTCTTTGTAACGAACTGCAAGAAAAGATGTTTGAGGCCGGTCGTGAATGTCGTAAACTATCCAAAGATTTAAAGCATAATGAAAATGCAACCGATGCTGATTACCTGAAGGTGATTGATGAGTGTGTGAGCGTGAACATGAGGCAGGCACAGTTGGAAAAGGAGTATTATGAAAAGTTTAAAAAGATATTGTCTCCAAAGAAACTTTATAGATATAAACGTGCGGAAGGAAAGTTTGCGCGGGAATTTATGAGAGGAGGAGACGATAGAAAAGAAGAGAATAGAAAGAAATAAAATATTATCATTATTTGTGTTTTTTGTTTAGATTTAGTTTTGGCGTTTAAGTTAAGGGAGGGGTGGCGACGTGATGTCGGTTCCCCTTTTGTTTTTATAGCCCTTTCGCTTTTGCTTCGTTCCAGATCCGGTCCATTTCTTCCAAAGACATATCCTTTAATGACTTGCCTTCTTTGATAGTATGCTCTTCCAAATAGTTGAAACGGCGGGTGAATTTCTGGTTTGTGCGTTCCAAGGCATTGTCCGGATTGATCTTATAAAGGCGGGCTGCGTTGATCAGACTGAAGAACAGGTCTCCGAACTCTGCTTCCATCTTATCTGCATCCATCTTGTCGATTTCAGTCTTCAGTTCGGTAAACTCTTCGTGCACCTTATCCCAGACCTGGTCGCGTTGTTCCCAGTCGAAACCCACGTTGCGGGCTTTGTCCTGGATGCGGTGAGCTTTGACTACGGAAGGAAGTGAAGTGGGGACACCTTCGAGAACTGTCTTGTTGCCGCCTTTTTCCTTTAGTTTGAGTTGTTCCCAGCTCTGTTCAACCTTGCCGGCTGTTTCGGCCTGAGCGTTTCCGAAGACATGCGGATGGCGGTAGATCAGTTTCTGGCAAAGGCTGTCGCACACGTCTTTGATGTCGAACACCGCTTTTTCTTCACCGATCTTGGCATAGAAGACAATGTGCAGGAGCAGGTCGCCCAATTCTTTTTTGATGTTATTGTTGTCATCTTTCATGATGGCATCGCATAATTCGTAAGTCTCTTCGATCGTATTCGTGCGAAGACTTTCGTTCGTTTGCTTACGGTCCCACGGACATTTCACACGAAGCTCGTCCAGAATGTCGAGCAGCTGTCCGAAGGCTTCCATCTTTTCTTGTTTTGTTGCCATTTTTAGTTGTTTGGTTGGAGAGGAAGGAGGTGTGTCAAATTTCATCTTTCTCTTGCCGGGAGATGAATTCCCCGGCAAGAGATTGAATTCTCTATCTTTTAACACACAGCCTATAAGATGTTATTTATTCTTTTCTTGTTCTTTAAATACCTTCAGCCCGTTTTCCAGGAATTTGATATAGTCGGGGACACTTTCGTTAAATGCATACGACGGGCCGAGCGGTTTGCCTTCGGCATTCAGCAGAATGTAAAACGGTTGGGCGTTTGCACCGAACTTACTACGCTGCAAGTAACTCCATTTGTCGCCGATTGTTTTCAATTTGCGAGTCTTGCCATGCTCTTCGATTGTGATCGGCTGCGGCAGCTTCGTCTTATCATCGACCATCAAGGTGATCAAGACATAATCATTTTCCAATATCTGTTTCACTTTCGGGTCGGTCCAAACGGATGCTTCCATCTTGCGGCAGTTCACGCAACCGAAACCGGAGAAATCGATCATGACCGGCTTGTTCACCTTCTTGGCATAAGCCATACCGGTTTCGTAATCGTCAAAAGCAGCATGCACTTCACTGTTGTACAGGTTGAAATCCTGAGTGTACAAGGGAGGAGCGAAAGCACTGATCGCTTTTAGAGGAGCCCCCCAAAGGCCCGGAACCATATAAACGGCAAAAGAGAAAGAAATGATCGCCATGAACAGGCGCGGCACGGATACGTACGGAAGGTCGCTGTCGTGGCTGAACTTGATCTTACCCAACAGGTAACAACCCAACAGGATAAAGATCACGATCCAAAGCACGATAAACACTTCGCGGTCCAGCAAGCGCCATCCGTAAGCCAGGTCGGCAACCGAAAGGAACTTCAGCGCCAGTGCCAGTTCAAGGAAGCCTAACACCACCTTGACGGAGTTCAGCCAGCCTCCGGATTTCGGCATGCTTTGCAGCATGTTCGGGAAGATGGCGAAAAGGCTGAACGGAATAGACAATGCCAAAGCGAAACCGAACATGCCGATGGCCGGTCCTACCGCCGTTCCCATCGAAGCAGCCTGTACCAGCAAAGTCCCGATAATCGGACCTGTGCAAGAGAAGGAAACCAACACCAACGTGAACGACATGAAGAAAATACTGATAATGCCCGTCGTCGAATCCGCCTTCGTGTCCAGTTTATTCGTCCAGGAGGAGGGTAATACCATTTCGAACGCTCCGAAGAAAGAGATGGCAAAGACTACTAACAACAAGAAGAATATGATATTGAAGATCGCATTCGTCGACAGGTCGTTCAGCGCACTTGCCCCGAATATACCCGTAATCAGCAATCCCATCACCAGATAAATCACAATGATTGAAAGTCCGTACGTCATCGCATCTCGTATCGCCTTCTTGCGGTCCTTCGTCCGTTTAAGGAAGAAGCTGACCGTCATCGGGATCATCGGCCATACGCAAGGTGTCAGCAAGGCGATCAATCCACCCAGGAAACCGGCGAAGAAGATGAACAACCAAGATGTGTCGGTTGCTGAAACCGTCGTGTCGCCGAATGCCTTCAACTGGTCGATGACAGGAGTCCAGAGGGCTGCGTCGTCGGTCAGCTCGTTGGAGGCGCGGACTGGCCTGTTCTCTGCTTTGTCCTTGTTGGTAACAGGGGCGGGAGCCTTCAGCTCGGCCACTTCTTCCACCACTTTTTCAGTATCCGGCTGCACGGCTGTCACATCGTCTTGTTCGACTTCCGGTTTTTCGACCACTGTTTCGGCGGCGGCTGTCATCTTTATATTCTTTTTGTCGAACGAAAAACTGACGCGATCGGGGGGCAGACAAGTCTCGTCGTTGCAAGCCATAAATTCCACTTCACCTTCGGCTTTGAACTTGGCTGGGTCGGTCACTTTGAACTTTTGGGTGAACGAAACGGTCCCTGGATACCAACGCAGGTTCATGGCGAACAGTTCGTCGTATACGGTGGTCGGTTTGACAGATGAAGTCGGTTTGCCGATCAGCTCGGCTCCTTTCAGTGTCTCGAATGTGAACGAAGTGGAGACAGGGCCTCCTTCCGGCAAGTCCTGGTCATACAAATGCCAGCCTTTATCGGCAGTAGCGGTAAAAACGATCTCTTTCTCTGCGGAGCCGGAGTCGTTCAGTTGTATCTTCCATTTTACAGGCTGGAGAATCTGTGCCTGTACGGTCAGTGCGACAAGCACCAACATCAAGGTACTAAAGAGCTTCTTCATATTATTTTTACTATTTTTGTTATTTAGCTAAAGAGGTAAATTTATCAGGAATGCGTGTTTCGAAATGCATCTCTTCGCCTGTTACCGGATGAATGAAGTTGAGCCGTCGGGCGTGAAGCATCAGCCGTCCGGTAGGATCTGTCTCCGCACCATACTTGTAATCGCCGGCGATGGAGTGTCCGATTGATTGCATCTGTGCGCGTATCTGGTTCTTGCGTCCTGTCTCCAGGTCGAGTTCCAACAGCGAGTAGGCTCCGTTGCTGTGCAGCAGGCGGTAGCGGGTGATCGCCTCTTTCCCGTCTCCTTCGGCTGTCACATACACCTGCATCTTTGCATTTTCGGTCAGGTTGGAGACGATTAGGTCGGAATCTTTCTCAGGGCGTCCTTCCACTACGGCCACGTATGTGCGTGCCGTGATGGCAGAGTTCCAGTTCGATTGCAATGCCTTTTGCACTTGCAGATTCTTGGCGAACATCATCAGCCCCGAAGTGTCGCGGTCCAGGCGATGGAGCACGAATATCTTGTTACGTGGATCTGTCTTCTTGACATATTCGCTGAGCAGATGAAGAGCTGTCCGTTCCTTCACGCGCGTGCTGGAAACCGAAAGTAAGCCTTCTTTCTTGTTTACGACTATCAGGTCGTCGTCTTCCCAAACAATTGTGAGCAGTGGATTGTTGAACTCGACTTTTCCCCGTTCGTAGCTGATTAACACCTCGTTGCCCGGTGTGAGCGGCGTGTTGAACTGGGAGGTTACCGTGCCATTGACTGAAATCTGTCCGTGGGCGAGTAGTGCCTTGACTGAACTTTTACTTTGTTCGTTTAAAAGACCGAACAGGAAAGGAAGTAACGTATTCTCTTCTTTCACTGTAACTTTACGTCCTCGAGGGGCTCTGGATCTATCTGTGCCTCTGTATTCTGAGCGTCTTGCCATATTCCTAATTATATATAGTTTACAAAGATACAGGCTTTTGGTCAATGCTGCAAGGAGATGCGGACAAATAAAATAAATCGGCTGTTACTGTTTTTCTTTGTATTTATTAGGAATTCCCTCTCTGTTATCAGTAAGTATGCGGCTTTTCTGTCATGCATATTGGCTATGGTGACCAAAGTTTAATTGGGAAGCCCATTTACGATAGTAGTAATAGACCAACTGCCACCTAGAAAAGTCTAGGGGAAGCATCTACCATTGACAACCGGTCTTAACTAAATAAAATATGGCGTTCCAAATCAGTCGCGAATCATATTTCCTCTTTCTTGCAGGTTCAACACTTTTGTTATATATTGCACTCGGTTTCCGTTAAATCAGTTTGATACATTTTTTTTAAGTTTGGTCACTTTAAAAAAGAAATAATCCGGCTAATACGGAAACTTCTTTAAAAAAAGATTTCAATCATTTTTAAACAGGCTCTAAATTTAAGCCATGAAATAGAGATACCATGAATTGGAGTAGAAAAATGCCGAAGTCCGTTTGTGTTCTTCTTTTAGGAACAGCCCTATTGTCTTGTTCGGATCAGAAAGAAATCCAAATCACCGGAACCGTGCGGAACTTGAACGGTGGAATGATCGTTTACCAGCAATCTATCGCAGGCATGATGAATACGAAAACGATCGATACGTTACAAATCCAAAGCGATAGTACATTTACATTGACGTTACCGGTTGAAGATTATGAACGGGTGAATTTCATTTTGTATGGAAAAGCGGTATTGGGTTCGGTTATATCGAAAGGAGGAAAAATACAATTGGATGTAGATGCAACGGCTCAAAAACCTTTGACTATCCGGGGAGTGGATGAGAAGGCAGTAGCCGTTTCCCGATTGCTCAATCGACTGAATGCCGCTGTTTGGGATTTGCGTGCCCGCCGTGGCGACCGTTGGCAGATTGCTAAAGATACTGTAGCAACATCTGTAGCCCAAAAACTGAAAGATGATGCAGTCTCTCTGGAATCGCAATTGACGGGTTTGGATGAAGACTTACAGGAAAAAGCCCGGCAAGATATACGGATGCAGTTGTTGCTGGCTTTTCAGAACCAGACGATGGGTGCATTTTATCAGGCATCGGAAGCGACAAGGCAGAATTGGTTTGTCGAGTTGGATCAGATGACGGCCTTTTGTATCCCGGATAATCCGAACAGTACTTTCAGTCCGGCCTTTTATGATGTGGTCTCCAATGAAATTGGTATCCGATATTATATGCGTCAGGAATCTATTCCGGAAGGTGTAGAAAAAGGTATCGGTTTGATGTATTACGGTTTTGAACATCGTTTACAGGGCAAGGCACAAGAGGCAGCCATGGCCCAGCTTTTCCTGGAAGATCAGGAAAGGCAGATGAACGATCCGAAGATGCCGGTTTATGCCGAACGTTTCCTGCAATTATATCCGGAAACTTCCTGGCAACCGCTGGTGCAGGAAGCAATGGAAAAGAACCGGGCGTTTAACCACACCCGGATTCCGGAAGATCTTCATTTCCCGGATGTCTCACAAGCGAAAACTTTCCAGGATATTATCGCACCGTATAAAGGGAAAGTTATCTTTATGGACATTTGGGCAACGTGGTGTGGTCCTTGCCGTGATTCCTTTGCTTTTGTAAAGCCGTTGCAGGAATATGCTCAGGAAAAAGATATTGTTTTGCTGTATCTCTCGATTGATAATCCGGAAGCCGAAGAGAAATGGAAGAAGATGGCTGCTCATTATGACCTGAAAGGGGAACATATTCGCATTCAAGAGGCTTTCAAGCAGGAAATTTATGATACGTTTGGTTCGAATGGAGCCTTGTATATTCCACATTGCGTAATCATTGGTAAAGATGGAAAGATACGTCAGAAAGTAGCGGCTTCGTCGGAGAAGATGGAAGAACTGAAGAAACAATTGGAAGAAGCGATTAAATAAACGACGATGTCTTTACGTAAGTTTATAAGACGAGGTATCGGATTGCTGGGCTTTCTCTGGTTTGTTTCGGTTTACGCATATCCGATTCCGGACAGTATTGCTGTCCGCTTACAGGGTTTTGTCTCTGCCTTAGAACAGTTTGGAAAGGCTTTGCCTCAGGAAAAGGTATATCTGCATTTTGATAATACCAGCTATTATCAGGGCGATCAGATTTGGTTTCAGTGTTATGTCGTGACTTCCGAATTCAATCGGCCTACAGCGTGGAGCAAGACGTTGTATGTGGAATTACTGAATCCTGGAGGTGAGATTGTCTCCAGGCAGATTTTACCAATCCGCAACGGTCGTTGCCAGGGGAATTTTACGTTGACGCACTTACCTTTCTATTCCGGTTTTTATGAGGTACGTGCTTATACCAAATATATGTTGAACTTTGGAGAGGCAACAGTCTTCTCACGTATTTTCCCGGTGTTCGACAAACCGGATTCAGAAGGCGATTATACCCAAAAAGAAATTTGCCGACATCCGGGAAAGTATCCGCAGAAAAGGGAAAAGACCAGGAAAGAAAAGAAACTGAATCTCCGCTTTTATCCTGAGGGCGGAACGTTGATTCGCGATGTCCCGGTGCGGGTTGCCTTTGAAGCGACCGATGCTTTCGGTAATCCGGTGGATGTCTCCGGTTGTATCCTGAATAAGGAAAAAGAGGTCGTTTCGACATTCCGGACAAGTCACGAAGGAAAAGGTGTTTTTACCTATGTAGCTGATACGGAAGAAGTAAAGGCGGAAGTTGTTTGGCGAGACAAGAAATATCGCTTTTCTTTACCGGAAGCAGAGGAACAGGGATTCGCTTTTTCGGTTGACAATCTAAGTATCCCGGATAGTTTGGCTATTACGGTACAGAAGAATCGTTTTACGGCGGCTCAGGTATTGGGAGTAGCGGTTATGAGCCGAGGTAAATTATATAATTTCTGTATGCTGACGGTCAAGAGGAATCAGCCCTTCTCTTTTCGACTGGATAAGAAGAATTTACCGGTGGGTGTGTCTCAACTGGTCTTGTTTGATAAAGCCGGACAGGTTTTGGCTGACCGGTTGGTTTTTGTTGGAAAGCCGGATACCTTGTCGTTGGCTGTTCGGACGGATAAAGAACAGTATCTTCCGTATGATTCAATAGGTATTTCTTTCGAAGTGAATGATCCGCAAGGACAGCCGGCACAAACGCTCTTGTCGGTGTCGGTCCGGGATGGCCGGGAAGAAGTGGAAAGCAGGCATTCGATGTTGACGGATCTGTTGCTGATGTCGGAAATCAAAGGGTATGTACGCCGTCCTTCCTGGTATTTTGAGTCGGATGATACGTTGCATCGTCGGGCTTTGGATGAATTGTTGATGGTGCAAGGCTGGAGGCGTTATGAATGGAAGCATTGGGCCGGTGTGGAACCTTTTGAACTGAAGTATCTGCCGGAGCAGGGAATCGAACTGCACGGCCAGGTAGTTTCAATGGTTCGTAGTAAGCCGCGTCCGGATGTGCAAGTAACTTCTTTTCTGACGAAGCGAGGCGAGGAAGACAATCCGACGGATCAGAATACATCCTGCTTCGATGTTTTTACTACGGATAGTTCAGGACGGTTTTCTTTTATTTCTCAGGTGGAAGGAAAATGGAATCTGATTCTATCTGTTTCCGAAAAGGGGAAGAAGAAAGATCATCGGATTGTTCTGGACCGGGTGTTTCATCCGGAGCCTCGGAGATATCCAATGGCAGAATTGCAGGTGCATATTTCAGGCGATGAAAAGGTCTCTTTGCCCGATACACAGCTGAATGATACGGTATTTATGCAAGAAAACATGGAGCAATTATTCAAGGCGTATGAAGATTCTCTGCGAAAACTGGGAATGGACGAAAAGATTCATCGGATCGATGAAGTGGTGGTTAAGGCCAAGAAACTAGATAAAGCTGCCGAAGTTTATAAAACCCGGACCAAGTCGATCGCTTATTATGATGTCGCTTCCGAAATGGACGATATTCAGGACCGTAATGGTTTTATCGGCGATGATATTCATGAACTGATGATTAATATGAATTCTGAGTTCTATCGGGAGCATAGTCCAGGCGGGCAGGAATATCTTTTTTATAAAGGGCGGATGGTCCTTTTTGCGATCAATTACGAACGTACCTACCACAATGAAATGGATTATAATAAGTACCGCTTACTTCCTTTAGAGGCGATTAAATCCGTTTATATCAGTGAAGACTTTGGAACGATCTGCCGGTATGCCGATCCGCGTTTTACACCGATTAATATCGATAAATTATATCGGTGTGTTGTCTTGATCGAAACTTATCCGGAAGATCAGATCTCTGTGAAAGGTGGAAAAGGCGTACGCAAAACCTGGCTGGAAGGATATAGTGAAGTGAAAGACTTCTATCAGCCCGATTATCGCGTATTGCCGAAAGAAAATGATTATCGTCGTACCCTTTATTGGAATCCGGCATTGTCAACGGATGAACAGGGAAAGGCTTATATTCGTTTTTACAACAACAGTCGTTGTAAATATCCCCGGATTACGGTTGAAACTCTGACGGAAGATGGAAAAATCGGAGTTTTCCGGCAGTGATTATTTGATACGGTTACCATGTATTTTCGCTTCCTTTCTTGCCTGCCGATTTTACTTTGCTGCTATTTGCAAAAGACTATGTCCTTAACAAAGACTTTTGATTGACGTTTTCTGCAAATCCTCTATCACTCTATCACTACGAAGGTTGTAGCTATTAATATTCAAGCGT
>OLGH01000297.1_pt1 | contig 63488 bp, 47 predicted proteins | sample 1604851 | NCBI WGS metagenome assembly OLGH01 (sample SAMEA3888894, study PRJEB22519) | human gut metagenome | biome: human gut; feature: human-associated habitat; material: faeces | place: Denmark | collected 2010 | reverse complement strand
ATACCCCCGCGTCGGAAGCGCCCTTCGCCATCGTGATGGAGGCGCCCATATCGATACAAGAATCGATCGCACGGAAAGGAGGCAAAGCTCCCAAGGTATAACAGCCGATATCGCCAAACACCTTAGCCGTACCGTTATACTCGGCGATCACCTCGTTCAAGGCCTCATACATATCCCGGTGTCCACAACCTTGGCACAATGCGGGCGGACGTTGCTCAACCACCTCGGGGATCGCGTAATAGCTCTGGATCTCCTTACCCAAAGCTTTGCCTACCGCATCTGGCGTAAGCTCGCCGTCACGCTGAAGCGTACCGTCCAGACGGCCATGAACCGTCACGCCTTTCGCCAAGAAACCTTTTAATTGCTCTTCAACGACCGGATATCCCTCTTCCAACACCAAGATCTCCTTACACTCGCCAACGATCTTCTCCACTTGCTTTCTCGGAAGCGGATACTGGGAGATCTTCAATACGGGATGCTCGAAACCGTCCGGATAATTCTCGGAAAGATAATTGAAAGCGATACCCGTCGTGATGATACCCAAGTCTTTATTTGGGGCATCGAAATACTTATTATACGCGGAATTCTCGGAAGCTTCCGTGAAAGCCTCTTGAGACGCCAGCAAACTCTTGAAACGTTTACGAGCCAATGCCGGGAGTAAGATAAAACGTTGACGACCGTCTTCCGGACAATTCATCCGGTTCTCCGGCTTCAACGGGCTGGTTACGACACCGGCACGAGAATGCGCCATACGGGTCGTTACACGCAGCAAGATAGGATACCCTAATTTCTCGGATAACTCGAATCCATGATATACCATATCATAAGCCTCTTGCTGGCTGGATGGCTCAAACATCGGGATCATGGCGAAATTGCCATAAATACGGTTGTCTTGCTCATTCTGGGAAGAGTGCATGGATGGGTCGTCGGCCGTAAGGATGATCATACCTCCGTTGATACCGCTCATAGCGGCGTTCATAAAGCAATCGGCGGCTACATTCAAACCCACGTGCTTCATGCAGCAAAGCGCACGTTTACCGGCATAGCACATACCCAAAGCGGCTTCCATGGCGGTTTTCTCATTCGCGCTCCAGCGACAATGGATACCTCTTTCCTTCGTTACCGGAGAACCTTGGATATATTCTGTGATTTCAGTAGAAGGGGTTCCCGGGTATGCGTATACCCCGGAGATTCCAGCGTCTATAGCGGCTTGCGCTATGGCCTCGTCCCCCAAAAATAAATGTTTTTCCATGTGTATCTGTTTTCTTAATATTGACTATTCACACTATTTAGCCGCCAAAGGTAATGAAAAATGTTCAATTTAGAATGAGAGACTTATGATTTATACTAGATCCATTACCGTATCCGGCGCCTATTCAACTCCGCCCGATACCGGTTGGCATTACGGTTATGCTCCGCCAACGTCACGGCGAAATTATGCCGTCCCGAGAAATCCTCCTTAGCGCACATGTATAAGTATTTATGTTTCGTATGATTCAATACGCTATTCAAGCCCTTGATAGTAGGAATCCGTAGAGGACCGGGAGGCAGGCCCGCATATTTATAGGTATTATAGGGAGAATCTATTTCCAAATGCTCAAATAAGATACGTTGCAAAGAAAAATCCCCCACCGCGAACTTTACGGTAGGGTCTGCCTGTAAAGGAATACCAGCATGAAGGCGGTTGATATAAAGGCCCGCCACGATTGGATATTCGTCCGATGCCGCCGTCTCCTCTTCTACGATAGAAGCCAAGATAGATACCTCGACTGGAGTAAGCCTGATCTCCTCTGCCTTTTTCAATCGTTCCGGTGTCCAGAAAGCGTCATATTCACGCTTCATGCGACGTATAAATTTATCCGCGGATATATTCCAATAAATCTCATAGGTATTAGGAATGAAGAGGGCATCGATCGTTTCCGGGGTAAAACCTAAAGAGTCGCAATACACAGAATCATTCAATAGACGCAGGAGATTTTCCTTCCCGAACATCAATTGATCACTTATACGTTCCGCCAAATCTTCCTTGAAACGGATATTATTAAAAGTAACCCGGGCCGCTACTTGATGTCCTCTCCGCAAATCATTCAATAAGGTTAAATTACTCATGCCGGGCTTCACGGCGTATCGACCGGTACGCATGGACGCAGGATACTTCAACAATCCACTCAATTGCTTAAAGCTACCGATACGGAGACAGTTCGCCGAATCCCTCAACTGCCGGCAAAGATCATCAAAATCCTTTTTATCATCTATATAGACATAGACCGTCTTATCCGGCTTAAAATTCGGAGCCCAAGCCAAACGGTACACCCAAAAGCCTCCACCACCTATCAAAACAACGAGAATCGCTATCAAGGCGATAACTATCGGACGCCTCGATAAAATTTGTTTGTTCAAATCCATGAATAATCTATTGAATATCAGAATAAGGCACAAAAGTAGTATCTTTTTTCGAAAAAAATGATGTGCAAAGCCTTGTTTATTTAAAATTATAGTTCTACCTTTGCATCGCAATTCTAAGGAAGAAGCACAGAACACACAAGGAAGTGTGGGTGAGTGGCTGAAACCACCAGTTTGCTAAACTGACGTACTCGTAAGGGTACCGGGGGTTCGAATCCCCCCGCTTCCGCAAAGAGCCAACTAATAAATTTATTAGTTGGTTTTTTTGTTTTTAAGCCAACCGAATTAAAGTGTTTCATATATTTGTCATATTTGAACTTATCGTAAGTCGATCTGTTATTAAAAGGAGATAATTAAATATATACATTATGACAATTGCTTTTATCCGAACATATAATAATAAGCAAAACTCCGAGGTCCAAGAAGCTGTGATCCGGGAATTTGCCGAATCTCAGAAGATAGAGATCGGGAAGTGGGCTAAAGAGGTGGGAAATAGTCCTCGTGCGAACCGCAGACTGGAAAGTATTGTCAAATCTTTAAGTCCCGGGGATGAGATACTTGTGTCCGATATATCCCGTGTGAGCCGTAAGATGATCGAGATCATCCATATCATTTTGCTTTGTATAGAGCGAAAGGTAACGCTTCGTAGCGTAAGCGACGGATATGTGTTCGAGGATAATATCGACAGTAAGACTTTGGCCTTTACCTTCGGTCTGGTCTCCGAGATCGAGCGAAAGCTGGTCTCTATCCGTACGAAGGAAGCCCTTGCCTTGATCAGAAGTAAAGGTGTGGTGCTGGGCCGTCCGAAAGGTAGTCAACAAATGGGACGCTTGGAGCCTTATAAGGAACAAATCGAGAAAGACTTGAAAGACCCGAGCTTGACTTACGCCCAGATAGCGGAGAAATACAATGTATCGCTAAGTAGCTTCAAACGCTTTCTGAAAGAGTATCTTCCCGATAAGAAAAAGAAGAAGAAGAAATAATGATTCAATGTGCCAATATGCCAATGAAATACCAGAAGTGGATAATTTAGATATTAGCATATTCGCATATTGGCACATTGAATCATTATTATTTCTCTATACGGATACGGGCGTCTACAGCGAACAAGCCTCTATCCGTAGCCACCAACGGATTTATATCCATTTCCTTTATCTCGCTGGCAAAACGCAATAAAGTAGAGAGGCGAACGATAATGTCCGCATATTGTTGCTCGTCGATGCCCTTTTGCCCACGCGTACCTTTAATGATCGGATACCCTCTCAAAGAACGAATCATTGAATAAGTCTCATCATATGATAACGGTGCCAAACCATAAGACACATCCTTCAATACCTCCACGAAGATTCCACCCAACCCGCAAAGTACCACATGGCCGAAACGATCCTCATATTTAGCTCCCAAGAATAATTCCTGTCCTTTCAACATCGGTTGTACCATGATGCCCGTAACACCCGGCAGACGCATCATACGTTCATACTCGAACAATAAATGCTCTTCTCCACGGATATTCAAGGCCACACCACCGATATCGCTCTTATGCACAGGCCCTACAACCTTGGCTACCACCGGATATTTCACCTTCTTGGCAAAAGCCAGCAACGCATCCCTATCATCCGAAGCATATTCCTCCACTAACGGGATATTAGCGGCACGCAACAATGTACGCACTTCCTCCGGATTTAAATAACCGCTACCCGGCAACCGATCTATGATACGACGAACTTCCGGTACATCCACGCCATATAGCTGGATATCCGTGCTCATCGGTTTCGGCGTATTGATCACCCGTGAAAGGGCAGTACCCAATGTCACCTCGTCCGAGAAGTTCACATGGCCTTTCTTGACAAAGCTCTTCACTTCCGGTCCGGCCGTTACGATAGACGGTAATATCGGGAAGATCGGCTTCTTGCACTCTTCCATCTTTTTATGAAGTACCTCGTAGGTATCATAAAGTTTTACCAAACCGGGACTACCGAAGATGACCATCATCAAATCCACATTATCGAAACGATTCTCACAGAAATCGATGGCTGTAGCCAAATGTTCCGGTGTCCCCGTACCGATAATATCAATCGGATTACCGACAGCGGCACCCGGATACAGTTTGGATTTCAACTCATCAGCGATAGGGCCTTCCAAACTAGGAACATTCAAACGCCCCTTGGATAAAGCGTCCGCCAGCATTACCGCAGGCCCTCCGGCATGTGTCACGATCGCACAATTCTTCCCTTTCACGTCTTTCAAGGTAAAGATACTCGCCACGGTAGTCAATTCCTCACGGCTAAAACAACGCACGATACCCGCCTTACGGAACAAAGCCTCCACGGCAGAGTCCGAACTAGCGATAGCGCCCGTATGCGAAGAGGCAGCTCGCTTTCCCGACTCCGTACTTCCCGCCTTGATAGCGGCGATCTTGCATCCCTTACGTATCAAGGAAGACGCATGATACAACAATTTATCCGGTTGCTTGATTTGCTCGATATACAACATCTTGATCTTGGAATCCAATACCGGATCAAAGTTCCGATCCATATATTCAAGGATATCCTCTACTCCATTCTGCTTGGAGTTTCCAACCGACCAAACAGAAGAGAAACGCAGCCCTTTTGTCAGCGCCGACTCGATAATGAACAAGGCCGTACCGCCGGAGCTAGAGATGAAATCCACGCCATCGGGATGGAATTCCGGTATCGGTTGCGTAAACACGCCATGATAATTCATATTCATCAACCCGATACAGTTCGGGCCGATCAAGGAAGCTCCCGCCTCATTCACGACATCCAGCATCTGTTGTTCCAAGATACCGCCTTCGTGTGTCTCCTCGCCGAAACCGGCTGAGATCACGATAAAAGCTTTTACCCCCTTTTGCCGGGCCAGCACTTCCATCACCTCGGGGCACGATTTACTCGGAATCGAGATGATCGCCAACTCCGTCTCCGGGATATCATGTACAGAAGGATAAGACTTGACGCCTTGCACGTCTGTCTCCTTGGCGTTTACCACACATAATTCTCCTTTATATTTTCCATCCAACAGGTTTCGCACGATACGACCGCCCGGTTTATGTACGTTGTTGGAACCTCCCACCACTACGATGCTTTGAGGATTAATCAATTCTCGGTTAATCATAACATTTTGATTAGTTAGATTCAATGAATGGGAGCAAATATAGTTTTTTTCTCCATTTATTCATTAAAACCCGTGGTATTTATTTACACTTTGCACTCTCTGTCTGCAACCAGTCACACCATGCATCCATCCCGTCTCCTTTCGTGGCGGATACCTCGAATATCTGGAGATGGTGATTTACCTTCAAGGCGTTTTCCCGAAGCACTTCCACTTTTGTATTCAGATAAGGAGCCAGATCAATCTTGTTGATTACGCAGATATCTGCCTCCTGAAAGATATGTGGGTATTTCAACGGTTTATCATCTCCCTCCGTCGTACTCACGATAACGACTTTCTTGGACTCTCCGAGATCGAACATGGCCGGACAGACCAGATTGCCGACATTCTCTATAAAAAGGATCGCTCCCTCCTTCGGATTCAGATGCTTAACGGCATGATTGACCATGTCGGCTTCCAAATGACAGCCGGTACCGGTATTTACCTGAAACACGGGAATCTCCAACGCCGCTATACGGTCGGCATCGTTTGAGGTTTGTTGATCGCCTTCTATCACATAGATCGGTCGCTTCGCTTTCAAACGGCGGATCGTCTCTTCCAGCAAAGTTGTCTTACCGGATCCGGGCGAACTCATCAAGTTCAGGCAGAACAGGTTCTTAGCCTCGAAATATCCCCGGTTTCGCTCCGCCAATAAGTTGTTACGTTGAAGTATATCTTGTTCCAGATTGATTACGATCCCTTCATCAGGATGGTGATGATGTTCATGGCCATGAGAATGCTCATGCGCATGATCGTGATGGTGATGATGCTCTCCGCATCCGCAAGTTCCGCACATAGTATTTAAGTTTTTATTTCATTAATATATCATTCCTTTTTAATAACAATCGACTTCACCCGAAGTTCCTTCCCTTTAAGGATTTTAACTAAATAGGAGCCACAATGGGGACAAGGGGAAAACAAGGCGTTCATTGGGAAAATGGTCTCACAGTCGCTACACTGTCCTTCCCCCTCAATATAATGACGGATAATCCGGGCCTTTTCCAGCTTGCTACCTTTTATGGCGCTATCCAATGCGAACGCTAAGGTTTGGATCTCTACGCCGGACAAATGTCCTATCTCTAACTCCAACTCTTCGACCACCGAGGCTCCCCGGTTATCCGCTTGTTCCTCGACCAGCTCCACGATGCTACGGGCTATAGACAACTCATGCATATCTGATCTCTTTTAAAAGGGAGTCACCGAGGCGATCGTTAATTGCCCCACGGCTATCCCCCCATCGTTACAAGGTATACGAGACGGAATATAGACGGGGACCCCAGCCATGATGAACTGTCTCCTCATCGACTCCGTCAATAATTTATTCTGGAAACATCCTCCCGAGATAACCACTTGTGTCGCTTTCGTCCGTTTAATCAACAAGCGGGCTTTCTGCACAAACAAGGAAGCCAATGTCGTATGGAAACGGGCGGATATCAAGCTCACCGGGACCTCGTTCGTCTTATCATGCAATAATGCCTCAAACAAAGAATAAAAAGAGATTTCCTCTCCCTCCGCCGAGACTGGATACGCATAAGCGTTCCTCTCTCCCATCGCCGCCTGCTCCAATAAGACCGGAGCCTCCGCTTGGTGGCTGGAGACATCGCAAATCCCCAATAAAGAAGCTACCGCATCAAACAGCCGGCCAGCGCTGGATGTATAGGGTGTATTCACACCTTTCTCCATCATTCGTTCAAGCATAGCGATCCTTTCCGTGCCTATGCGTTCCACGAAATCGGCCGGATAAGGAATACCCGACGGTTCGTCCTTGAAATAATGCCACAAATAGGCGACAACCATTCGCCATGGCTCCTCAGCCGCCTTGTCGCCTCCCGGTAACGGGACATACTCAAAATGGGAAAGGCGACGGTATTTCGCTCGGTCACAAAAGAAGAACTCGCCTCCCCAAACCTTACCATCATCACCCAGACCTGTCCCATCCATCACGATAGCGAGAACCGGCTCATTCAATCCATGCTCCAACATACAAGCAGCGGCATGAGCATGATGATGTTGTACCTTTAATAAAGGTAAGGAAAGAGATTTCGAGATACGTTCCGCCTCTTGGCTGGAAAGATAATCCGGATGCAGGTCACAAACCAATCGCTGGAGATTGAAACGAAACAAATGACGAAACCGCTCCATAGATTCCGTATAGAACCGGAAAGTCTCCCAGTTCTTTAAGTCGCCAATATATTGACTTTGCAGGATCGTCTCTCCTTTTCCCAAAGCGAACGTGTTCACTTTCTCCGCACCGAAAGCCATGATCCCTTCCACATTTGTATCCGTGAAAAAGGGTTCCGGCACATAGCCTCGGGAACGACGGATCAAGCAGGGTTGTCCTCCGCAGACCTGCAACACAGAATCATCTACCCGGTTATGGATCGGGCGATTATGATGCAAGAGGATCGCTACCTTTCCCGCTAATTGCGCCTCCGCATCCTCCGGGGTGATCGCTATTGGCAAATCGCTTAGATTCCCGCTGGTCATTACCAACGCAGGTATCCCTGTACGAGCAAACCAATCGTAATGAATCGGCATATAAGACAACATACATCCTAGCGTATGCATGCCCGGATTGATTCCGGAAGCTAACCGGCTCCGTTGCCTCAGCAGCACGATCGGACGGCGCCAAGAGACGAGGCATCGCTCCTCCATCGGTTCCGTAGCCGTATAGACCTGCAAATGTTCCAAATCACGGAACATAACAGCGAATGGTTTGGTATTCCGCTGCTTTATCTCTCGCAGACGGGCAACCGCTCTCTCGTTCGAGGCATCACAAATCAAATGATAGCCTCCGATTCCTTTAGCCGCAATAACCTCTCCACCAAGCAATAGACGAGAGGTAAGTTTCAATAAGGTCTCATAATCGATATAAGTCTCCTCGTTATAAGTCGCGTAATAAGTCGGGCCACAATGATTGCAAGCGACCGGTTGGGCATGGAAACGGCGATCGATAACATTCGTATATTCTTTCTCACAATCGGGACACATAAGGAAACCGCCCATCGTTGTCTGCGAACGGTCGTAAGGAAGGTCCCGGATAATAGAGAAACGAGGGCCACAATGCGTACAATTAATAAAAGGATATCCGATTCGATGGGGTTGCGTAGTCCGGTCTCGCATACAATCCGCACAAACAGCGATATCCGGGGAGACCTGCGTGACCTCATCCGATTCTGAATGGCTGGGCGTAATCGTAAAATCGTCAAAATCATCTTCATCCATTTCCGTAGATGTATAGGAGATCCGATGGATATAAGCGACACGAGGATGCTCGGTCCGTATACGACTTATCAGCAAATCCCGATCATCCGGAGTAGCGGCAACCAATATACGTACTCCATTATTCATATTCTCCACACAACCTTTCATCCCCAGATCTTTAGCGATCCGGTAGATAAAAGGGCGAAAACCAACCCCTTGAACCAAGCCTTGAATAATCAACGCATATACTTTATTCTTCGCCATAGCACAAATATACAAATAAATGTCTAATCAGACACGAATCGACTATCGTATTTACTAAAGAGATATTATCCATCATCTTATAAATAATATTTATCAATTTTATCTTTCCCTCTTAAACATATTAAGTATCTTTGAGGTTATTAAATAAATTGAAACGATATGTGTTTAGCGGTACCCGGAAAGATTATCTCAATCGATCGAAGCATCCCCGAAATGACCATGGCTAAAGTTGATTTCGGAGGCATCCTAAAGAATATATGTATTGAATGGGTGGATGTGAAACAGGGGGATTATATCCTCGCTCACGCAGGGATCGCTATATCTGTTGTAGATGAGAAAGAAGCGGAGGAAACACTGAAAGACCTTAAAGAATTACAAAAGTGCGTTTCGTAGACGAATATAGAAGCAACGAGAAGGTACAAACTCTTCTGGAGGCCATCCGCAAAAAGGTGACACGACCTTGGTATATCATGGAGATTTGTGGCGGGCAAACACATGCTATCGCCCGTTATCGGCTGGAAGAGATGTTGCCGCCGGATCTTCAACTGCTCCATGGGCCGGGTTGCCCGGTCTGTGTAACACCGGTCGAGACAATCGACTACGCCTTGAAGTTGGCGACACAGCCGAATGTGATCTTAGCCTCTTTCGGGGATATGATGCGAGTTCCGGGAAGTAAGGAGGATTTATTGAGCGTAAAAGCGAGAGGAGCGGATATCCGTATGCTATATACGCCCTTGGATGCCCTATCACTCGCCAAGGAGAACCCGGATAAGGAAATCGTATTCTTCGCGATTGGTTTTGAGACGACCGCACCTGTCCACCTCATGGCTTTGAAAGAGGCCATACGCCGAGGACTTCCGAACTTTTCCATATTGACTTCCTTATTCACGGTACCACCCGCTATCGAGACTATCTTATCAGATCCGGAAAGCAAAGTGAATGGCTTCCTGACAGCCGGACATGTCTGCGCCATCACAGGCAACAGGGCCTATCACCGATTAGCCGCCCACTATAAAATCCCGATGGTCGTCACCGGATTCGAGCCGGTAGATCTATTATATGGTATCTACCGCTGTGTCTCCCAGTTGGAAGCCGGAAGTTATGAGGTAGAGAACGCTTACAAACGGGCCGTTCCCGAGCAAGGGAATGCCGCCGCCCGCCAACTTATAGACGAGATGTTGGAACCTTGCGACCAAGACTGGCGGGGCATCGGAATCATCCCCTCCAGCGGGCTTCAACTTCGATCCGAATATAAAAGATATTCCTCCCGAATGAGATTTCAATTGTGTCCGGAAGAAAACCAGATCGCATCCGAATGCATCGCCGGTCTGATTATGAGAGGTTTGAGACAACCCTCGGACTGTCCCCATTTCGGGAAGGCCTGCCATCCCACCCATCCGCTGGGAGCCCCGATGGTCTCCTCGGAAGGGGTTTGTGCCGCTTATTATAGATATAAATAGAAAGATATGGATATACACTTGAATTGCCCGATTCCTTTTACCGACTCAGACCGTGTGTTACTAGCGCACGGAGGGGGAGGACGCATGACACACCAACTGATCAGCCAAGTATTTTATCCGGCTTTCCGGAACCCATTATTGGAGCAGGATCATGACGGATGCGTGTTCCCTATGGAAGAAGGGCGACTGGCCTACTCTACCGACTCCTTCGTGGTAGACCCGATCTTTTTCCCCGGAGGAGATATCGGTGATCTGGCGATCAACGGGACCGTTAACGATTTGGCTTGTTGTGGTGCCCGTCCTTTGTATCTGACCGCCGGGTTTATACTGGAAGAGGGCTTGCCTCTAGCAGATCTTCAGCGTATCGTACAATCCATGAAACGTGCGGCGGAGCGTGCCGGCGTACAGATCGTAGCAGGAGACACAAAAGTGGTGGAACGGGGCAAATGCGATAAATTGTTTATCAACACCAGTGGGATCGGGATCGTCCCTCCGGGCATACGAATCGCCCCAGACCAAGCGACTCCCGGCGATGTCGTCATTTGTAGCGGCCCGATTGGTCTACATGGTATCACGATCCTTTCCGCACGGGAAAGCTTGGGATTCGAGACGGATCTAAAAAGTGATACCGCTTCGCTAAACATTCTGATTTCTGAGCTGTTACATACTATAGGAGAGGTACATGTCTTACGTGACCCCACCCGAGGTGGCGTAAGCGGAACCCTCAACGAGATCGCCCAAGACGCTGGTGTGGATATCCTGCTGGACGAAGACGCCCTGCCTATTCCGGAAGCGGTACGTGCCGCATCCGAGATGCTAGGATTAGACCCACTTTATATAGCGAACGAAGGATTGGTTCTTGTGATCCTGCCGGAAAGCCTTGCGGAACAAGCGTTACCCCTTATGAGACGTTTTGAGGAGGGCAGGCAAGCGACCGTTATCGGCCGTATCACCAAGCAAAGCGGAGAGCAAGCCCGGGTCAAGATGAAGACATTATACGGTAACTACCGGATCATCGATATGCTAAGCGGGGAGCAACTCCCCCGTATTTGTTAGAATACTTAATTGCTGAGATATGGAAAATAAAAGACCGTCCGTTTACGAAGAGTGCCGTCAGAAAGGCATCTCCCGCCGGGACTTCCTGAAGTTCTGTACCACCATGGCCGCCCTGATGGGATTGGAGGCTTCGGGAGTGGCACAGGTAGTAAATGCCTTGGAGACGAAACCCCGCCTTCCGATCATCTGGCTACACCTACAGGAATGTACCTGTTGTACCGAATCGTTTATCCGTGCCGCCCACCCGATCGTGGCTACCTTGTTGTTAGACAAGATTTCCCTAGACTATACCGAGACGCTGATGGCCGCCGCCGGCGAACAGGCCGAGGCCGCTAAGGAAGAGACCATGAAAAAATATTACGGCAATTATCTGCTGATGATCGAGGGATCGTTACCTACAAAAGACGAGGCTTATTGTTGCGTAGGCGGCAAGAGTGCCTTGCAGATCACCGAAGAGGCCGCCGCAGGAGCTAAAGCGATCATCGCTTGGGGCAACTGCGCTTCCGCCGGTTGCGTGCAAGCGGCGAACCCGAATCCTACCGGCGCTAAAGGTATCCATAAAGTCATCAAAGGTAAACCTATTATTAATGTACAAGGCTGTCCTCCGATCGCCGACGTGATGGCGGGTGTCATTATCTATATGTTGACCTTCGATCGTATGCCACAATTGGATGGATTGGGCCGTCCGAAGATGTTCTACTCCCGCCGGGTACATGATACGTGCTACCGCCGTGCGAATTTCGACGCCGGTTTGTTCGTGGAGAGCTTCGACGATGAGAACGCCAAGCATGGCTACTGCCTGTATAAAGTGGGATGCAAAGGTCCAAGCACCTATAACTCGTGCGGTATCATCAAATGGAACGAGGGCACCAGTTACCCAATCCAAAGCGGTCACCCCTGTTTAGGTTGCAGCGAGGAGAATTTCTGGGACAACAGCCCGTTCTATAAACGTATGCCCGATATACACGGATTCGGTATCGAGGCCACGGCGGATCAGATCGGTCTGGCTCTTGGAGCCGCTACCGCCGCCGGTATCGCCGTACATGCCGTAGCGACTAACATACGGAAAAAAGAGCTTATCGACAATGATGAGCCGGAAAGTAAATCTACGATCTAATAAAACACTACTATCATGTCAGAAAGAATTGTCATAGACCCCATTACCCGTATAGAAGGCCACCTGCGGGTAGAGGCTGAAATAGAAGGTGGCACTATCAAGAACGCCTATAGCTCGGGTACCATGGTGCGGGGCATCGAGAATATCGTAAAAGACCGGGATCCCCGGGATGTATGGGCTTTCGTAGGCCGTGTTTGCGGCGTATGTACTTCCATCCACTCGCTTGCCTCGGTACGGGCGGTCGAGAACGCACGGGGTATCGTGATCCCTCCCAACGCCAGTATGGTTCGTAATATCATGCAAGCCGTATTGTATATGCATGACCATACGGTGCATTTCTATCAATTGCATGCATTGGATTGGGTAGATGTGGTATCCGCCTTAAAAGCCGATCCGAAAGCCGCCGCTTTACTTGCCCAGCAACTTTCTCCATGGGCAAAGAATACCGAGGGGTATTTCACCGCCACACAACAACGGCTAAAGAAGTTCGTTGCCAGCGGGCAGCTTGGTATATTCGCCAATGGGTATTGGGGACATCCGGACTATAAACTTACGCCGGAACAGAACCTTATCGCTACCGTCCATTATCTGGACGCATTGGAATGGCAGAAAGAGGTCGTCAAGGTACACGCCGTGTTCGGGGGCAAGAATCCGCATCCAAACTATATCGTAGGCGGTATGCCTTGCAGCATCGACTTAAATGAGGCCAATGCGATCAACGCAGATCGACTCGCTCTGGTAAAGCAGAAACTAGAGGAGGCGAAAACATTCATCAATCAAGTTTATATCCCGGATTTATTGATGATCGCCAACGTTTATAAAGACAAATGGAGTAAGATTGGCGGAGGAGTACGAAACTATTTGTCTTACGGAGACTATCCGATGTTCGATCTCGGGGAAGTGGAAAGTTATAAGATCCCCAGAGGAATTGTTTTGGATCGTGACCTAAGTAAGGTACATCCCGTAGACGCTAACTCCCCGGAGGAAATCAAGGAGTACATTTATCATTCATGGTATAAATACACGCAAGGAGACAAAGCCGGTTTGCATCCCTACGAGGGAAAGACCCATCTGGAATATACCGGCCCTCGTCCCCCCTATAAGTTATTGGACGTAGAGGATAAATATAGTTGGATCAAGACACCACGGTGGAAACAGGAACCAATGGAAGTGGGTCCGTTAGCCCGTTTGATCGTAGCTTACGCCGCAGGGAAGGAACCCCAAAAGAGTATCGTAGACGAGACTTTACGTCAGCTCGACTTGCCGGTAGATGCTTTATTCTCTACCCTAGGACGCACCGCTGCTCGTGGATTGGAATGTAAAATGGCAGCAGACTGGGCCCTTGAGTTTTTCAACCAATTGATCAAGAACCTAGAGAACGGGGATTCCCGGATGGCAAACAGTGCCGAATGGGAACGGGAGAACTGGCCCGATCATGAGCAAGGCGTAGGATTGGCCGAAGCTCCCCGTGGAGCATTAGCCCATTTCATCGTGATCGACAAGAACCGGGTAAAGAACTACCAGATGGTAGTGCCTACTACTTGGAACGCCTCACCGAGGGATGAGAACGGCGTATTGTCCGCCTACGAGTCCGCTTTGATCGGTACGCCGATATACGATCCGAAGCAACCCTTAGAGATTCTTCGGACGATCCACTCTTTCGATCCTTGTCTGGCTTGTGCCGTGCATCTGTATGACGAGGAAGGAAAATATGTGCACCAAGTTGATACATTCTAAAAAACAATAGAGCCATGAAGAGTCGTAAGAAACGTTTAAGAGAAGTGTATGTATGGGAATTACCCGTACGTATCTATCATTGGGTGAATGCGCTCTGTATCGTCATACTCTGCGTGACAGGCTTTATCATCGCCGATCCTCCCGCGATCATGTCCGCTTCGGAGGCTTATTTCAGCTATTGGTTCGGCGTGGTTCGGTTTATCCATTTCGTAACAGCGTTCGTATTCTTCTTCAATTTCGTATTCCGGCTTTATTGGGGATTCGTCGGGAATCGTTATGCCAGATGGAATAACTTCATCCCTTTAAAGAAATCCCAATGGAAAGAGGTATTGGAGGTGATCAAGGTAGATATCCTGATGATCAAGAACAAACCGGTAGACAGTATCGGGCATAACGCCTTGGCCAGCTTGATCTATTTCGGTACGTTCTGGGCGTTCTTGTTGCAAAGCATCACGGGTTTCGGCCTGTACGCAAAGATGAGCCAGTCCTTCTTCCCGCAACTGTTCGCGTGGACGGTTCCCTTGATGGGTGGGGATTTGATGGCTCGCCAGATTCATCATTTCCTGATGTGGTTCTTCATCCTTTTCGCTATCGTTCATATTTATCTGGTATTTTATCATGACTATATCGAGCAACGTGGCGAGACTTCGTCCATCATCGGTGGCTGGAAGTTTATCGAGGAAGACATAGCGGACAAGGAAGAGGTAACCGAGACTGCCGAGACTATCACTAAGATCGCTAAAAAAGGATGAAAGCGGAGAAGGAAACATTAGTATTAGGAGTAGGCAATTTATTGCTGAAAGACGAAGGTGTAGGCATACACGTTATCAAGGCTTTAGAAAACGAGAAGCTCCCGGCTCACGTCCATTTGATGGACGGGGGCACGGGAGGGCTTCATTTATTAAGTTGGCTGCAAGGATATGACCGTATCATCATGATCGATGCCACGCTGGATAATAACCCTCCGGGCACCGTCCGTCTGATCCAACCTCGTTACGCCACCGACTTTCCCCCGCTCATGAGCGCCCACGAGATCGGTCTAAAAGATATGATCGACGCCATGATCCTAACCGACGATCTCCCGGAAACCCATCTCATTGTCATCTCCGCCCTCAATATCAACGAGGTCGGAATGGATCTGACACCCGAGGTAAAGGCGGCGGTTCCGAAAGTGATCCGGATGATACAAGAGATTATTTCAATACATAATAGAGCATACCGGCAATAGCGGCCCCAGCTATCGGCCCTAAAACAGGTACCCAAGCATACTCCCAATGGCTGCTGCCTTTTCCCTTGATCGGCAAAATAAAGTGTATGAACCGGGGAGCTAAATCACGGGCAGGGTTAATTGCGTAACCGGTAGTTCCACCTAAGGAAAGGCCGATTACCCAGACTGTAAACGCTACCGGAATGGCACCTACCGAACCTAAACCTATCGGCAAGGTACTATTGCTTTCGTAGGTTAGTTCTCCGTCCGTTATAAAAAATACGACAAACATCAAGGCGAACGTACCGATCATCTCACCTAAGAAATTAATTGGATAATCTTTGATAGCAGGACTCGTACAGAATACGCCTAATTCCGCATCCGGATCATCCGTAGCGTTGAAGTGATCCTTATAAACCAGCCAGACCAATAAAGCGCCCAAAGCGGCACCTATCATTTGCCCGGCTATATAAGTACATACATCACACCAAGGGAAAGTCCCTCCGATCGCCAAGCCGATCGATACCGCCGGATTCAAATGTGCGCCACTATAAGGGCCGGCTACCACAACACCGATAAATACGCCAGCCCGCTCCATTGCCTTTTGTTTTCGACAAACAGACATTCGCTACAACTCCTCCTCCCATCAAGATCAAGAGCATAGTCCCTAATAATTCCGCTAAAAATGGAGACATAAGATAATAATTTAAGAATTTGTTAACTTGTTAATCTGCCTATAAGATGATTTTCATTATTCAGCCCAATTCTGAGAACGCCCCACCGCCTTATGCCATTCGTTCAATAATTTACGGGCAGTATCCTCTTTCATTTGTGGGTTAAAGACCTTATCCAAGCACCATTGTTCTTTCAGTTCATCGATATCCTTCCAATAGCCGATCGCCAAGCCCGCCAAATAAGCGGCTCCCAAAGCAGTCGTCTCCAATACATTCGGACGTACGACCGGACAGCGGCAGATATCGGACTGGAATTGCATCAAGAAGTTATTAGCGATAGCACCGCCATCTACCCGAATCTCTTTCGGCTTGGCGTGAATATCGTTTTCCATGGCCATCAATACATCATATACTTGATAACAGATGCCCTCCAAAGCCGCACGGGTTAAATGAGCCGCCGTAGTTCCGCGGGTAATCCCGATAATAGCGCCACGTGCGTATTGATCCCAATACGGCGCACCCAAACCCGTTAACGCCGGCACAAAATAAACACCCCCATTATCACTGACGGATTTCGCCATTTGCTCCGTAATCGAGGCATTCGGAATCAAGCCGATCCCATCCCTCAACCATTGAACGACGGCACCTCCCACAAAGACACTACCTTCCAGCGCATAGGTCGTCTGATCCCCTAATTTCCACGCGATCGTTGTCAATAGGTTATTCTGGGAAAGAACGGGTTCCTTGCCGGTATTCAGGATCATAAAGCAGCCGGTTCCGTAGGTTGTCTTGATCATACCATCCTCTACGCAGAGCTGACCGAACAGAGCCGCCTGTTGGTCGCCGGCCATACCGGATACCGGGATGCCTTTCTTAAAAATAGGGGTTGATGTCTCGCAGTAAACCTCGCTACAGGCTTTCACTTGCGGTAACATCGAGGCAGGTATCGTAAACAAGTCCAATAACTCTTGGTCCCATCTCAAAGTACGGATATTGAAAAGCATGGTACGGGAAGCGTTCGTCACATCCGTAATGAATTGAGCGCCCCGGGTAAGTTTCCAAACCAGCCAAGTATCTACCGTACCGAAGCATAGCTCTCCCCGCTCCGCACGCTCCCGGATACCCTTTACGTTATCCAATATCCATTTTATCTTCGTGGCGGAGAAATAAGCGTCGATCACCAATCCGGTCTTCTGCTGGATACGTTCCGCCCAGCCTTGCGATTTAAGTTCCTCGCAATAATCCGCCGTACGGCGATCCTGCCATACGATCGCGTTGTATACGGGAAAGCCAGTCTCCCGGTCCCAGATGATGGTAGTCTCCCGTTGGTTAGCGATTCCGATACAGGCGATATGGCTATCCGTGACATCCGCTTTTGCCATCGCCTCCTTGATGACAGACGATTGGGTGTACCAAATCTCATTCGGGTCGTGCTCTACCCAGCCCGGTTTCGGGAAATACTGTTGGAATGGCTTCTGAGCCAACGTAATAATAGTTCCTTGATGATTAAACAGGATAGCCCGGGAGCTAGTGGTTCCCTGATCGATCGCCAACACATATTTATTTCGAAAATTCATATCCTTCTATATTAGTATCGTTTATCAATTTGTCAATTCAGTATATAATTCGAGGCAACCTCATTAAACGCCTTTACCTGAGCAGAGGTCCAAGTCTCGTCCTTCCCCCATTCCGTAGCCAGAATCCCCGCTACTTTAGGAGCCATCGCCATCGCCGCCCGTGCGTCTAAGAATAAGATACGCAAACGGCGTGCCAATACATCCTCCAAAGTACGAGGCATCTCATTACGGACCAGCCAAGTTACCTCTCCTACCGTATAGGCATAGTCCGGATGCAACTTCTCCGCCATGGCGGGGGAAGAGGCCACTAAGTTACGGATTTCGTCGGCATCCGTACCATATACGTATAAAGGATCGGAGAAATCCGGATTCTTCCGGCTACCATGGATTTGGTAACGCTCGGTAATACAGTCTTTTGTAGGAATATGCATGTAACGTATCGCTAGGTCTAGGGTATCTTGAGCCATTTTCCGGTAGGTTGTCCATTTGCCTCCGATAATGGTGATCAAGCCGGATTTCTCCCGGATCAATTTATGGCTACGTGATATCTCTTTTGTCTTTTTACCTTCGCTACGGGGAGCGGCGAGCGGACGAAGCCCCGCGAACACGGATAAGACATCGCTTCGCTTGGGTGGCCGGGTCAAATAGTTAGCGGCCGTATCGAGTATAAATTGGATTTCTTTCTCTAAGGCTACCGGCTCTTTTTCCGGCGATTCCATCAAGGTATCCGTTGTCCCTACCACGACTTTATCATGCCAAGGTACGGCGAACAACACACGTCCATCCGATGTCTTAGGAATCATAATGGCGCAATCACTTTGCAAGAAAGAGGAATCCAATACCAAATGGACTCCTTGGCTGGGGCGAACGGTCGGGCGTTTACCCGGCTCGTCCATTTGCAAGATCTCATCAGCGAAGACACCGGTAGCGTTGATCACGCAACGGGATCTTACTTGATAAACCGTACCGGTCTCCTCATCTCGAACCGTAACGCCGGATACTTTGCGGTCGCCGTCCTTCAGAAGCCCTATGACTTTCGCGTAGTTCAAGATACAAGCACCAGCGTCGATAGAGCTGCGGACCATATTAATCGCAAGACGGGAATCATCGAACTGGCCGTCATGATAAAGCACCCCGGCGGTCATCCCTTTCGATCGGAGCATCGGAATGGTACGGAGCGCCCGTTTCGGACCGATACAAACCGAACGTCCCAGACCTAATTTTCCGGCCATCACATCATATAGGATCAGGCCTATCGTATAAAACGGGCCTTCCCACCAACGATAACAAGGGATTAAGAAGGTTTGATCTTTTACCAAATGGGGAGCGTTCTGGCGTAGCAGGCCTCGTTCCCGCAAGGCTTCCAGAACCAAGGAGACATCTCCTTGCGCCAAATAACGGACACCGCCATGGACCAACTTCGTACTACGGCTGGAAGTTCCTTTCGTAAAGTCCGATTGTTCGAATAAGGCGACTCTATATCCTCTTGTCGAAGCATCCAGAGCGATACCTATACCGGTAGCCCCTCCTCCGATCACAAGAAAATCAAAGACTTCAGACGGGTCTTCCAACTGAGAAATCATTTTACTACGGTCCATATAGCTCCTCCTTTCTTAAGATTAACAGTTACAAATCTAACCATTAATTCTTAGTATAACAAAGGATTTGGGAAAAAGGATCAGTAGCGCTTTCTGTTTTCCATAAAGATAACTGCAGTTTCTATTGGAAGAAACAAAAGTTTCCTGCTGAAGAAACTTTTGTTTTGCTATAGGGAAACAAAAGTTTTCCTTACGGGGAATTAAAAAAAACTGTAATAGTCTGATTATTATCACTCAAACATCTTATCGATGCCTCCCGTATCCGGTGGGGTCGTGGGGCTATCTTCCTCCCCTCCTTCGCTACATGGGTTCGCATATTTCTCGGGGATCTCGAAAGTCTCGTCTTCCGAGTAGCCTAACGTTTTATCTTTATAAACCTTTTGCATATAAAGGGCGTAAATCGGTAACGCCATACTCGCTCCCTGCCCTTCCGCCAAGCGGTCGAAATGGATGGAACGGTCCTCGCCGCCTACCCAGCAGCCGGAAACCAAGCTAGGCGTAAATCCCATGAACCAACCGTCGGAGTTATTCTGGGTCGTTCCGGTCTTACCACCCATCTCCGCCTTGATACCGTAGCGGAAACGTACACGTCCTCCGGTACCACCGTCGATTACGCTTTTCAACATATGTAGCATCTTATAGGAAGCATCTTCCGTCAGCACCTCACTCATCTGTGGGGTAAAGTTCGCGATTGTATTTCCATATGAATCTTCTATACGGGTCACGAATAAAGGTTCTACCCGGATGCCCTTGTTGGCAAATACCGTATAGGCTCCGACCATCTCACCCACCGATACATCCGGAGTACCCAGACAGACCGAGATAACCGGATCGATATGATTCTTCAAACCGAAAGAATGAAGCAAACGAACAAACGTATAAGGTGAGAGCTGGCTCATCAGATAAGCGGTTACCCAGTTATCCGAGTTCTGTAATCCCCACTTGATCGTAACCATCTCGCCGATTCGCTTCGCGCTGGCGTTACGGGGAACCCACAAACGGCCGTTCTCGTCCATCAACTGCTGCTGCACATGTAGCATCTGGTCGCAAGGACTGATCCCCTCGATCATCGCCAACGAATAAAGGAACGGTTTCATGGTAGAACCGATCTGACGGCGACCGCCATTCACCATATCATATTGGAAGTCATTATAGTCAATACCACCTACATATGCCTTGACCTGCCCGGTGCGAGGGTCCATCGACATAAACGCCGTACGCAAGAAACTCTTATGATAACGAATCGAATCCAAAGGAGACATGATCGTATCGATCGGACCATCCCAACTAAACACACGCATATCGACAGGCTTCTCAAACTCCTCGCGCATATCGGCCTCAGCCATTCCACTCTTTTTCATCGCCCGGTAGCGATCTGTCTGGTGCATCGCACGCATCAACATCGTGTCTACTTGACCGACACTTACGTCTCTTGAGAACGGAGCATAGCTACGTCCCTTCTTTTCCCGGAAGAAAGCCGGTTGAAGATCTTTACTCATATGTTCACGGACAGCGTCTTCCGCATATTTCTGCATACGGGAATCGATACTCGTATAGATTTTCAAGCCATCCGTATAAAGATTATAGTATTCTCCGTCGGCTTTTTTATTTTTGTTACACCATCCATATAATGGATTCGTCGCCCAAGATAATGAGTCCTCACTGAATTTCTGAGATTGCCAAGAGGCGTAATCCTTACGCTCCGGTTTCTTCGCGGTCATTGTCAGACGAAGGTATTCACGGAAGTAAGGAGCCAAACCGTCTTTATGGTCCATACGGGTAAAATGTACGACCAAGGGTAAAGCCTTCAACGAATCACATTCCGCCTTGGTTATGTACCCGGCCTTTTCCATCTGCTCCAAAACCGTATTACGACGGCCGATGGTACGCTTGTTATGGCGAACCGGATTGAAATAAGAAGGGTTCTTGCACATGCCTACCAACGTGGCGGCTTCCTCGATCTTCAAGGTTTTAGGGGTCTTTCCAAAATACACACGAGACGCGGATTGGATTCCCACGGCATTGTACAAGAAGTCAAACTTATTCAGATACATATTTATAATCTCTTCCTTTGTGTAATAACGTTCCAATTGAACCGCGATCACCCATTCGATCGGTTTCTGGAAAAGACGTTCCATCATATTATCGGCACTCGGCGAGAATAATTGCTTCGCTAATTGCTGGGTAATGGTACTACCGCCACCACCGCTTTTTTGCATCAAGATACCCCGCTTCACGATGGCACGAAACAAACCCTGCGCGTCGATACCGCTATGTTCGGCGAACCGGATATCCTCGGTAGCGATCAAGGCTTTCACCAAATCCGGAGAAAGATCCTCATAATTCACGTAAATACGATTGTCTTTGCTATGCGCATAGGCTCCCAACGCCTTTCCGTCCGAGGAGATAACTTGGGAAGCATATTTATCAATCGGGTTCTCCAATTGTTCCACCGGAGGCATATAACCAATTGAACCATTCGCTATCGCCATAAACACCATTACCACCGCCCCTAATATAGCGAGGTATACTATCCAACAAGAAATAAGGATACCTTTTGTAATCTTTGATGCCATCTTTTTATATTTCACGGTATGGATAAAAGACTCATCTTATCCACAACGACCTATTTAAGATCACAAAAATAGAGGAAAATACGATCTTATGCAAGTTGAGGCACATATTTCGCCAACAAATAACCACCAGCTAGTAACCAAACATATAAAATAGCGGCCAAAACAAAGGGCTTAGCGCCAGCTTTCTTAAATTTCTCGATACTAGTCTCCGTACCAAGAGCAGTCATGGCCATTGTCAGCATGAATGTATCTACCTGATTGATCCCATCTACAACCGCATGAGGAAGCAAGTCGAACGAATTGAAACCAATCACGGCCAAGAAACCAAACGCAAACCAAGGAATAGTGATCTTACCACGAGAAGGGGCAACGCCTCCGCCATTCCTCCCCCCGTTAACCACGGACTTCACGGCGGTTCGAGCCAACATGAAACTCATGACCACTAGCACAGGAGCTAACATCATCACACGAATCATTTTCACGATAATAGCCGCATCCGAAATTTCCTTTCCCATAGCGTTACCGGCTCCTACCACATGAGCTACCTCATGCAAGGTCGCACCCGTATAAAGTCCCATTTGCTCCGGGTCTAAATCAAGAATACCCGCACGGTACATCACCGGATAAATAAACATAGAAAGCGTACCGAAAATCACGACTGTCGATACGGCAACCGCCGTCTTATGAGCCTCGCACTTCACGACCGGTTCAGCGCCCAATACCGCGGCAGCCCCGCAAATAGCGCTACCCGTGGCGGTCAGTAAAGCAAGGTCTTTATCCATTTTCATCAATCGCCCCACCCAAACACCGATCAAGATGGTAAGCACCACGATCACCATATCGATCAGGATTGCCGGAAGGCCGATCGCAATCACGCTCTGGAAGGTCAGCTTAAACCCATATAGTACGATACCCGCACGAAGCACTTGCTTAGTACAAAACAGGATACCCGGAACCCACGTCTCCGGCAAATGGTTTCTCAGGCTGTTGGCGTACAACATACCTAAAATAATGCCGACAATCAGCGGACTGAATGACAATTGTTTAATAAACTGGAACTCCGCGATATAGAATGCGGAACAAGAGAAAAGAGCTATCAGCAAGACACCATGTAATACGTTACCTCGTTTTTCACTAAACATAATTATTGATTTATTTAGTACAACATATCATTATTTGATTTCGTTCGCGAAAGTACATATTTTCATCCGATCCCTTACTTCACAAGTTTTTATAGCGAATAACCTAAAGTTATTGCCAATGTTGACTGGCAAAACGCATGAAACTTTCTTCCATACCGCTGTTCTGCCCCTGCGGCTCCACAAAGGAGAAAGTCCGTTCGGCCTTAAAGCCCTCAATTTCTATCACTTTCAAACGTCCTGCCATCAGCTCACGTGTCACCGCCCGAATAGAAAGAATTCCCAAAGCATCGGAATTTTCCAAGAATAATTTGATACTCTCCGTACTACCTAGCTGCAATAATACGTTCAATTGCGACAGTTTGATCTGGTGTTTTGCCAAGGTCCCCTCCAAGACCTCAAGCGTACCGGAGCCGTTTTCACGAAGTACTACGGGCAAAGCACAAAGTTGTTCCAACGTCAGTTCGTCATAAGCAGCCAACTTAGACCCTACATGAGTGACAACCACTAACTCATCCTTCATAAAAGGTATATAATGCATCGTATTTTGACGGGTAGTCCCTTCCACCAATCCTAACGTTATTTTTCCATCTCGCAAAGCCAACTCTATATCCCGGCTATTCCCATTCAATACAGATACATGTATATCCGGAAACATCTTAATGAATAAAGCAAGCACGGGCGGAAGAACATATTGGGATATTGTCGTACTGGCACCTAAATGTAAATCCCCCAGAAAATTATTTGTCAACAGATTCATCTCGAAATCCAATTGACGATACGAAGCCAATAAGGAATGGGTATGCGAAAACAACAACTCGCCCGCACGAGTTAAACGGATCTGGCTACCTGTTCGTTCAAAGAGAGGCGTCTTATACTGAACCTCCAACTCATGGATATGCTTGCTAATAGCGGGTTGGCTAATGAACAATTCCCGGGACGCTTTCGTGAAGCTTAAGTTACAAGCTACGCTATGAAATACTTTTAATCGAAAATCCATGATATTCTATCTTTTGCCGTTTTAATTTAACAAAGATAAAAATAATACTATATATTTGTGGATTGAAACATAAATATATGAATGAATATGAAATATCTATATGTTTTATTGTTGACGTTGACCGTCAATGCATGCAGTGGTCAACGCAATCAAAAAACGGAAGAATCCAATGTAGCGCCACCCACCTTTGAAATGGTCTCAGTCCCCACCCTAATCACAGACCCGGTGGAAAGGGCCGAATATTTAGTGAAACATTATTGGGATAAATTCGACTTCAAGGATACGACCTATATCCATGAACCTCAAGTGACCGAGCAGGCATTATCCAACTATATAGATTTGATGAACTATGTCTCGCCTGCGGCTATGTCTTCTTCCGTAAAAGCGATGATGAAACAAACAGAACAAGACAGTGCCATGTTTCAGTACTTTTCCGAGATGATGGAGAAATATCTATACGATCCGAACTCCCCCCTAAGGAATGAGGAAATGTATATAGCGGTATTGGAATATCTTACCGAATCCTCGTCATTAAGCGATGTGGAAAAGATACGTCCCGCCCATTTGCTAGAGCTCGCATTAAAAAACAGAATCGGGACGCCTGCGACCGATTTCACGTACACATTAGCGAACGGAAAAACCGGGAAATTATACAATATAAAAGCGGATTATCTATTATTATTTTTCTATAATCCGGACTGCCATGCTTGTCAAGAAATAACCAGACAAATGGAATCGTCCTTCTTGATCAATGAATTTTCAAAAAGCAACAAACTAAAGATCTTAGCCGTTTATCCGGACGAGGATCTGGACGCATGGAAAGAGCATGTTTCCGTCATGCCTAAAGATTGGATCAACTCATACGACAAAAGTGTTTCGCTTAAAAACGACGAGATCTACGACTTAAAAGCGATACCCACATTATATCTATTAAACAAAGAGAAAAAAGTATTGTTGAAAGACGCTACTTTTCAACAGATCGAAAATTATTTATCACAAACAACTAACTAATTTAAAACATGAAAAAAATCTTATTGTCCTTGGCTTTCTTAGCAGGAGTGAGCCTAACGGTTTCCGCCCAATTCAAGATTGGCGGCAAGACCATTAATACGAAAAAAGTGATTAATGCCGCAACTGATGTAGCGCATGCCGCTACTCTATCCGACGAGGATGTAGCCAAAATGGCAAAAGAGTACATCCAATGGATGGACACTCATAACGAGGTAGCAGGTCCGGATACGGAAATGGGACAACGCTTGGAACGCTTGACCGCCAATGTAAAGAAAGTTTCCGGCCTAGACTTAAACTTTAAAGTATATAATGTAGTAGATGTAAACGCTTTCGCCTGTGGAGACGGAAGTGTACGCGTATGTGGCGGATTGATGAAAATCATGGACGATGACGAGGTATTCGCCGTTATCGGTCATGAGATCGGGCACGTCGTTCATTCCGACTCTAAAGACGCCATGAAAAACGCTTACTTGACCTCCGCCGCTAAAAACGCCGCCGGAGCTGTAAGTGGAACCGTATCCAAACTGACCGACTCTCAACTGGGAGACATGGCACAGGCCTTGGCCGGCGCTCAATATTCCCAGAAACAAGAGTATGAGGCGGACGAATTCGGTTTCCAGTTTTGTATAGATAACGGGCGAGATCCGTACGGAATGTCTAACTCATTAAATAAATTGTTACAACTGAGTGAGTCGGAAGCTAAATCGTCCAAGTTTATGCAGATGTTCTCAAGCCATCCCGAGACTCAAAAACGTGCCGATCGGGTAAAAGAGAAGGCCGATGAGTACGTGAAAAGCAAGCAATAACTGTTAACGGTCCTTTAGCAGGACGGACTATTATTAAAATAAAGCTAACGTATCAAGGATTTACGCCACGAAATCATGCTGTACAACATAAAATACTATATATTTGCACCGTGTTTTTCATGGTATTAGATTTAAGGTTAGCAATGAAGATTGGTCGTCCGTGACGGATAACCATTTTTTTTGCTTTGATAATCAAAAAAACTTCTACCTTTGCAAAAGATCTATCTATTAAGAATCATGAAACACACACATAAATATTTAATTTTTGCCATATTCATATTTCTTGTCTCTTTGTTAACCCTAGGTTGCCAAGAAAAAGAAGAAAAGAAAGTTGTGCTTATCCATTCTTTTGAGCAAAAGAAAGATACCTACCCGATTTTTAATGAAGTGCTGGAACGAACATTCAATAAGCAAAAAATAAACCCGAAGATTCATACATTCTATCTAGATTGCGAGCAATATCTGGATAGTGCCGAAATAGCCCGAATGTATAATTATATTGACTCGATCAAAGAGATTAAACCCGATATCATATTAGTAAACGATGATCAAGCTTGCTACTCTTTATTAGCTTGCGGACACCCGTATCTAAAAGAAATACCGATTGTTTTCGCCGGCGTAAATTATCCGAATTGGTCGCTTTTAAAGAAGTACCCCAATCTTACCGGACTACACGACAAACAAGACTTCATCAAGAATATAGAATTTATACATAAATTATTCGGAGTATTGCAAATCCAGATTCCTTGCGACCGGACAATCCTTGGAAGAAAATCCTTTAATGACTTTTGGCAACAAATACAAGGACACCCGGAAATAGAAATAATCCGCCTTAAAATCCGGGGGCTAGAGTTAGATAAAATCGGAACAAATGACAGTCTATTTGTAAAGAGGCTCATAGACCTTACCCAAAATGGCACTCAGATACGGTCGCTACCGGGAAAAAACTGTATAGCAAAAATAAATACCCTTCCATACCGAGTTTTACCGGGATCTTCTTTGCTCTTTAATTTGTCCGGCACTCTGGATCAAAGCACTTATCTAGATATAAAATACGATCATACCTCCGAAGCTTTTTATCAATTAGTCAATTATCCCAGCTTCTCCGCTCATTACGAACCGATTCAATATCATCCGGCTAAAAGACGGAATCGATACATCGGAGGTTATTTCACATCCGTAGAAATACAAGCACGAGAACAGGCGGAAATGGCTTCGTTAGTGTTGAAAGGGACCCCTGTCGCAGAAATTCCGATCAAAGAAAGCAGTAAGGAATATATTCTCGTATGGCATACCATAAAAGCATGGGGAATACCTATCGAGAAGATCCCTTCTTATGCCCGTTTAGTCAATATCCCTTTTTATGAGCTATACAAGAAACAGCTGATCGCTTTCATTTGCGTAGCGTTCATCTTTATCAATATCGTTGCCACGGGATTATGGAAGCTATATTCCAGAGAACAGAAATATAAGAAATTAGCGCAAGCCAATTTGGTAAAACAGAACAAGGAACTGGAAGTAGCCTTAGAGAAGGCTAAAGAGTCCGACCAAATGAAATCGGCATTTTTAGCGAATATGAGCCATGAGATACGGACTCCATTGAACGCTATTGTCGGATTCTCGAATCTTATGAACACAGACATCGAGCTTAGTAAGGAAGAACGGGAAAACTTTACCGAGTTAATCAATACGAACAGCGATCTGTTATTGAACCTTATCAATGATATCTTAGATCTTTCCCGTATCGAATCGGGCCGTATGTCATTCTCTTTCCAGCAATATTCTCTAAATGAATTAATAAGCACGATTTACCAGACTTTCCAAGTTTTAATGCCGGAGAACGTAGAACTTCGTATGCAAATACCGGAAAAAAGCATATCCATTCCCACGGATAAGTTTCGGTTGACACAAGTGATTACCAACTTTCTTAGCAACGCTATTAAATTCACGCAAAAGGGATATATATTGATTGGTTATGAATACCGAGAGGAAGAGCGGCATGTACATATTTTCGTAGAAGATACCGGCATTGGTATCCCGAAAGAAAAGCAAGACGCCGTTTTCAATCGTTTCACGAAACTGGATGAATTCGCCAAAGGTACCGGCTTGGGACTATCCATTTGCAAAGTGATAGCCGAACGTTTCGATGGGTATATCGCCGTAGAGTCCGAAATAGGAAAAGGAAGCCGTTTTTCCATTATCCTTCCCCTTAACCCCAAACACACTGAAAGTGATTAATCACATTTATTCGCGATAATCCCGAAAATAATATTACTTTTGCTTTTGTATACAATTTTAAATTTCAGATCTGTGAGTACAAGAATAAAATTAAGGGTTCAAGGATTAGCGAACAGCCAAATTCAATCCGGGGCCTATGCGTTAATTTTGGCAGAGGAAAATGGTCCACGGCGAATTCCAATCATCGTAGGAACCGCTGAAGCACAGTCTATAGCGATCGCTTTGGAGCATATCGTACCTCCTCGTCCATTAACACACGACTTATTCGCCACTTTTGCGCAAGCCTTCAACGTCATTCTTAAGGAAGTCTACATATACAAATTCGAAGATGGTGTGTTTTACTCAGAATTAGAGTTTAGCGACGGTGAGCGCTCGATAAAGCTGGACTCTCGTACTTCCGACGCGATTGCCATAGCGCTTCGCGTAAATTGCGACATCTTTACTTCCGAGGAGATTGTAAAGGAATGCGGTGTCGTACTGGAAGACACCCTGTCCATCCCCGCTGACGAACCGGAGGAGGATGACAATTTATTAGAATTAGAACCGGATGAGATTAAGGACGAAGCCCAGTTAAAGAAATGGTTAAGCCTATTGGATATCCAAGAAATAAACGAGCGATTGGAAGACGCTATAGCGGACGAAAATTACGAATACGCGAAAATGTATAAAGACGAGTTGCGCCGTCGAGAAGAAGAGGAGGACACAAACAAATGATTGGAGAACAAGGAGGATTCGGACTGGTCTCACTTTTAAGAGGTCTGCTTGGGATCATTACGATTTTAGGTATCGCCTATGCGATGAGTTATGACCGTAAACGGATCGATTGGAAATTAGTAGGTGGAGGTTTGTTCATGCAGATCGTATTCGCCTTGGCGGTTTTATATGTGCCGTTCGTCGGAATCCTATTGGAAGGATGTGGCAAGATATTTGTTAAGTTGATGGACTTCACGGATGCCGGTCTTACTTTCTTATTAGGCCCGTATGCCTCTAAAGCGGCAGGATTCAGTTTCTTGCTTCATTCGCTACCGATTGTTATTTTCTTCTCCGCCTTGGTTTCCATGTTTTACCATTGGGGGATTATCCAGAAAGTAGTCGGTGCCTTTGCGTGGGTATTGCGTAAATTCATGAATATATCCGGCTCGGAGGGATTAGTGGCCGCCGGTAATATTTTTATGGGAATGACAGAATCTCCTGTGTTGATCAAGAATTACCTGCCGACGATGAATCGTTCGGAGATATTTTTGGTCATGGTATCCGGAATGGGTACGATCGCCGGTTCCGTAATGGGTACTTACATAGGTATGTTGGGAGGAACAGACCCGGCGGCGAAGGTTTTATTCGCCACTCACTTGCTCTCGGCTTCCGTAATGGCAGTACCGGGTTCAATCGTTTTAGCGAAAATGCTTTGTCCGCAGACGGAAGAAGCCACGGACCATGTAGCTATCTCCGGTAAGGAAAAAGAGAACTCGAATATTCTAGATGCCATCTCATCGGGTACGGTTACCGGCGTAAAGTTGATGACGAATATTGCCGCGATGTTATTGGTATTCATATCCCTTGTAGCGTTAGCGAATTATATTACGGAAGGTGTGATAGGACGTTATACCGGACTGAACGACTGGATTGTAAAGATTACGGACGGTAAGGCGCAGGGCTTGACCTTCCAGTTTATACTGGGTGTAATCACCTCTCCTTTCATGTGGTTGATCGGGGTTCCCAGCCAAGACATCATGTTAGTTGGTTCTTTATTGGGACAAAAGACCATATTGAACGAATTTGTCGCCTATTTCCAATTGCAGCAATGGAAAGATGCCGGATTATTCATGTATGAGAAATCGATCTTGATGTCTACTTATATCCTTTGCGGATTCGCTAATATATCGTCTATCGGTATCTTATTAGGCGGATTGGGCGTATTAGCCCCGGAAAAACGAGGATTAATTTCACGTATCGGCCTACCGGCCATGATCGGCGGAGCCCTGGTCTCTGTGCTATCGGCTACTATAATTGGTATGATCCTTGGGTAATTGAGAATTGAGAATTGAAAATTAGATGGTCATGCAGATTTTTTATACACCAGATATAACTATCAAGCCGGAATTACCGGAAGAAGAAGCAGGACATTGTATACGGGTACTTCGTCTAGGTGAAGGCGATGAGATAGTATTGACGGATGGGCAAGGCTCTTTTTATAAAGCGGCTATTAGCCGGGCGCATCCCAAACATTGTGAGGTGACCCTCTTAGAGAGTTGGAAACAACCCGATCTCTGGAACTTCAATCTCCATATAGCCATAGCTCCTACCAAAAACATGGACCGGATGGAGTGGTTCGTGGAGAAAGCGACGGAAATAGGGATCAATGCGATCACCTGTTTGAATTGTCGTTTCTCAGAGCGTAAAGAGATCAAGCCGATTCGATTGGAGAAGATATTGGTCAGTGCCATGAAGCAATCCCAGAAAGCGACTTTGCCGGCGTTAGAAGGAATGACAGATTTCAAGAAGTTTGTCGCCACTCCCTTTGACGGGCGTAAGTTTATCGCCCATTGCGAGGATGGCGAGAAGCCACTATTAAAACATACGTATCAGCCGGGAGAGAATGCCTTAATCCTCATCGGACCGGAAGGTGATTTTAGCCCGGAAGAAATCAAGCTGGCTCAAGAGAATGGCTTCGAGCCGATCTCTTTAGGAGAGAGCCGGCTGCGTACGGAAACGGCTGCGCTAGTAGCTTGCCATACGATTCATGTGTTAAATCAATAGAATAATCCTATTTCCATTAAAAATACGTTAATCCTCATAAGGGTTATTAAGCAAATTGCTACATTTGTAATGATATTAACAAATCTAATCTAATAACAATTTAAGTAACATGAAAAAGTTGTTCAAATCATTCTTGATTCTTTCGGCCATAGCTATGGCTATCCCCTGTTTCGCTCAAACTCCGAATACATTGACTAAGAAGGAAAAAAAAGCTGGCTGGGAATTATTATTCAACGGAAAAGACTTCTCTGGATGGCGCCAATGTAACGGTACCGCTATGCCCGCAAACTGGGTTATAGAAGACAATGCCATGAAAGTATTTACCGGCGAAGGTAAGAAACCGGGACAAGGCGCTAATGGCGATATCCTTTACCAGAACAAGAAATTCAAAAACTTCGAGCTCTCGGTAGACTGGAAAGCGAGCAAGATGGGAAACTCCGGTATCTTCTATTATGTACGCGAAGTACCCGGTAAACCTATTTATTATGCGGCTCCCGAAGTACAGGTACTAGATAACGTGGACGCAACCGACAACAAATTAGCGAACCACTTAGCAGGTTCTCTATATGACATGCTTCCCGCAGATCCGAAAACAGTTAATCCTGCCGGCGAGTGGAATACGATCGTAATCCGTGTAAAAGATGGAAAAGTAACGCATACCCAAAATGGTAAGAAAGTTGTTGAGTATACTTTATGGAGCAAAGAGTGGGATGATTTGGTAGCTAACAGTAAATTCAAGAACTTCCCGGGCTTTACCGAAGGTATTTCTAAAGAAGGTTATATCGGTCTGCAAGATCATGGCTATCCGATCTGGTTCCGTAATATCAAGATCCGTGAACTAAAATAGTTCTTCGAATCTATCGTATATATAAATAAAAAGCCCGGGATTCAGATAAATCACCGGGCCTTTTTATATCTGTTTAATAAGTAAGCCTAATTACTCCCACTCAATTGTCGCATTCGGTTTCGGAGACATATCGTAGCATACACGGTTCACGTTCTTCACCTCTTTCAAAATACGATCCGTAATCTTCATCAAGATAGGCCAATCAACCGGCTCGATCGTAGCGGTCATGGCATCTACCGTATTGACGGCACGGATAATCACGGGCCATTCGAAAGAACGGGCGTTATCACGTACGCCAACCGACTTAAAGTCGGGTACTACCGTAAAGTATTGCCATACCTTTTTATCCAATCCGGCGTTCTTGAACTCCTCCCGTAAGATCGCATCCGACTCACGTACCGCTTCCAGTCTATCACGAGTGATAGCGCCCAAGCAACGTACGCCCAAACCCGGTCCGGGGAACGGCTGGCGATAAACCATGTCATAAGGCAAACCTAACTCTACGCCACAAGCACGAACCTCGTCCTTGAATAATTGACGCAAAGGCTCAACCAACTCAAATTGCAAATCTTCCGGCAGACCGCCTACGTTATGATGGGATTTCACCATCTTAGCCGTCTTCGTTCCACTCTCCACGATATCCGGATAGATCGTTCCTTGAGCCAAGAAATCGATTCCATCTAATTTGCGAGCTTCTTCCTCAAATACACGGATAAACTCACCACCGATAATCTTACGCTTTTGCTCCGGATCTTCCACGTCAGCTAGCTTGTTCAAGAAACGATCTGTAGCGTCTACATACACCAAATTGGCATTCAACTGGTTCTTGAAGACCTCAACGACATCCTCGGACTCGCCCTTACGCATCAAACCATGATTCACATGCACGCAAACCAATTTATCGCCGATCGCTTTCAAAAGCAAAGCGGCTACTACAGAGCTATCGACACCTCCAGACAAGGCCAGCAGAACTTTCTTATCCCCTACCTGACGCTTTACCAATTCAATCTGGTCATTGACAAAATTCGTCATATTCCAGTTTGCCTCAGCCTTGCAAGTATCGAACACGAAAGACTTGACAGCGCCCTTGATCGCCTCGACATCATCCGTAAACTCCGGCAATTTAACCTCGCACAACGCCTTATCGTGACCTGCGGCCATTACAGGAGTGCCCATCTCGTAAATACCCGGATTCACGTCGATAGCTACACCGTCGATAACATTGTTTGGGCCACCATTGATAATGATACCTTTCACATTTGGCAAGGCTTTTAATTCCTCAACCGTGATGTCATGCGGATAAATCTCACTATAAACGCCTAACGCACGAATAGCACGAGCCAACACCGTATTCTCATGACTACCTAAATCCAAGATAACAATCATATCTTGCTTCATGTGACTTTTAAATTTTATTGATTTTACACTTTGTTATACCTAAGACAAATGTCACTCCCACTCGATGGTTGCAGGCGGCTTCGAGCTGATGTCGTACACGACTCTATTTACGCCTTTCACCTTATTGATAATCTCGTTGGAAACTTTGGCGAGGAACTCGTACGGAAGCTGCGCCCAATCGGCGGTCATAGCGTCCGTGGAAGTTACCGCACGTAAAGCTACCGTATTCTCATAGGTACGCTCATCGCCCATTACACCTACGGATTGAATCGGAAGTAAGATTACCCCAGCTTGCCAAATCTTATCGTAAAGTCCCCACTCACGCATCAATGACATATAGATATCGTCAGCATCTTGCAGGATACGTACCTTTTCCGGCGTGATATCACCCAAGATACGGATACCCAATCCCGGTCCCGGGAACGGATGGCGCTTGATCAAATGCGGTTGCATACCCAACTCCATACCAACACGGCGAACCTCATCCTTGAAAAGAAGACGAAGCGGCTCGACGAGTTTCAAGTTCATCGTATCCGGAAGACCACCCACATTATGATGGCTCTTGATAACCGTACCTGTGATAGAAAGCGACTCGATCACATCCGGATAAATCGTACCTTGCCCCAGCCACTTGATATCTTTCAGCTTATGCGCCTCCTCATCGAAGACATCGATAAATCCTTTGCCGATGATCTTACGTTTCTTCTCCGGTTCCGTAACGCCCGCTAGTTCTTTATAGAACTTATCTTTTGCGTTTACGCCGATCACGTTCAATCCTAAATGCTCATAATCCCTCATTACGTTCTCGAACTCATTCTTGCGCAGCAGACCATGATCCACGAAAATGCAAGTCAAGTTCTTACCGATCGCCTTATTCAGCAATACGGCCGTAACAGATGAATCCACACCGCCGGAAAGAGCCAAGATCACCTTGTCATCTCCCAATTGCTCCTTCAACTCAGCTACGGTAGATTCGATAAAGGAAGCCGGTGTCCAATCCTTGGCGCATCCGCAAATATTCAAGAAGTTATCCAGCAACTTCGTACCGTCTGTCGAATGGAATACTTCCGGATGAAACTGAACGCCCCACGTTTGCTCACCTTCCACATGGTAAGCGGCAGCCCTCACGTCGTCCGTGCTGGCGATCACCTTGAATTTATCCGGCAATACGGTAATCGTATCTCCATGAGACATCCATATCTGCGAACCCACATGGATCCCTTTCAGTAATTCATCCTCACCATCAATGTGCGACAAATTAGCACGTCCATACTCACGTGAATTAGCCGGTTCAACATTACCTCCGGATGTATAAGCTAGAAACTGCGCTCCATAACAAATACCTAAGACGGGATACTTCCCCCGTATCTCGGTCAAATCAGCCTTAAAGGCATTCTCGTCGTATACGGAATAAGGACTTCCGGAAAGGATCACACCTTTCACGTCGGTAGCGTCATGCGGGAATTTGTTATAAGGAACGATCTCACAATACATATTCAACTCTCTGACCCTACGGCCGATAAGCTGGGTTGTTTGCGAGCCGAAATCAAGAATAATAAGTTTCTCGTGCATGCAATTATGATTATTTAATTGAGTGGCGCAAAGGTAGTAATAAATTCGGGAAGCATAAACACACTGGGCAAATATTCTTCCTTATCACGATACTTTTAAAAGATCTTCCCTTGTCCTATTACGCCTTTCCTCCTGAGACATTCATTATCCACCATCTGTTGCATGATCGTCCACCAACTGTTGCATGATCATGCAACGGATGGTGGACGATCATGCAACAGCCATTAGAAGATGAATACCTCAAGAGGAAAACCACAAATCCCCCTAAGGATCCGGCCAAGGGAAGCCATGAAAACAGCGAACCGCCCGACAACCCGGCGAGAGTTACGGACGGACAAAACAAAAAAAGCCTCGAAGCGTTCATTACAAACAACTTCGAGGCTTTCCTCCGAGGTTCCTGGCGGATTCGAACCGCCGTACATGGTTTTGCAGACCACTGACTAAGCCACTCATCCAAGGAACCGAAATAAAGTCGTGAAAAATAATTTTCAATTATAAGAGGTTCCTGGCGGATTCGAACCGCCGTACACGGTTTTGCAGACCGCTGACTAAGCCACTCATCCAAGGAACCATAATTTCAACACAAAACAACTACTTTCGTTTTGCGAGTGCAAAGAAAGAGAATAATATTGGAATTACCAAACTTTTCCTTTCTTTTTTATTTTTCCCTCCGAATATTATAGAAGTAGAGAAAATGAGCTTACCTTTGCCTATCAAATAGATAAATAACGAAAAAATGACTTATACAGAAACTGTAATACCGGGCGTATGGATCATTGAGCCAAAGGTATTGAAAGATGCGCGCGGATACTTTATGGAAGCTTTTAAGCAAGCGGAATTCGAGGAGCATATCGGAAAAATCCAGTTCGTGCAGGACAACGAATCTTGCTCCTCTAAAGGCGTATTACGAGGATTACACTATCAGCTAGCGCCCTATTCTCAATCTAAATTAGTCCGGGTGATCAAAGGACGGGTATTGGATGTAGCCGTAGATGTACGTGAAGGCTCCCCCACATTCGGCAAATATGTAGCTGTAGAGTTATCGGACGAGAATAAACGCCAGTTATTCATTCCACAGGGATTCGCCCACGGATTCCATGTATTAAGTGACGAGGCTATCTTTACCTATAAAGTAGATAATCCATATACTCCGACACATGAACGGGGAATCCGCTATGACGATCCCACGGTCCATGTAGATTGGAGCATCACAGATCCGGAATCGATCAACCTATCCGAGAAAGACACCAAGGCTCCATCGCTGAAAGACGCTGAGCTTAATTTCAAATACTAAACACTGTACAGATATGAAAACTTACCTAGTTACCGGTGCCGCCGGTTTTATCGGTGCCAATTTTATCAAACATATGCTGGCGAAATATGACGATATCAAGATCGTTGTCCTAGACTTGCTGACTTACGCAGGTAATTTAGGCACCATCGCCGAGGATATCGATGGAGTACGTTGCGAGTTCGTGAAAGGCGATATTTGCGACCGTGCCTTGGCCAACCAGCTATTCGAGAAATACAACTTCGATTATGTCGTGAACTTCGCCGCTGAAAGTCATGTAGACCGAAGCATCGAAAATCCCCAGCTATTCCTGCAAACCAACATCCTCGGTACACAAAACCTATTGGACGCCGCACGAAAAGCATGGGTTACCGGTAAGGCCGAGACAGGTTATCCGGTATGGCGTGAAGGTGTACGTTTCCATCAAGTCTCTACCGATGAGGTCTATGGAAGCCTAGGTGCCGAAGGGTATTTCCACGAGACCACGCCTTTAGATCCCCGAAGCCCGTACAGCGCCTCCAAGACAAGCGCGGACTTATTCGTAAAGGCTTATCACGAGACATATAAGATGCCGGTATCTATTACCCGTTGTTCCAACAACTACGGACCTTACCATTTCCCGGAAAAATTGATTCCCTTAATCATAAAGAACATATTGGAAGGTAAATCCCTACCTGTATATGGTGACGGCACAAACGTACGCGACTGGTTATATGTAGAGGATCATTGCAAGGCGATCGACGCCGTAATCCACCACGGGCGTGTGGGAGAGGTTTACAACGTAGGCGGTCATAACGAGAAGCAGAACATCGAGATCGTAAAACTCACGATCCGGACGATCCATCAACTAATGACCGAACAACCGGAATATCGCCAAGTATTAAAGAAAAAAGAGATCGGTGCCAATGGACAAATCTCTATCGACTGGATCAACGACAGTTTGATTACATTCGTAAAAGACCGTCTGGGCCATGATCAACGATACGCCATCGACCCGACGAAGATTACCAACGAATTAGGCTGGACACCAGAGACCTGCTTCGAGGTCGGTATCGTAAAAACCATCCGTTGGTATCTTGAGAACCAAAAATGGGTAGAGGATATCACCGGTGGAGATTACATGAAATATTACGAGCAAATGTATGGATCACGTTGATTCCTCAACGTGACCGTGTGTATGTGGATGAATCTCAGAGAGGCTGTTTCCTAATTCGGGAGCGGCCTCTCTTATTTGTTTCCGGATCGTCTCGCGTATCTCCTCACGCACATTCCTGCGGGTACTATCCAGTTCCGCTTGCTTGGCAGGTTTCAAGAAATCTTTATATTTACATTTCACTATCTTGAACTTGAAATCATCCAGATTCCCTTTTATATCGATACCCAACTTAAACGGTACCGGCGATTTTAAAACCGAGAGATGGTAATCGAACGTCATATCCAAATTATGCGTTCCTCCTACGGCTACTTTATACCGGTCCATCTCCACCAAGAATGGGAATACCTCGATCTTGTTATCATGGATCGCTAAATCTACCGCTATACTATCGATCATATTCCGTTTTTTATTCTTGAACATCAGCGTCTTCGATATCTCGGTAAATGTCTCACCATCCAGCAGCACCATATTCTTTCCGCTCAGGTAGCAAGAGGCATTTACAGACGGTAGCAACACGGACATCGTAGAATCCGCCTTGCAAGTAGCCGTCATCTGGCAATCTACCATGCCTTCGAACGAACGAAGCATAGGGACCAATGTGTCGATATCCGGGAATAAACTGATTAACCGTTCCACTAAAATATCATTTAAGGACAACTCAAATCCCATAGTCGCCTCTTGATCTGTTTTGGTCGTATAAACCATCGTCAGATCTCCGGAACCGATATTCGAACTCATACATAAATCGCTCAGATTGATACTTTGATCCCGGATTACAACCTCACCTTTCACATCCTCCAACTTCAGATCCTTAAAATCTATTTTTTTAGCATTTGTATGAAGCGTCAGATCCAAGAATTTCGGAACGACAAATAGTTGAGAGATCGAATCCGTAGCGACACTATCCACGGTATTCGCTAATAGATGATCCGTCTCCAGTACGGAGATACTGTCTTCCGAGAAGGCCCTAACCGAGTTGGATGCCAATTGATCAGAAAACTGCAAACCTTTACCTATAGCTAGCATCAACTGGTTACAATCGATCAGATCGGATTCCAACTCGAAATTCGCTTTCAGCTTTCCTCCCCGTAGCATGGCCCGCCGGATGCCGCTAAGCTCTCCGCTCAAAGTAAGATCGCTCTTTCCTAAATGCAGGCGGGCACCACTCAACGTCATATTGTTAGTATTGAAATTCACGCTTGTCTCATCAATATACATCGGAATGGGGAATAAGCGGCTAAAGCCCCTCAATTGCTTAAACCTCACTTGTCCCCGAGCCTCCCATTGGCGTAAGACACTGTTTGAGGAAGCGACCGAATCCACTTGCGACCGCTGTCTATTCGCCCTTCGGGTGGTCTGCGTGCGCCTGCGCAAGGTATCACCGGCGGCGATACGGCGTTCACGTTGTTGACGAATCGCTTGCCGATAAGGTAATGCTTCCAAAGAGAACTGGCTTTCCGTCAGAACCATACCCGTCCGTAAAGGGATAAGAATATATTTTAAGGTGTCCACCGAGATCGTAGCTCCCGCCATAGGGATCCGCTTATCTGTAGAAGAAGCCTTGATGCCCCCTTTCAACACGGTCTTACCGGCCACCATCCAGGTAGAATCCGGCAACTTGGTGCGCAAATGATCAAATTCCAACCCTGCAGTCATAGGGATAACAGCCGTTGTATCAATAACCGGCGTCGTATTGGCTACCATCTTCAATCCACCGATATTCGTACTGATCTCATCCTTATACTTTATATTCAAGGTATCCACCGATAGATTAGCGCTCAACAATCCTTTCGCATTCAGATATTTACTTTCATTTTCCGTAGATCCTACAAACAGATTCGCCCCAGCGATATACATATCCACGCCTAACGGCTTACTAAACGCCTTGAAGCGATCAACCGTCAAATTGCCGGATGATTTGACCTTGGCGAAGCGGCTATTCACGATATCATCCACCTTAAACACCGTAGATAAATCAGCCATCACGGTACCCTCCAGCAGCAGTGTGTCGGGATTCAAGAACTCTTTAGCCAAACGGGTAAAATCGACCTGCCCTTTCATCTCCGCCCGAATCGCGGGATTCCTCCAGATATCCCTAACCTCGCCACTCATGGTCAGCGAGGTATTCAACCCGATCAATGTCAGCTCCTCCAAAGAGACATACGAAGAATCCGGGTAAGCGCCATTCAAATGTAAATCCACGTCCATGCGCAAGGTATCAATCCCCTGTTCAATACCTTTTACATGATAAGAACCATCCTCTATCTTGCAGCATAAGTTCACGGTCGGAACGATACTATCCCCTAATTCTCCACGGATATCCCCTTCCAAAATAATACGTCCCTCAGCAAGTGTTTTATCCCGATCCTTAAAATATTCATCCGGAATAAAATGTAAGAGATCATTCATATCGGAAACCTTCAACCCGAAAGTCATATCGATCCGTGACGGATTATCCTCGGTAGCCGGCACCATAAAGCCATCCGCCGTAAAAGGCAGGTTATTCACCAGCAACTCCGCGTCCCTCAACCCAATCCGGTGAAGTCCGTCAGCCAACAACAAACGTCCCTTGAAGCGTAACGCTAACTTATTCGCCAAAGAATAAGACGGGCTACGGAATACGATCGAGGAAGAACCGGTCTCCACATCCAACTTATTTCCTCGTTGGGTCAAAAGGCCGTCTATATGTAAAAAGAAACCATCGATCGCCGTATATAAATCCTGCTGCCGGTCATCATAGACAAAATGCCCATTCGTAATATGCACTTGCTGCAAATCTATTTTAGGCAATGGAGATGACGATGATTCATCTACCGAATCCATCTCACTTTGATAAATCTCCCAATTCGCCTTTCCCTCCTCATTCACATAACCATAAAAACGGATACTATCCATGATAACCCGAGGAATCGTCACTTTCCCGCTAAACAGATAATCCGTAGGGTTAAATACGACGATCGCTTTTTTGAAAGACAGCAAAGAATCCGAAGGAATCATCAAATCCTCCTGATGTTCTATAGAATCCTCAGCCTGATGTGAGATCAAACGCCCATTTGTCAACTTCACTCCCAGATAAGGATACGTCTCGAAATAAGTCAACTCCACCCGCTCACATTCCAAGTGCGCCTCTATGAATTCGTTTGTTTTTTCTACGACCAGCGGTGTCAGCTTCTCCGGAGGTAAGACCGCCCATTTCAGTATACCAACCCCGATCAAGGGAAGTATGAAAAAGATCCCGACCAACGCAGACACAACAACCAGCAATATCTTTCTTATTCGTACCATACTCATTCCTTCATCTTATCACAAACAACACTAATTAAATTGTATGAGCAAAAATACGAAATACTATCCCAAAGACAACGCTTATATCATAAAAAAAGGCCCCCCGCAATGAGAGACCTTCTTTTTACATCTTATTTATTTTTCTACAATTTATTTATCCAGAACCTCGTATTTAGAATGCTGGCTCTTGAACTCAGGAACAATCTCCTTCATCCGCTTCACGATCTGCATATCCCCCTCCACGGCACACGCCTGCACCAAGGCATCGATCCGCAGATTGGCGTCAGCGTAGTCATACGCACGGACTTGGGCGATCTTGATTTTCGGATGAAAAGTAGGCTTGGTAGTCTCCTCCTCATTGAGTACCTCCTCATACAACTTCTCCCCGTCCCGCAATCCCGTGAACCGGATCTCGATTCCCTTCACCCCGCTCAGACGGATCATCCGCTCAGCCAGATCCACGATCCGTACAGGTTTACCCATATCGAACACGAAGATCTCTCCCCCATTACCCATCGTACCGGCCTCTAGGACCAGCTTACAAGCCTCCGGTATCAACATGAAGAAACGAATGATATCCTTGTGCGTCACCGTCACCGGACCGCCCCGCTTGATCTGCTCCTTGAATAACGGGATCACGGAACCGTTCGATCCCAGCACATTACCGAAACGAGTCGTCACGAATTGCGTACGCCCCCTCACCTTCCCATCCTTGATGGCTTGATCCAAGCTCTGCACGTAGATCTCGCAAATACGTTTCGAGCAGCCCATCACGTTCGTGGGATTCACCGCCTTGTCAGTCGATACCATCACGAACTTCCTCGTACCGTATTTCACCGACAAGTCTGCGATCACCCGGGTACCGTCCACGTTGTTGCGGACACTCTCCTCCGGATTATCCTCCATCATAGGTACATGCTTGTAAGCCGCGGCATGAAACACGTAATCCGGACGATGCTCCTCGAACAATTCCTCCATGCGTTCACGTACACAAATATCGCTCACAACCGTATAGGATTCTATATTCGACCACCCACGAGCCATCATCAAGCGGACATCGTGTAAGGGAGTCTCCGCCTGATCTATCAAGACCATACGTTCCGGGGCGAACTGGGCTACCTGCCGCACGATCTCGCTACCGATACTTCCGGCGGCTCCTGTTATCAGAATCCGCTTACCGGTAAGCTGCTTCCTCACCGCCTCCAAGTCTATCTCGATCTTATCACGGGGCAGTAAATCCTCTATATTCACCTCCCTCAGCTGGGTATGGCTCAAGTCGCTCTTCCCGTCCCACTCTTGGGCGGCAGGAGTCATATAGATCTTTATATTCGCCTTGATCAGCCTGTCCACCATCTCCTGATTATTCCGGATCGCCTCAACTTTCAATGGAGACACCAGCAAGACATTAGACCGTTTTTTCCTCATCACAGAAACCAATTCCTCATCATTCGGATAAACCTTGACTCCCATTAAATATCGATACTCTATCTCCGCTATGTCCGAGATAAAACCCGCCAGCACAAACCGGGCCGGATCCTGATTCTGGATACTCTTCGCCAAACTCACCCCACCTTGCTTCACGCCATAGATAAACGCACGCTCCGCCTTAGCCACCCGGAAAGTACTCACATAAAAGAATTTAACGAACACACGCATCATCCACATCAGACTCATCGCCAACAACGCGGAGAGGATCAGATCCCGTTTACGGATATACATCAAATAAGGAGAGAAATCGGTCAGTGCCTGAAACACGACCACACAAATCAAGCCAAACAAGACGGCGAATCCCACCTTTTGCAAGTCCACGAAAGAGGAATAACGTATAATCCCCGAATAGGTATGGAACAGGCGAAAGCCTACCAGATAAGGAATCAGGCATACCAACAGCGTGACCAATAGATGTCCTAAGATATCCAAGGTCGACAACACACCATTATTCAAGGCATACACCAATAAGCCGGAAAATAAGATCAAGCAGCAATCCAGCAAGATAATACCCCAATAGGGTAAAGATTTCTTGGAAAAGTACCAGGTAGATAGTCGAGAAAAAGGATCCCTCATATCAATTCTTGTTTATGTAGTTACACGAATAATCTATAGAATAAAAGCTCTTTTGGGCTATTCCGATACAATAGCTCTAAATGTTTGAAATATCAATCTTATATCGAAAGTAAAGGAATGTCTGGCAACATATTCCAGATTAATACGCAATTTATCTGGCATTATTACTTCAACATAATACTTATCAGGATCATTAACCCGCTCAAGAAGTTCATTCTCATTTCGATACCGAATAGAAGCCAAATCTGTAATGCCCGGCCTAACATCCAACACATGCATTTGTTCTTCCGTATACATATCAACATACTTACGAACTTCCGGACGAGGACCAACCAAACTCATATCCCCTTTAAACACATTAATCAATTGAGGAAATTCATCCAATTTGTATTTACGGATATAATAGCCGGACCGAGTAATCCGAGGATCATGTCCACCCACTGTAATAAGCCCTTTCTTATCTGAACCCACACGCATGCTACGGAATTTAAATAGCTGAAAATCCATATTATTACGCCCTACACGAACTTGCTTATAAAAGACAGGACCGATAGAATCACACTTAATCCAAATTGCCAAAATGACAAATAGAGGACTAAGCAAGATAAGCCCTATCCCGCTCGCTACAATATCAAATATACGTTTCAAATCGTTTGGATTATTTTATTGGGAAATAATATCAACAAAATTAGAAATCACATACTCCACATCCTCATCCGTAAGACTGGTGTGTAAGGGTAAAGTAATCTCATTATGGTATTGGTTGTAAGCATTCGGATAATCTGCGATATCAAAGCCTAACGCCTTATAAGCAGTCATCATGGGTAACGGTTTATAATGTACATTACAAGCGATTCCCCGTTCTGCCATTTTGATGATAATCTCATTCCTTTGTTCGATACTCTTATCCAATAACCGCACCAAATACAAATGTCCGCTGGAAATATGGTCCCCATTCAAATGATTCAGTGTTTGCGTACGATAAGTAGCTAACGCCTCATTATAACGGCGGATGATCTCCTGTCGTCTGGAAAGCATTCCCGCATAACGCTCGAATTGAGCCATACCGATAGCGGCCATGATATCCGTCATATTACATTTATAATAAGGAGCCACGATATCATATTCCCAAGCACCCAGCCGAGTCTTCGCTAAAGCGTCCTTATTTTGACCATGCAATGACAATAGCTGAAATTGCTTATACAAAGTCTCATCATCCACACCTAAAACCGTACGCCAAGTCAAAGCCCCCCCTTCCGCCGTTGTTAAATTCTTTACTGCATGAAAGGAAAAAGAGGTAAAATCTGCCACCCCACCACACATCTTTCCATGCCATTGAGCACCAAAGGCATGTGCCGAATCCGCTAATACAATGACCCTACCAAACGCTTTCTGGATCTCATTCGCAGATTTGAATAAATGCCGTTTACTCTCTACTGCCTCATAAATCCGGTCATAATCACACATAACCCCGCCAAGATCCACAGGGATCACTACTTTTGTATTAGGGGTTATAGCCTTCGCCAATTTATCATAATCCATCTCAAAAGAATCCGGAGCTGTATCCACCATCACCACCTTCGCCCCGACATGGCAAGTCACGCTAGCAGTGGCCGTATAGGTATAAGCACTAGTGATCACCTCATCGCCCGCCCCAACTCCTAATACCCGCAATATTGATTCCATGCAAGCCGTAGCCGAATTCAAGCATACAGCTCTATTCGTATGGCAATAAGTGGCTATCTTACGCTCAAACTCTTTAGTACGAGGTCCTGTCGTGATCCAACCGGAATTCAAGGCATCGCACACTCCATTAATTTCAGCCTCCGACATATCTGGAGGCGAGAAAAGTATCTTTTTCATAAAATGAATGATTAATAAATACAATCTCAATAAGACCCAATCATTGTCGTTGCGCATTAATGCGCCTCACATACGACTTAGCAGTAAATAAAGAAACAAGCATTCCACAGCCATTCGATAGATGCAACGTAGCAAACCCCAACAATAAATATAATATATTAAGATGTTTCCGTATTGCTATACAGAAACTTACCCCACCTATCATTAGCAAATAGGCCAATAAAGACAAACCTCCAATACCCATAAAAGGCCCCCAAAGTAAAGAAGCAAACAGAGGAACTATCAATGACAACACAAAAATCATAGGAATATAATGTCGTAACGCTAAAGAGTTGCTATTCCCTGTAAACAGAACCGTACGAATACCCCATAAGCCATTCTTATAATTTTGAATCCACAATTTTTTGAATGATTCGCGAGCATAATACGTACAATTACTATCAGGAACGATAAATATACGTCCACTACCTTTTCTTATACGATAATTTAGCTCAAAGTCTTGATTACGAATTAATCGTTCATCATACATTCCAAATCGCTCAAATGTATCTCGTCGATAGCAACCAAATGGAACAGTATCCACCTTCATCACTTTATCAACACCTGTACGGAACACAGAATTTCCCACACCAAACTTGTTGCTTAAGACTTCACGTATAGCCAATGTCTTTGGGGTTTTATTCAACACGTCTGTTTTGCAAACCACCCCTACATTATCAGCGTCTAATTCTACAATTCGCCCAATCAACGCCGAGAAATAATTTGTCGGATAACTAGCGTGGGCATCCAAACGGATAATAATATCCCCCTTCGATGCCTTTATGCCTATATTCATGGCGCAAGGTACTATCCGCTTCGGGTTGTCAAACAATTTGATGAATGGATATTCATTGGAATAGTTAACTACAATACAACGAGTATCATCTGTACTCATTCCATCCACAAACAATATCTCCAAATCATCCTTTGGATAATCCTGTGCAAGAATCGACTCAACACACTGGCCGATATACTTCTCTTCGTTGTATATAGGACAAATTACTGATAACATATCTTACAATCTCCCGTCAATAAACTCTTTCGGCAAAATACCTTTCACATCATAAAGCACGCTGTTCGCTTTACCCAAAGAAGTCATATCCATCTCCAAAAACTCATTGTGAGCAACAGCGAGGATAACAGCGTCATAACTATCTGAAGGTAACATATTTACCACTGTCACACCATATTCGTGTTTCACAGCTTCCACGTTGGCGTGCGGATCAAACACAGTGATATTGTCCGTGTACTCATGCAATGTCGTGTAAATATCCACTACCTTTGTGTTACGGATATCAGGGCAGTTTTCCTTAAAAGTAATACCTAGGATCAAAATCTTCGCATCCTTCACCATCACCCCCTTCAAGTTCATATGCTTGATAACTTGATGCGCCACATATTCTCCCATACCATCGTTTAAACGGCGAGCGGATGACATCACGCGTGGTAATACTCCGTAAACTTGTGCTTTCTGTATCAAATAATAAGGATCCACACTGATGCAATGACCCCCCACTAAACCAGGTTTCAATTTAATAAAGTTCCACTTAGACGCAGCAGCCTCAATCACCTCGTTAGTATCAATACCCATAGCATTAAAAATCTTCGCCAATTCATTCATGAAAGCTATATTCACGTCTCGTTGTGAATTCTCAATGATCTTAGAGGCTTCTGCCACTTTGATAGAGGAAGCTTTATGAGTACCATTCACCAGCACTGCATTATAAACTCCATCTACAATATCAGCTATTTCAGGAGTAGATCCTGATGTAACCTTTTTAATTTTCTCAACCGTATGAAGCTTATCGCCCGGGTTAATTCGCTCCGGCGAGTATCCCGCGAAAAAATCCTTATTAAACTTTAAACCACTCACTTTCTCCACAACAGGCAAGCACTCCTCCTCGGTCACACCCGGATAAACCGTAGACTCATAGACCACAATGTCACCTTTCGAAATCACTTTACCAACCGTCTCGCTAGCGCCCCAAAGCGGTTTCAAGTCCGGACGATTATTCTCATCCACCGGTGTAGGCACAGCCACCACATAAAAATTGCAGTCTTCAACTTTCTTCAGATCGGTAGTACAAATAAAATCATGATTCCGGATAGCGTCTTGAAGCAGTTCGTCACTCACCTCAAATGTGGCATCATGTCCTGCCATGAGCGCATCTACACGGGCTTGGTTCATGTCAAAACCAACAGTCTCAAACTTAGTGGAAAACAAGCGTGCCAACGGCAAGCCAACATAACCGAGTCCGATTACGCAAATCTTTCTTTTCATTATTCTATGAAACTTTATATGGATTAGAGAATACGACAAAAGCCAGACACCAAGCCCACATAGCCAGTGCCTACAATCGCAATATTCATAAAATTAGAAGATTATAAAATTTATTGAGAGACAATCCCATAAATAAAATTGCCATCTATTCGAAAAAAACTTCCGCAGATAGACAATGAGGAAGAATTAAAAACTACTTTTTAATCAACTCGGACAATAAAGGCAATTTTTTGTGTATCATGATATACTTAAACTCCTCCAGTTTTTTCACCTCGCTAGGATAGGTCACATCATCAATGATTACATTTTTCCCACAATGATAAGCTTGATTAAGGACTGTTGTATATAAACCAATAGCCGTATCCATATTGGAAATGGAATCAAGGATTGATACCTTCTCTGGATATTCCACATTTTCCTTACCTACTATCTGTTTTACCAATTCCCTATCACTATAGCGAGGATGAAGACGATACTTCACCTTTCGCCCATGCATTAGTAAGGATTGCAAGCTATTCGAAATACTGACTAATTGTTCTTTTGTCTGAGAGGTAAGAAAATACTTGTAATATGCATAACAGCCTTCATTCACATGTTTCGCACAATTAATTTTCATAGAAGGAGGAAGAGCAATGATGAATTGGGAGGGAGCAGCGTTCATTGAGATAAAAAGATCTCTATAATACGCATCCCACACATAACAACGATCATAGCGAAAATAAGAATCTCTTATATAATACATCTTTTCACCATGCATAACATTAATATGCAATACATTTCTCGTCTCACAATAGGCTGTCAGAATGGAACTAGTGAAAGAATACTCGTTATGGACAACAATTGCTTTCGATTGATACTTAGTAATCATAAAGCTGTAACCAGCCACCTTTATAGTTACTTTCAATAAAAAATAGCAGTATAACGGATATCGAAGAAAAACATGTAGCAGAAAACAAATATCCGCAAAAGATAGGCACGAACCTAACAACCATACATCATTAGAGATTCTAAATTCGGAGTTTAGTTCATCAGGCACTATTTCCTCAAATCTCTTAAAATCCCCCAATGCTTCTAAGTTTGAAGAACAAGAAGTATAAAAAAAAGATTTCAACCACAAATAAAAAACACTAAAAGGGATCAGAAAAGCCGCAACGATATTTAATAATACCGTTTTCCAGCATGGCGAAAAGAATGATTGACAACGATATTGTAAATAAGAACGATCGATATCATCGTTGGGGATTGGTAACGACGATAAATAACGATTTTGATTTTCAACAGACAAATCAAATAGGACTTTATCTAGTTTAGAAAATTCGCCCAACAAAAAAATAAGTATTTTATTCATTATTATGTCACATAAATTGTCAAACCACTAACTATTTGTTTAGGCTAGATCCTTTTAATACATATTTGATTAACATATATGTACCAAACAAATAGACTAAAGAGGTAAATCCAAAAAAATATGATAAGAAACAACCAGAAGTACTATTCAACCAACCCAAACACAAGGATGTAAAAAAAACAGAAACTATAACATTTTTAAGAAGATAGTCTTTTTTTCTTGTTTTAAAAACCCAAATCGATATTTTGTATAACACAAATGCGAATATCAAAGATGCTATAAAATAAAATTTACGACCAAACCAATAGACAGCCTCTCCAAAAGAGGTAATAGTCAAATTCACTACTCCATCAATTGCACCTTGCGCATTTCCATAATATAAATAAGTAATATAACGAGGTAAAGAGAACTTCAAAAATTCTACACTATGCCTATCTACATCAAATAAGAAAGAGATAATTCTTTCGCCTAATCCAATTAAAAGGGACATATAGGCTTGAGGATCTCCAGTTGGAAATTTATCCCATACACAAAGAGTCCCCATATTCGACAAAGAAGTAGCCCTATAGATATTATAACTAACTGATTGCGCAAACGACATATTCATCTGAAACATTCCCACAATAACTATAGACAAAGCCCCGAAAAGAACAAAAGTAACTAAATACCTTTTTTTCAAGAATCCGCCACATTGTAAAATTACAGGCAGAAACATCATTACAATATTTGCTTTTCCTCCCGCCATAATTGCGACCAAAATACCACAAATAACAACTATAACATATTGTCTGTTTATTTTTTTAGAATGATCATAAATATAGAAATACAAAACTGTAGAAAGAGACAAGAGAGCTGGCATCCCAAATCTACCTACATAAGTAGTTAATGGCCCCCAAACTCCTATAGAAGACCGTACAATACCTCTATCCACACCGCTAAGAATCATATGACCTTGAAAACTAAACTGAAAAAGCACAAATAAAACAGCTACACAAGCAACTTTTTCGAACAACTTTTCAGGAATATACAAATCACCGTTATTAACTTTTTCCCAAAAATATCCTTTTTGCTTAATTTTCATGTAAGCAAGTAAAAGACCTACATACATAATACAAATATGAATAAGATTTGCATTTTTCAGATGCTCTAAACCATATATCGAATTTTGATCTTCAACCAATATGCCTACAACAGGAAGGAATGTAAACATAAAAATCATTAGAAAGTATATCAAGAATTGCATAATATATTATATAATTTAGTCAAACCGAATTCCATTTTTTATCCAGATTACAAACAAACACACTAACAATCAGCTGAATAAAATACTGTAACCCCTGTGCATAAAAAAAGGAGTTGAGCATATCAAACGAAAAATACAAAAAGGCATAAAATGAAATCAGGAAGAAGAAAGAACTTAAAATCGTCATATAGAACATTACGGTTTGATATTCCCTAATCATCATATGCAACTTGAATAAAACCGAATATAGGCTGAACAACAAAACAAATAAAGAGATGACATATGACTGATAATATGATATATAAACCTCATTAAATATTCCTAATATAAACTTTCCGGTTAGTACTAAGACAACAAATAAGACTACAAACACTAAAGCTAAAGCAATGGACACTTTTTTAAATTTATTAAAATACTCCCTATACTCACCTTTCATATTCAACAAAGTCACAATAGGCGTAAACGCTTGGTAAAAATAAGTAGGAAGTACCTGAATTGCATATCTGATAGTCAAAATCACAGATAGTCCTCCAACCAAAGCATAAGAACCACGCTTAGCAATTTCCGCTTGTGCAAACCAGAGAAGAGGAGCCTCTACAAACGACATCAAGAAAACAGGAATAATTATTTTCTTTAAGCAGGCTTTCTGACTCGTTAGTTCCTCTACTTTCACTAAATAATGAACACTCTTATTATATTTAGAAACCACCAATAACCCTATTACCGAAAAGAATAAATAATATATGAGTAAAGCATAGATTGCCCCATTACTTCTACCCCAATAAGTACCCGCTATTATCACCACGAAATAAAATGCACTCAACAATAACTCGTACTCCCCTACTAGCCTAAATTGTTTAAATCCCCTCAGCATCGCACTCAACAAGGGTTGAAGCATAAATACCGGAAGAAACAAACCTGTAAGCTTTATGAAATAGGTTACATTCCCACTTCCACCAACAACAGATCGTATAGCATTAGTTGGAGAAATTAAAATTGAGGCACCGATCAAAAGACTTATTCCTACTGTGAAAAGGAAAAGAATATAGAGCTTTTTAAGAGATTCCTTTGAAAGCATTGCTTCTGCCGCAAATTTGACAGCCAACCCCGAGAAATTAGTTGCGCAGATCAACAAAACAGTGCTTAATGTATTTCTTATGAAACTAAACTCGCCAAATTCATCTTGAGTTAGCACATTTGAACAGTATAAAGTTGTCAATACAATTAACAATTTAGAAAGAGCACTCCAAAATGTTGTTGTAGCAAAGCCTTTGAGCAACTCTGAAGCTCGGACTCTATTTGCTATACTTAGTAGATACATAAAAACAACTAATTACATAATATGTATGGGTCAAAACTTCACTATAAGTTTATAAATATCCATAATCAAAAAAACTTCAAGAACTCTCCATTTCCTTTCAGGAGAATAATCGACAGTCTTAATTTACTTTTGACTTGTATTCAGAACCTCATACAAAAATAAACATCTAACTTTTCACCCTTTCATATGTCTTACCAAATCTTTCGCCTTCTGATACTCTTGCGGATTTCCTATATCGATCCACGTACCATTTATCGGGTAGCGGATAATGGATTTACCTATACGAACGAGATCATCAATAAGATCGGTGGCATTATAAAAAGTATCCTCGGGAATAAGTTCTAGCAGTTCACGCTTAATCAAATAAATACCCGCATTCGCATAGTAATTATAAGTCGGCTTCTCTATCATGCCTTTCAACGCTCGTCCTTCCAGATCCATGATACCATACGGAACGCTCACCGTATAAGGTACAGCAGCTACACTCATATCCGCATTATTCTGCTTGAAATGTAAATAGAAATCCTCGTAGTCTATATCTGTAAAGAGATCGCTATTCATCACTAAGATAGTATCATTATGGAACTGTTCTACAAACCGAATAGATCCCATCGTTCCCAAATATTTGGGTTCGCAAACTGTATTCACCTTCACACCTTGAATAGGTTCGGCAAAATGATCTTCCAATTGTTCTTTTAGATAATTCACAGTAACATAAATATGTTCCAGTCCAAAAGAGATGAGCCTTTCTATATTACGGTCTATAATAGCTTTATTACCAACAGGAAGTAAAGGCTTCGGTATTTTCTCAGTCAAAGGACGCAAACGTTCACCCTTTCCACCTGCCATAAGAACAGCATCAATAGGTAAAATCGAATGTATCTCCCTAAGATTGTATATCTTAACAAGATGATTATTCTCATCCAAAAGAGGAACAACCGTGATATTACGTTTACGATATGCATTAATTGTTAATGTGTGGTCGTTTTCGTCAGTTTTCAGGAAAGCAAACTCTGTTTTCATAACATCACATACATTAGCAGAAGGCTCCAGACCACGTAATAAAGCACGACGAATATCACCATCTGTTAATGTTCCGATGACTTGTTCTTTGCGATTTTGTACAAAGACAACCATAGCCTGCCCAGATAGTTTATCAAGCTTAGCAAGTGCTGACAAAATAGTGTCGTCTTGTTTTACACATTGATGTTCGAAAAAGGTCATTCTAGTACTACTATTTTATTTTTAATCATATATTCTGCCATCATCCAATCCATCATGGTATCTAAGTCTATTGAGTGCTCTCTATCCATAACATATTTCACTCTCTTTGTGAATTTATTGAGAGGCATTGCTTTTAGGCTAGCAGTATTGATAATATAAATTGCACCATTGTATTCATATACAGGAGGACAGTCTTGACGACGAGTATAAAGCCCATCACCCTTACTTATATGGAGCATACCTTGAGCATCATCTTCAAAGCAAAGATAATAAGGATTCGAATCCGTTTCTTTCACGCTAACTACCATGTCAAGATTCTTTGTATATAGTTTAAACGCCTCTTCAATATGTTTACTCATACGAAATGGAGATGTTACCTGCAATAACAAAACTACATCAAAAATCTCACCTCTTTTCTCATAAAAATTGAGAGCATGAAGCAGTACTTCATATGTTCCGGCTGTATCTGTCGCAAGTTCCGCTGGACGTTTAAACGGAACATGAAGCCCATACTTTTCTACAATTTCAATAATTTTATCATCATCAGTTGTCACACAAATGTGAGTATCATCAACTACCGAGCGTGCAGCATCAATTGTATAACCTATAAGAGGCTTACCTCCTAAAAGTTTAATATTCTTTCCAGGAATACCTTTACTCCCTCCCCGAGCAGGTATAATCACCAATATATTCATCTTACAAATTATAAAATGATTTCTGTAAAAAGGTATCAAGTGAATATGTAGAGATTACTTTAAAAATACTCTCTGCCGTACCCTCTTTCTCATATGGATTTGTAGTCGTTTTACAAAAAGCACGAAAATTAGGAGATAGGACTTTTTGTAATCCCTTAACGATAGACGCTTCATCCGATGCAACATCTACAACAGAAGCTCCCCTTGTACGACCTTTTTGACGATCACCAATATTTAATGTCGGAATGTGAGCTGAAGGGACTTCGAGCAATCCGCTCGATGAATTTCCAACAACCGCTGTCACATACCCCAATGCCGATAAATAACGTCTTACCCCCAAAGACTTGAAGCAACGACATCGTTCTTCATTCCGGACACAATACGCTTCTATGGCCGATCGTATTTCCTCTCCTCCTTGGTCGGAATTTGGCATAGTAAACAAAACCTTCAAACTTGAAAAAGAATCCAATGCCTTCAATAAATCAGAAATTTCATCTTTAGGAATACGATTTCCTAATGTTACCGGATGATATGTTACCAACACGGACAAACCTTCAAATTTGAAATTCAAAGAGTCTTCCAACTCTAACTTGCGCATCAATGGAACTTTCTTAAGATTTTCCACACCCATCGCTCCTACATAAAACACCCTCTCAGGTTGTTCTCCTAGTTGTATGACACGCCTCCGGTATTCCTCTGTAGAGGTAAAATGCAGCGAGCTCATTTTCGTGATGGAGTGGCGGATGCTATCATCCATGGCCCCCTCGCTGATCTCACCCCCATGCAGGTGAGCGATGGGGATACGTTGCAACATGGCAACGGTAGCTACCACTAACATCTCGTAGCGATCACCCAATATCACAACCATATCCGGACATAACTCACGAAGAGCTTCATTCATTCCGTTCATTTCTTCAGCCATAGAAGCAATTACCCCATAAGCGTCATCGGTAGTCTTTCGCATCAACACCTTTGCATCAATACGGAAACCATCCTTTTCTATCTCTTGATACGTATTTCCATATTCGGGAAGCAAATGCATATTGGTCGCTACGACTTGCAACTGACAATCCTCCGACTCGTCAATCAAGCGCATCAATCTGCTCAAAAGTCCATATTCTGCACGGGTTCCCGTGACCACACAAATCTTTCTCATAACTCGATCAGCTCATCTTCATTATAATCACGGATAGCGATCGTACCAACAATCTCCTCCCACCGCATAGGGTTGAGGCCTGTCCCCGGCCGTTTAACCGTAAGATTCTTTTCCGAAAATATCTCTCCTTTTCGAATCGGACAGGCAGCGACTATGCTCTTTCGAGCTATAGCGATATTCTTGCCTTCTGATGCGGTAACTTTCTTCTCTCCATCACCCAAGGCCTTCTCTATGTTTCGGATAGAATCAACCATCGCTTTCAAGTCATTCGGTGCTAGCGATGCTTTATGATCCGGACCTGGTAAATTACGATCTAAGGTAAAATGCTTCTCTATTACCTCAGCACCAAGAGCGACTGCAGCGATAGGCACCTCTATGCCTTTAGTGTGGTCGGAATATCCAACCTTAACACCAAGCTCTTCCTTTATAGTAAGCATCGCACGGAGATTTACATCCTCGAAAGGAGTAGGATACTCGGTGTTACAATGAAGTACGATGATCTGTTCTTTCTGCACACCAAACTTTGTAAGTACATCGATAGCCGCCTCTATCTCTCCCGTAGTACTCATACCCGTGGAGAGAATTACAGGCTGATGAAAACCTGCAATCTTCTTCAAGTATGGATAGTTTGTGATCTCACCCGAGGGAATCTTCCAAAGTCCCAGATGAAGGGACGCCAAGAAATCCACACTATCAAAATCGAAAGCGGTAGAGAAGAACCCTACACCCTTCTGCACACAATATTCGATCAATTCAAAATGCTGTTCGGATGAAAATTCCAACTTCTTAAGCATGGCGTATTGAGAATTGTCGTTATCGTCCATATTCCGTTGCTGATATTCAGCTTTCACGGCATATTTTGTTACAAGGTTTTCCGCTTTAAAGGTCTGAAACTTCACATAATCCACACCAGCATCGGCAGCGACATCAATAAGTCCTTTGGCCATATCAATAGAGCCGTTGTGGTTAACACCAGCTTCGGCAATGATAAGAGTATGATTCATTATTTTATCTTATTTTTCTACAAGGATTTCCCAAATAGACTCCTGGTTCAACAATACTACGGACAACAACACTCCCCATACCAATCGTCACATTTTCCGTTATTTCAATTCCATCACGTATAATAACACCAGCTCCCACCAATACATTATCACCTATGCAAGTATCGCCACAGACAATGGCTCCAGGACCAACAAAGACATTATTACCTAAGATACAACCATGCTCTATCACTGCTTTAGTATTAATAACACTATTTTGTGCCAATATGGCTCCATTGACAATAGCGCCTTCCATAAGAGCACATCCCCCCGCTATTTTTGAGGAAGAAGTAACCAATGCACTACGAGCAATGATGGTATAAGACTCATATCCTTCATATTGCTGAATAATTCGACTGCGAAGAGATAAATTTACATCATTAGTATAAACAACAGCGTGATGGACTCTATATTCTTCTGGGGAGAAATTAGACAAAACAAACTCATCGTTTCCTAAATAAGGTAAAATCAACTTCTTTGACTCTATATTGTCAACATATCCAGCTATCTCTATAGATGTGTCCATTGCTTCCAATACCGATAAAGCATGACCACCTCCACCTATTATGATGAGTTTTTTCATTTCCATTCATATTCTGTTAAACGTAAATAAGCATCACGTGTTTTTACAATCAAAGTGTTGTCGTAACATTGAGCCACTATCGTTCCAGGTTTTGTATCAACAGGAAAAGGGAATGAAGATATAATTTCTGATTTCCATACTAACATCGTTTTATCATCAAATTTGGTAGTTGCACCTGGATAAGGATGCGAAATGGCACGTATCTTATTATATATCTCAACACTATTACGATCCCATTTTATAATCGAGTCATCAGCACTGCGTAAACGGCGAAAACTACCCACTGATAGATCTTGTTTCACTCCTTTCAAAAAACCTTTTCGCAAAAGAGGAAAATAAGCCCGAATGAGGTTTAGACTTGCTGCATCTACCTTATCCAATATATCATTTATATAATCATTTGAAGCTATTGCGATAGTTTCTTGCGCCAAAATGTCTCCCCCATCAGGATAATCTGAATATTTAAACATTGTGAGAGAAGTTTCTGTATATCCATCCTCTATCTGCCAAGCAAGTACCGAACGACCACGATCGAACGGAAGCTTAGCAGGATGAAAACCGATAACCCCCATTCGAGGGATCGAGAGTATCTCATTAGGTATAAGTTCAGACCAACCTGCTACTATAATTAAATCCGGAGCCAAATCTTTGATAGCATGAATACAATCCTTAACGGTATTTTTTTTCCTGAATTTTGGGCCATCACCCAATATGGTGTGACGAGCTCCTTGATATGTATCTGAGTAGGTAATAACCAAAGAGATATTAACATATCTGTTTTTATTCAGATAATCATAAATGATCTTACCATTACTCAATCCTCCTATAAAGATTACCGAAAGTTGATCTTTCATCTTACAATTGTTTTAATAGACATAAAAGCTTCAGCATATTCTGCATTGATCAAAGTTCCACGATATCGATTAAGAGCCTCTATGGCACTCTGGTTACGGGTCATAGGATAAGGCAACAATTCAGATCCAAACATCTTTAATATCTCAATCTTCTTAATAAACACCTCAGAGATATCAATAAAATAATTTGGAGAAAAAGTATTCTCACCAAGAATAGGAGCAAAATCTGTTTCAGAGATCACTTCACACATAAGTATCTGCTCAATAAATGGATAGCGGAAATTTTTCGAACAGGCCATGATTGCACTAAAGACAGCCCGATGATCGGAATGGGCATCTGAACGATTGGGAATATACAGCACTTGGGCTTGAACGATCGATACTATCTTAGATAAAGCCTCTATCAGCTCATTCAGCATCTCATGTAAATGAAGTTCTTTAAAATCCAAGGTGATTATGCTGGTAAAACCATACAATGCATTGATATTATCTATCAATTGCCTCTGATAGATATTTCCACCCGTAATGAAAACACAGTGAACCTCATCTCCTTGCCCCAAATGTTTCAAAATACTCCCCCCGCATCCTAATGTCTCATCATCGGGATGTACTGAAATAACCAGCACTTTCTTTTTTTCTTTCATATTTATATAATTCTACTGGAAATTCTTTTTCACAATCTTACACTACTCGGTATATTCACTACCCGATCCGCAAACCAGATGGTGTTCTCCAATCCATCATTCTCGTATTTCTCAAACATAGGCAAGCGATTCATCAATTCCCAAATGGGGCGTGTCATAACACCATGGTCATTGGTATATTCCAAAAATTTGTATTGCGCCGCTTTATCTTTCATGATGACCACATTCAACCAATAATTGGAATAACTATCCTCCGGCTCCTCGAAGAAATCAATATCCGGTATATCCTTAAAGAAGTCCGCATATTCTTGAGCCACTTTCCGCTTGCTGGCCACAAACTCATCCAAATGCTCCAACTGGGCGCAACCCAAAGCCGCATTGATATTCGGCATACGATAGTTATAACCGATATGATCATGGCGGAACTCCCAGCGGTGAGGGACCTTTGCCTGAGTCGTGATGTGCTTGGCCAGCTTACCCATTTCCTCGTCTTGGAATAACATCATCCCACCGCCTCCGGTCGTAATGGTCTTGTTCCCGTTGAAACTAATGGCCCCAACCTTACCGAAGATACCGGTATGTCGTCTCTTATAAAGGCTTCCGATACTTTCCGCCGCATCTTCCACCAGTTCTATATGCCACTCTTGGCAAACATCCACCAACTCATCCAGCTTAACCGGATGTCCGAAAGTATGCATGGGAACACATGCTTTCACCCGTCTGCCCGTACGCTTGTTATGACAAACACCATTCTTTAACTCAGCGTTCTTCTCTAACCAAACTCGCAACGCTAGAGGAGAAAGTCCCATCGTCTCCCGATCCACGTCAATAAAAACAGGATGAGCGCCGATATAGCTTAGCGCATTACAAGTGGCTACGAAGGTCAAGGCTTGGGTAAGCACCTCGTCATCCCGCTCAACCCCGACAAGAAGCAAAGACATATGGAGAGCGTTCGTTCCACTGACACAGACCACTGCTTTCTTAGCCCCTGTATAACGGGCCATCTCCTCCTCGAAACGGTCTACGAATTTGCCAACGCTTGAGACAAATGTCGTATCAATACATTCGTTCAGGTATTTCTTCTCATTACCTATGAACTTAGGCACACTCAAGGGAACGAACTCCGAGCTGCCATACATCTCGTGGATAAAGTCCACGACTCTCGCATAATCAGACATATCTTGATTCCTTACATTTTTTGATCCAGATTCTTTCCCTTCTCCTCATGTTCGAAATGAGGGATGAAGCGTTGGATAGCCTTCACGACCTCCTCTTTCGTGAAAGAGGGACTGGCGAAGATGGATTCCAATTCAACGAAGAACGCATCGATCTCCTTCAACGGCCGTTTTTGTACCTCCTCTATAACTCCAAGGCTGCTAAAGCGATCCATGTTCAATCTCTCGCCCGGGACATAGAATTCCTCGTATGCCTTTTCACCGGTCGTATCCGAGCCAAAATAAACGACAGGATATTCCTTATTGTCGAATGGCATATCCGCAGCAAAGTGCTTTGCTTCTTCATCCGAAGAAAAGACTTTCTTTTGACATCCCATTGACTCGACATACTTATCGCATATGGAAGAGAAAGTTAGCATCTGCTCCTCCCCCAGTTTCGGGAAAAAGATCTCACCATTACGGCCAAGGACACAGGCTAACATACAAATCTGGCCGGATTCCTCTGGCGAGACGAAATAACGCTTCACGTCATTCGGAGCTGCGAGAGGCTGTTTCTTCATGACACGGTGTATCCATCCATTGGGCAATGAGCCATTCGAAAAAGCGACATTCGCAAAACGGGCGGTAGTGACCTTAAACCTCGAGGTATAGGCCATTATCATATCTTCCATAATCCGTTTACTCGCTCCCATGATGTTCACAGGGTTTGCGGCCTTGTCAGTCGAGACACAAAAGAAATGCTTGGGAGGGTAAACGGAGAGAAGATCAAGAAAGCGTTTTGCTTTTATATCATTGTTCTCAATGAGTGCTTGCACACTGTATTTATCTTTCTCGCTACGCACATGCTTGTGTGCCGAGAAATTCGCCACTATGTCAAATCCCTTCTCCTCACGGAAAATACGCTCAAAGATAGGATCGGCAAAACTCAACGTATAAGTTCGATATTCTTCCGGAACATACATTCCTTCAGTGCTACGAAGATCGCGGGTAAGTTCCGCTAGTCCATTCTCATTCAAATCCACCACCACCAATTTGGAAGGCTTGAAAGGGAGCATCGCTTTTATAAAAGATGAACCGATAGACCCAGCTCCTCCTATCACTAAAAGACTTTTTCCTTCAATCTCTTTTGAAAGAGTCTCTCTATTATTCTCAATATCGGCGGCAAACATACTTTCCGCACGATGAGTTACGTTGTCCGCTATAAAATTACCTAGGTTTAGCATCATGATATATATATGTAAACGTCCGAAAATTGTTATTTTTATGATTAGTTATAAAGGGTACAGTACTACTATTTTCTTGAGGATGCCTCGAAACCGTAACCATAGCCGTAGCCATAACCGTATCCCTTGCCGTAGCCGTATTTCTTGCCGTAACCGTAGCCGTAGCTGTTCTTGCGCTTGCTCATATCAAGGCCGTTGATGACCGTCGCGAGCTTCGGGAACTTACGCTCACGCCGTAACACGTTGATGTAGCTGAAACCGGCCTTCGGTGTCACGTCCGCACGGCAGACGTACACGCACATGTCGGCCACACGGCCGATGATCGCCGTGTCCGTAACCATGCCGATAGGGGCCGTATCCAAGATGACATAGTCGTACCGTTCCTTCAACCGGGCGATAGCCCTCTCCAGCACGTCACGGGCGACCAGCTCAGTCGGGTTCGGGGGGATAGGACCACCCGGGAGGATATCGAGGTTAGGGCTGATATCGGATCGCTGGACCATGTCGAACAACTCCACGTGATCCGGGTCGCTCAGGTAGTTCGTGATGCCCTCCATCTTACGGGAGATATTGAACACCTTGTTCAGGCCCGGCTTGCGGATGTCCATGCCGACCACCACCACCCTCTTGCCCAAGTAAGCCAAGCTCACCGCCAAGTTGCCAGCAACGAAAGACTTGCCCTCGCCCGGTTGCGTGGAGCTGAAAAGGATCACACGCTCGTCCTTGCCTAGCATGAACAAGAGGTTCGTGCGCAACCCCCGGAACATCTCCTCCATCAGGTCGTTCTTGTTCTCACGCACCACGATCGAGCCCTCACCCGTCTTCTTGACCAACGGGAGCTCCGCCAAAATAGCCACGCCCGTGATCGCCTCAACGTCCTCACGGTTCTCGATCTTGTATTTCAACAGGTCATGAAGGTAGACAATGCCCACCGGGATCGCCAGGCCCAAGATCAACGCCGCAAGCATGAAGACCATCCTCTTCGGGGCGACAGGACGCTCATCGGCGAGCGGCTCCTCGATGATGCGGCCGTTGTTCGCCGTGGCCGCCAGCGTGATGGCGTTCTCCTCACGCTTCTGCAACAGCATGACGTACAACGTGGCCTTGATCTCCTGCTGCCGGGAGATCGTCATGAACTCCTTCTCCTGCCTCGGGGCGTCGCTGATGCGGCTCTCGAACTTGCTCGCCTGACGGTCGATGTCCGCCTTGGCGATCTGGAGACCCCTCAAGACACTGTTCACCGTCGTCTTCACGTTGCGGCGCATAGCCTCGATGCCGGCGTTCATGTTGATGATCGCCGGGTTGCTGTCCGAAGAGGTGCGCAACAGGCGCTTGCGCTCGATGATCATCGTGTTGTACTGGTCGATGACAGAGGTGAGGTTTTGATCCCGCAGGCCCACGTTGGCAGGGATCACCTCGTCCATGTTCGCAGGATCGTCGATATAATTGCGGAGATACTGCACCAAGTTGATCTGCGTGGCGTTCTCCGTACGTTGTTGCTCATACCTCGAGCTTTCCTGCAAAGCCATCTGGGCGTCGCTCGTCAAATTCGTCAGGCCGGAGCGTTGCTTGAAGGCAGCGAGCTCGCTCTCCGTAGTGCCCAGCTCGCCGTTGATGATGCCGATGCGCTCCTCGATGAACTCCGCCGTCTTCTGCGCCACCTCGTTCTTCTCGTCGTTGGCGTCCTGGTTGTAGAACGACACAAGGCGATTGATGAAGTCCACGCCTCGTCGCCTCACCGTGTTCCTCAAGGATACCTTGGCGATCGTCGTCGTCTTGGACGAGGGCGTCACGCTCAACTCCTTGCCGTAAGCCTCGGCAGTAGACGTGGGGGTATGGACGTGGGCGACCAGCTCGATCTCCCCGCCCTCCAACTCCGGTATGGAATCCATGCACGTGAAACTGAAAACCCCCACGGGGGTGGGCAATATGGCGGGGAGCCTGTCGAAGCCCTGCTCCATCGTCTCCTCGTCACCCTCCTTGTCAATCTTGTACTCCGCTCTCACCGTTAGCTGACCCTCCTTCGTGTAGCGCATGCGCAGCTCGACGGGGGCCACCAGACGGTCCGCCTCCTCGGGGGTGATGAACACGTTAACGGGGGAGTTCTTGTATAAAGGGGGGTTAAAGCCCAAGGCGTTCGACTCCTCCATGTCGATATACAGGCCCATGTCGTTCACCACCTTCTTGATCAACGTGCGGGACCTCAGGATCTCGACCTCGTTGTCGAAGTTACTCGTCATCGAGAGCATGCCAAGGTCCTGTATCGCAGCCAAGCCGCTGGCGGCGTTTGCCCCCTTCTTCTCGTCCTCCTTGATCAGCACCGACGACGTGACGTTATACACCGGCGTCTGGTAACGCAGGAAGACGTACATCCCGATGCAGCAGGCCAGTACGCTCGCCACGAACCAAGGCCAATAAACCATATACTTGAAAAACACGGCGTAAAGATTGATCTCACGATCCTCCCCCTCCGGATTGTTATTGTTATTATTATTATTGCTTGTATTTATACCATCGTCCACCATCTCTCTAAATTTTCAATTCTCAATTCTCTATTTTCAATTATTTAAGTATGTTCACCAACAGGCCGGCGATCGAGACCAAGATCGAGATCGAGCTCACCCACAACGTCGTGCTGTTACCGATATCGGAGTTCTTCGCCTTCGTCTCGTTCGGCGTGACATAAAGGATGTCGTTCTGTTTCAAATAATAATACGGGGAGGTCACGATTCCGGCGTCGTTCAGGTCAAGGTTGATGATCTTGCGCTTCCCGCTCTCGTCCTCGCGGATCAGCTTCACGTTGTCACGTACGCCGTAGATCGTCATGTCGCCGGCCATCGCCAACGCCTCCAGAACGTTCACCTTCTCGTTGCCGATCGTGAAGCTGCCCGGACGGGCCACCTCGCCCAAGACCGAGATCTTGTAGTTCGCCATGCGCACCGTCACGATGGGCGCCTCCTTCAAGTAAGGCCTCAATCTCTCACGGATCAGGCTCTCCGCCTCGTTCTTCGTCAAGCCGCCGACCCTCAGCGTACCGATCACAGGGAAGTCGATCTCGCCGGAGTTGTTCACGAGGTATTGCTGCAACGTGGGTTGCGTCGTCGTGTTGATGTTCGTCAGGGCCGCGTTCAACGGGGTCTGCACCGTCAGGTTGAACGGGGCCGCCGCCTGAGGGTCCGTCGTGTTGACCGTGATGCTCAACAGGTCCTTGGGCATGATCTTGGCGTCATACAGGGGAAGCGTCCCCTCGAGATCGTTCACCGCCTCCGGGTTCTGGAGGTAGGGCACGTTCTTGTAAGACGTACACGCCGCCAGCAAAAAGGGCAGCGAGAATAGGAACAGTAGTCTTTTGATCTTCATATTATTTTGTTATCGTTTTTATTTCTTTAAACACGGATCACACGGACTTAACGGAAAAGGCGGGACAGGAAACCTTTGGGTTTCTCCGGCTCGTATTCCGACTCGTATTTACGCGTCAAGTCCTCATAGCTCAGTCTCTTGGTCACCATCTCGTAGATCGTGCCCCAGTCCGGGAGGCCGCCGAGGTTGCGGTCGTCGATGAAAACGTCCGCCTTCAGCTTGCGGGAGAAGTGGTTGTTCCGGTCTCTCTCCTCCTCCGGGTAGTCACGGTTCACCGCGTAGAACTCCAAGCCACGCTCACGGCAGAAGGACAACGCCTCCTCCAAGAGCCCGCCCTCACGGACCGTCCAAAGGATCAGCTTATGCCGATCCGATTGCAATTTCCTCAACGTCTCGATGGCGAAAGGAAGCTCACGCCCGATCGCCGGATACTTGTGCTCGACGATCGTACCGTCGAAATCTACCGCTATTATCATCTCTTTAATTCTCAATTTTCAATTCTCAATTATAAAAGGGCCGGACCACCGGACGGCCGGAGTGGTATATGTTAAAGCGGGGTCAGCCTATCGGCCAAAGCCAAGGGGTCTCCTAGCCGCTAGAGACGGCCATTGCCATCCGGGGGATCCGACCGTTTCTTTTCTGCCCTTATCTAATTCTCGCTTAACCGGGGCAATCCCTCCACCTCGCCGGCGTGCCATTCACGGTAGTCCGCCAAGGGAAACCCGGGGACGGTCAATAGCTTGTAATCCGACCCGTCTCTTCTCAATATATGTTTACGGGCGTACGAGCGGAGCGAGCGATCCGTAACGGACACCATCACGATCGGGAACG
>OLGH01000265.1_pt1 | contig 68241 bp, 75 predicted proteins | sample 1604851 | NCBI WGS metagenome assembly OLGH01 (sample SAMEA3888894, study PRJEB22519) | human gut metagenome | biome: human gut; feature: human-associated habitat; material: faeces | place: Denmark | collected 2010 | reverse complement strand
ACGTGGGTATGAGGCTTGCGTATTTTGCATGCCCATACCCTTACGCGTTTGTTAAACGAAAGTGCCCATGAGACGCAAAGCTTTTCTACGGAATTACGGAAACCAAAAAAGCGCCAACGACCACCTGCCACACCAAAGTTGATTTTTTCCTCCAAAATGAGTATACTTACGTTATAAACTTGAGAAACCATATCTCAAACCAAGGAGGATGCCAAATGAAAATCAAGAGGATTGCACACCGCGGTTTCAGTTCGGAGGCGCCGGAAAACACGCAGGCGTCATTTGCAATGGCGGTAGAAGGGGATTTTTATGGCGTGGAATGTGATATCTGGAAATCAAAAGATGGCGTTTACGTTGTCAGCCACGATGGACATTTGCGCAGGATGTGCGGAATTGATCGCTGGATTCCCCAGATGACTTTTGAGGAAATAATCAGCTATCCGGTGACAGCGGGGAAAAAGAGAGAGGAGCATCCCTTACAGCATTTGATTTCTTTTTCGCAGTATTTGTCCATTATGGCACGGAGTGAAACGATTCACCCAATTGTGGAATTGAAGATGGATTATACAACTGTAGAACTAAGAGAAATCGTTAATTTGGTGAAACAAAAGGGACTTCTTGAGCGAGCGGTTTTTATCAGTATGCACCTTTTGGCACTATTACGTTTGAAAGATATCGGAATCCCGGCGTCAAGGCTTCAGTACGTTTATGGGGCGGTTGGCGGCAATAAGTGGACGAAAGTTTCGGATGAGCTGATTGCATGGCTTACTGAAAATGAGATTTCACTCGATTCACGTTACACGCTTGTTTCCAAAGAAGATGTGGAAAAACTTCACAAGGCGGGGCTTTTTGTCAATGTCTGGACGGTGAACAAAGAGGAAGAAATGAAGCGTCTCTTGGATGAAGTTGGTGTGGATATGGTAACGACAGAATACTATTTTGAATGATTGGAGGGTGATTATGAGTTTATTAAAACAGTTGAAATGGAATTTGATTTTGCTCGCAGTAATTTTTATTGCACTTGGTATTGTCTTGATTCTCTGGCCGGGGGCAACGATGAAAACGATTTGCTATCTGCTGGCGGCGATGCTTTTGGCAATAGGAGTGGTTTCTCTTATTAATTATCTTCGAAAAGACATCAGTGGAATTATTTACCGCTATGACCTTGTCGTTGGTTTGTGTGCAATCCTTGGCGGAATTCTCGTGATTGTGAAAGTGGACAAACTGACGGATTTGATTCCGGCGGTGCTTGGTTTTCTGGTAACGATGAGCGGTATTATGAAAATGCAGAATTCGGTCGATATGCTTCGCCTCGGACATGGTACGTGGCACGTGGCGTTTGCGATGGCAATTGTAAATATTGTTGCCGGGATCGTGCTTTTGATGAATCCATTTGAGGCAGCGCAGATTTTGATTATGTGTCTCGGAATTGCACTGGTCTACAGCGGTATCACGGACTTGTATGTGACGATTTCGATATCCAGACGATTGAGCCGGTTAAAGACGGAAATCGTTGTGGCTGAGGACGATTCGGAAGAATAAAGAAATGAAAAATGGAGGGAATTATGGCGCAGTATCATTCATTATCAAAGGAATTGCAGGAGCGGATTTTAGAGGACAGGGAGAAACATAAGAAAAATCCGTATGCATTTCCGGATGAGAAAATCGTGAGACGACGCATGGACCACGATAAGGCGAATTTGTGGCGTCCGGCGTTTGTGCGGGATGTGGAGAAAATTATGCATGTGCCGTATTACAACCGTTATTCGGATAAGACGCAGGTATTTTCCTTTTACCAGAATGATGACATTTCAAGGCGTGCCCTGCATGTTCAGCTCGTGTCACGCATCGCAAGAAATATCGGCAGTGTGTTAGGACTCAATGAAAGTTTGATTGAAGCCATTTCTCTGGGACATGATATCGGTCATACGCCGTTTGGCCATGCCGGCGAGCGGATTCTGAGCAGTCTGTATCAGGAGCATACCGGCCGTTATTTTAATCATAATGTACATAGCGTCCGCGTGCTGGACGATATGGTGAACTGGAATATCAGTTTGCAGACCTTAGACGGAATTCTCTGCCATAATGGCGAATTGGAATTAAAAGAATACCGTCCATGCGAGATGTCTACCTTTGTAGAATACGATAAAAAGGTGGAAGCATGCTATGTCGATGAGAAGGCAATCGGCGAGTTGATTCCGTGTACGCTAGAGGGCTGTGTGATGCGTATCTGCGATATTATTGCCTATCTTGGCAAAGACAGACAGGACGCAATGCGCCTCAATTTGTTAAAAGAATCACCATTTACCGCCGGTGCGATTGGCACCAGCAACGGTGAAATTATCAATAATTTCAGTGTCAATATCATCGAAAACAGTTATGGCAAAGATTATTTGAAAATGGATGAGGAATATTTTGACGCTTTGCGGCAGGCGAAAAAAGAAAATTACGAAATGATTTATAACAATAAGTCGCTCAACGATTTATATGAAAATGAAATCCGCCCAATGTTTGGTGAATTGTATGAGGAACTTTTGCGTCAGGCAGAAAGCGGAGACAAATCTTCTGTTTTTTACCGCCATCACATGGCATACATGGAGAAAAATAATTTTTATGTCAAATCCCATGTCAGAAAGCCGTATGCCGAGCAGGAGAAAAATCAGCTTGTCGTCGATTATCTTGCCAGCATGACGGATGATTATTTTATCGCACTTTACCATTATTTGTTCCCAAAAGGAAAGCATGATGTCAAATTTGTCGGGTATTTTGATTTGTAGGAGTTTTCATTGACCCCATAGGATGTTTCGTGATAAAATGTGTTAGATGCTAGGGGTAAAAGGTACAAAAGGCGTTCGTGCCCGCACGAAAAGGCTTTTACACAATATTATTAGAATCAAATGAAGAAGGAGGAAACTAATTTTGAATAAGGAATTAGTCATCGTATTGGACTTTGGCGGTCAGTACAACCAGTTAGTTGCGCGCAGAGTCCGAGAATGCAATGTATATTGTGAAATTTATTCGTATAAAACGGATTTAGCAAAAATAAAGGAAATGAATCCAAAGGGCATTATTTTGACCGGCGGACCAAACAGCTGCTATGAGGATGGTGCTCCTTCTTATGACAAAGCATTATTTGAAATGGGTATTCCGGTACTCGGTCTTTGCTACGGTGCTCAGTTGATGATGCACGTGCTTGGTGGAACGGTGGAGAAAGCACCGGTTCGTGAGTACGGAAAAACCAACGTTCATGTAAATACCAATTCAGCATTGTTTACGGATGTCAGCGAAGACACCGTATGCTGGATGAGCCATTTTGATTATATTTCCAAGGTGGCACCGGGATTTGATATCTGTGCACATACGGCAGATTGTCCGGTGGCAGCCGCTGAAAATCCATCAGAAAAATTGTACGCCATTCAGTTCCATCCGGAAGTGCTTCACACCAAAGAGGGAACGAAAATGCTTTCCAACTTTGTTTACAATGTATGTCATTGTTCCGGCGACTGGCGCATGGATTCATTTGTTGAGCATCAGATTAAGGCAATCCGTGAGAAAGTTGGCAATGGCCGCGTGCTCTGCGCTCTTTCCGGCGGTGTTGACAGTTCGGTTGCAGCCGTGCTTCTTTCCAGAGCCATTGGCGACCAGCTCACCTGCGTCTTTGTAGACCAGGGACTTCTCCGTAAAAATGAAGGCGATGAGGTAGAAGCAGTATTTGGCCCAGACGGCGACTATGATTTGAATTTCATCCGCGTCAATGCGCAGGATCGTTTTTATGAAAAATTAGCCGGTGTCGAAGAGCCGGAGAAAAAGAGAAAAATTATCGGTGAAGAATTTATTCGCGTTTTCGAACAGGAAGCAAAAAAAGTAGGCGCTGTTGATTTCCTCGTACAGGGAACCATTTATCCGGATGTTGTAGAGAGCGGCTTAGGCGGTGAATCCGCTGTCATCAAGAGCCACCACAACGTCGGCGGTCTCCCGGATTACGTTGATTTCAAAGAAATCATCGAGCCTCTCCGTGACCTTTTCAAAGATGAGGTCCGCAAGGTCGGTCTTGAACTCGGCATTCCGGAATACCTCGTATTCCGTCAGCCATTCCCGGGTCCGGGTCTCGGAATTCGTATCATCGGTGAGGTAACCGCTGAAAAAGTCCGCATCGTGCAGGACGCAGACGCGATTTATCGTGAAGAAATTGCAAAAGCCGGTCTCGACCGCGACATCAACCAGTATTTTGCCGCCCTCACAAACATGCGCAGCGTCGGCGTTATGGGCGATGAGAGAACGTACGATTATGCCGTTGCGCTTCGTGCCGTGAAGACCATTGATTTCATGACCGCAGAAAGCGCAGATATTCCGTTTGAGGTGCTGCAGACAGTAATGACGAGAATCATAAATGAGGTTAAGGGAGTCAACCGGGTATTCTATGATTTGACTAGTAAGCCGCCTGGAACGATTGAGTTTGAATAGTGTGAAAATGCATAATTTATTTTATAGGATAGAGACTTTGTGAGATTTTCTGCTGTATTTTAAGTGATGAGATTTTATAGATGTTTTGGAATTATTTTGTTGCAAAAAGATGGAATTTTTTAATTCTGTTTTATTAAATATGAAGAGGTGAGTAATATGGCATTAAAGAGTAGTTATGCGGTGTGGAATAATAAAGGTGGAGTAGGCAAGAGTACTATAACTTTTCATTTATCCATGCGATATGCTGAGAAGAATCCGGAGACAAAAGTATTGGTTATAGATTTATGCCCACAATCAAATTCAAGTATGATGTTACTAGGAGGAGGTACTAAAGGAGACGATCAAGTACTGGAATTTTGCAGTTTTGACTTACCTAAATCGGTTGTTGGATATACAAGTACTGTAATCACTAATGGTCGGGGGGCAAAGTTACCTAATCCATATGATTTTGTTTTACATGTGAAGGGTTTTAATGAGAATGTGCCTGATAATTTATTTTTATTATGTGGAGATGGAAATATGGAACCGATGGCACCTGCGATAAACGAGGCAGCTAATGCTAAGCCGTTAACGCCATCTGCCCAACCATGGAAATGGGTACTAGAAATATTTAGGCGATTTATTAATGATATCACATCGGGTGAAGATGATTGGGTAGTATTTGTTGATACAAATCCAAGTTTTAGTATATATACTCAAATGGCAGTATCGGCAGTTGATAAACTTTTGACACCAATTAATGCAGATGATTCGTCTAAAACTGCAGCCTCTGCCATGATGGCTTTACTTCATGGAACAAATCCGCCACATCCGATATATGGTTCGTGGACATTTGCAGAAATGGCAAAGCAACAACATCTTTCTGTACCTAGAATTCATTTGCTAATTGGCAATAGACTTACACAGTTTGAAGGACCAGCAATGGCGTTTGAAGCCCTATCAGATGCAACTGCAGCCGCATTATATAATATTTATTGCAATAATCCAGAGTATTTTGCAACAGCCTCTAAATCAATTGATTCTATTGAAGAATTTCGTGATTATTACTCAGTGCCATTGCGTGATTTTAATACTGCGGGTGTGGTTTGTGGACATTTAGGAAGATTGCTGTCATCTATGAAGCAAGGATATTATAATGTCTATAGTGCTAGAGTTAAGGTTAACGCAGAAAAAATTTCGGAATGTCTTAAAGCTATTGATGAAATAATTGATAGATTATAATGTTAAGTATTACAATATAATGGTAACATTGTGGCAACAGAAAATTAGAGAACTAAAATAAAAGATGCATTATACAGAAAATTTTACAACAAAACTTAAACAAAATAATTTAAGGGATGAGAATGCAGTGAAGCGAAATTTGAATGGGCATTGCAAGGAACTATAAAATAATAGAAAGTCTTGGAGATAAGTGTTTATTGGCTTTGTTCAATTGTGGATAAAATAATGACGCAAAAGAGGGATCCATAGGAGGAGACCGGCAGTTTATATACAGGCTGCGTAAGAAAAACAAGTAACTATAGTGGAGGCTGTCGTGTGGGCAGCCACTGAATCAAGCAGACTGTAACAGATAACGTCCACTGAACACAGTGCTGGAATAGAAAATGGGTCAGTAATCATAAAAACAAAGAATGAGCCAGTAGTCGGCAGAAATATTTTCCATGGAGCATGACCCCGTATAGGAGCATAGTTGACACCTTGGTTATGGGCAGGCAGGACGAAGGAAGTTAGGACCTTTGGAGACAGAGATGATCCTGGTGGATATAGGAGGTTAGTTGCCATAGAGGGATGGGTATACACAAGGCCAGCAAAGCAGAAATCAATGACGTTTTATTTCGTATACATAAAAACCACTATTTCAGTACCCGATACATTGAAATGCTCATAGTTGAGGCTAATTTTATGAGATAAAAAAGGTTGAAAAACCTTGAATTTTCAATAAAAAACACTTGATTATATGAGGAGGGATATAGATGAATATTACTTTTATGATAGGTAATGGATTTGATTTGAATATTGGATTGAAAACACGTTATAAAGATTTTATTTTAGAATATCTTAAAATTGATACTAAGGATGATATGTTGAAAAAATTTAAACAAGATATTGATAGAAATGCTGATTTGTGGTCAAGTGCGGAATTAGCATTTGGTCAATATACAAATGAATTTTCCTGTGAAAAAAATGAGGTCGAAACATTTGCAAATTGCCATGAAAAATTTTGTGTAAATTTAGCGGAATACTTGAAAAAACAAGAATAAATTATGGTGTATTAAAGGCTAATTTGGCAACGGATTTTATACAATGTATAAAAAATATTATTGGTGGATTCAGAACTGAGCAGCGAGATACAATTCGAAGAAGCGTGGATGCTGTTGGTGGTGGATTTCAATACAATTTTATTAGTTTTAATTATACAAGGACATTGGATAAATGTGTGGAATACGCAAAAACTGAAGTGGAAGGATTGGGAAGGCGTACATATAATGGTTGTGTCTATGCAAATACCATTGGTGAATTAATCCATGTTCATGGATATACGGACAGGGATATGGTTTTAGGCGTTAATGATGAAACTCAGATTTTAAATATGAAATTGTTTGAAAATGAATATCCAGAGTATTTAGCACAAATAATTAAGAAAGAAACTAATTAAATGAATGGAGAATATGTAGATAGTAGAGTATACGAATTATTGGAAAAAAGCAATTTAATATACATATATGGAATGTCTATTGGCGAGACAGATGCTATTTGGTGGAAGAGAATATGCGATTTGTTAAGTCAAAAGCAAAATTTACGAATAATTCTTCATTGCTTTGACGCACCACAGGAAAGTTTGTTTAGAACTAAACATATTGCATATGAGAGAAAAATGAGAGAAAGATTGATAAGATTTTCTGAGTTTGACGAAGAGAAAAACAACGAAATCTCGCAATGGATACATATTGCAACGAATAATATTTTTAATGAGTTAAAAGATATATGTACGGAAAAAATTGAGGAACAAGGATTAAAGGCAATGTAGGACATAGAGGATAGGTTCGCTTGCTTATTGTAATGGAGTTTAGTTCTTTCGATATCTCCCCTACCTGTTGTTGAAAAAACGTTTTTTGCAATTTATATATTTAAATGCTTCTCTATGTGTCATGTATTGCGGTATGGAGAAACTTGCGATAAGGTAATTGACTTTTGAAAGATCAGAATGCTCAAATTTAGTGAAATTTGTTATTATGTATTTGAAAAGGTAAAACCTATTTTTTTGTGTTGGTAAAAATAGTGGCGGAAAAGTTGGATGTTGGAGAATTGGATTCATTAATTTATCAATAGGTAAAGCACAATAAAGTGGATGATGAAGACTTATAATATTAAAGCGATAGAAAAGGAAGTGTGCAATGAACTGTAATGAATGGATAAATTAATTAATATTTTACACGACCATCTTTAAGTTTAATAGTGACATCTTTAAGTATTTATGATAAAATAACAGTGAATTAAAAAACATATTTTGGATAATTTTTGATATAAACCGATAAGGAGCAAGTAGATATGTTTAGGTATATAGATTTGTTTTGTGGAATTGGTGGGTTTCACCAAGGGGTGGATCGCCTAGCAAAACAAAAAAAAATCAAGGCAGAATGCATATTTGCAGCTGATAATAATGAAGCCGTATCGAAAATATATGCACATAATTATGGAATAAAATGTTATTATGATTTGAAGTTGGATAAAACACATGAATTAATTGATAAAGCAGTTGGTAATCAAGAATTAACTTGCATTTTTGCAGGATTTCCGTGTCAACCTTTTTCAAAGGCAGGTAGCCAAGAGGGGTTTAATAATCAAATGAAAGGAACATTGTTTTTTGAAATAGAAAAAATAATACAACGTCATTATCCAAAGTATATATTGTTGGAAAATGTAAGGAATTTAAAAAATCATGATTCCGGAAATACTTGGAGAGTAATAAAAAAATCTTTAGAAGATGAAGGATATTATGTTGATGATATAATTTTAAGTCCTAATCAGATAGGAACAATACCAGCATTGAGAGAACGATTTTTTATTATGGCTTATAATAAAAAAAAAGTTTTTGTAGATTTAAAAAAAATAAGATTTAAGGCAGTGGATAAATACAAGAAGACATCTATTTATAGTTGGGCCAAGTATGAAAGAGGACTAAAAAGTAAATATTTTATTAATGGTATGTCTTCGAATTTAAGCCAAAAGCATATTGACATTATTGATATGTGGAATGATTTGTATCACAGAGTAAAAAAAGGAGGAAGTGAGTTTATTTCACCTATATGGCCTCAATTTTTTTGTGATTCGAGTGATTTGAATAATGCTCCTGAATGGAAAAAAAAATTGATTAAAAAAAATCAAAAGTTTTATAGTGAAAACAAGAAAATATATGATGATTGGTATTGTACTCATAAGAAATTGTTTGACAGTATTCCGGCTTCTTTTCAAAAGTTTGAATGGAATGCAGGCAATGATATTGACGATATATGGCAAGGGATAATTCAGTTTAGGCCATCTGGAGTTAGAGTGAAAAGACCAGATTTTATTCCTACATTAGTTGCAATTAATCAAACACCTATTTTAGGAATAGAAAAAAGATATTTAACAGCAAAAGAAATGGGAAGATTATATGGATTTAAGAATTTGAAACTTTTAGATGAGTCCGAAACAGAAGCACGTAAACAACTTGGAAATACTGTAAGTGTAGATGTTGTAGAGCACTTGTTGAAGCATATGTTACAAGTTACGAATTATTTTGAATAAGAGGTGAATCAATATGAGATCAGCTTTATATGATGAGGAAGAAAAGGGTATAAGTAATAGTCAAGAAGATATAAGTCTTAACATACAACCTAAAGCGAGTATTCTAAGTGTATTTTCTAGACTAAGTTATCGTCCTTGGTATGCCATAGCTGAGTTTGTTGATAATTCCACACAATCATACATTTCACATGCGGATATTTTGGATAATAGTGATGATTTTGAAAAATTGATTGTTAAAGTTAAATATAATGCTGATGATAATACATTGCGAATTACAGATAATGCATATGGAATGGAATTAGATCGTTTCAAAGATGCTATTTTATTAGATTCAAAGAATGAAAGTCAATCAGGAAGAAATGAGTTTGGTATGGGGTTAAAGACAGCAGCGTCTTGGTTTGGTGATGTTTGGAGCGTCCAGAGCACACAATATGGCTCTATTAATAGATATTATGCCCAAATTGATATTCCAAAATTAAAATTGAGAAATACTAATAGTATTAAAATACACAAAGATAATGTTGGTGAAAAAGAGCATGGAACTGAAATTTTTATTGAGAAGGTATCAAAAAAGATAACAGGATCAAGGACAATAGGGAAAATTAGAGATTTGCTTTCGAGCATGTATAGAAGAGATATAAATAGTAAAAATATTGAGATTTGGTTTAATGATGAGCCAATTAAATTTGAAGAATATAATGTTTTAAAAAATTTTAGAGGAACTACATGGAAGAAGGAATTGGATTTCGATGTTTTTTTTAGAAATGAAATATATAATGTTACTGGATTTGTTGCAATAATGAATCCAGGAAGTTTTCCTAAATCTGGTTTTGCTTTGTTTAGGCAAGATAGAGTTGTAGTTGGTGGGACAGATGTGAATTACAAACCTATTGAGATATTTGGTCAAGCACAAAGTCAAATATCTTTGAAACTCTTTGGAGAGTTAAATATGAATGATTTTCCTGTTAATCAGGCTAAAGACGGATTTATTTGGGATGATGGCTTGGAAGATGTGTTCATTGAAACTTTAAAAGAGAATATACAAGAATATATTGATATTGCAAAATTGTCAATAAAAGAAAGAATGGATGAAACACAGTTTTCGGATATTGTATCTGAAGAGATACAGAAAGAGGTAGCTGAAACAATATCAACAGTGTTTAATGAAGATAAAGAGAGTTGTTATGCAAGAAATGTGCAAACCTATGAAGAGCAATGTGTTCAAGAATATATTTCAACAGTTTTAAATAAGGAGGTTGAGGAGGAAAAAGTTGGAAAAGAAAGGAGTTATGTGATTCCTGCTCCTCCTCTTGGAAATATTAATTTTACTGTTCAGTGGGCAATAGGAAATAGTCAATATTGGATTGAATACGAAGAAATAATGACGGATAGGTATGAAGTGGTTATTAATATTGACCATCCATTTTTTATGCCATTTTCGAAAAATGAAGATTTTAAGAGAATTCTTGAAAAGTTTACGTTGGCTTTTATTTTATCGGAAAGAGAAGCCAAACTGGCATCTAGCCAGGAGGGGTATATTCCGTCTAATGTTATTAAAAACTATATGAATAAATTTTTGGAAAAATTAGCAAAGGAGTAAGTTGAAAAATGGAAGAATACATAATTGATAATTATAAAAATGAAGAAAATAATATTAGATTTGGAAAATATTATGAGCATGTATATAAAAAGCATGTAGAAGCATATTCTGAGCGTGGTGCGGATAATATAAGAGAGAATATTACTAATACTTTTAAAGAAGCAAGACGGCAGGAATTATCGCCTATAAAAAATAATAATATGTTATTGGTTGGAAAAGTTCAGTCTGGAAAAACATCTAATTTAGAACTATTCACATCATTAGCATTTGATAATGGTTATAATCTTGTTATGATTTATGGGGGCTACGATAATACATTATTAAGTCAAACAATAACAAGATTTAAGAAAACCTTTAATATTTCAAGTGATATGGATTACTGTGATAATACGCCGGTTGTGTTTTCGTCTGATGATAGTAATCAATTATTATCTTTAGATGATGAAATTGTAGAAGATTTATTAGAGGCAAATAAACCTATATTTTTGATTTCAATGAAGCGGCCTGCAGCAATGAATAAAATAAATCAATTATTGAGCAGAATTGATACATCAAATATCCATGCATTTATAATAGATGACGAGGGCGATCAGGCAAGTTTGAATACTAAGAAGAATAAAAAAAATGATGCGTCAGCTACATATGAAGCCATAGTGAAAATGAAGCAACTACTTAATGATCCATTATATTTATCAGTTACAGCGACACCACAAGCGTTGATTTTTTTGGATGAATATAGCAAGTTACGACCGGATACTGTTCGTATTATTGAACCTGGTTACGGGTATTGTGGAGCAGATTCATATCATTTATATGATTCAGATAAGATTGAGATAATAAGTGATGATGCTCAGCAAATGTTAAGTGAGGGGAACATGCCTAACTCTTTAAGAAATGCTATTAATCATTATCTAATTGCAAGTGCGATTATGTATAAAAGAGGTATTCAGACTAGTGATATGATTATTCATTCACATAGAAATGTGGCAGATCATGATATGATATATAAATTGGTAAATGCTAATATTGAAATGTTAAAGGACTCTGTAAAATATAAAGACAAGAAAACTATGAATACTTTAAAAGATGAAATCAAGAAAACGTATGATTCATTTTTTGGTGATGAAACAAGAAGTGAATATCAGTTTGATGATATATGGAAAACAATATGTTCAAAAATTATAAAGAGAATATACATTATTTTAAAAAATTCAGCAGGGCAAATAACACAGGCAAATGAGTCGCTTAGAAAATACAAAATATATATTGGCGGTGATTTACTTCAAAGAGGAGTTACTTTTAGCCACCTAGTTACTACATACTTTTCTAGATGGGCAAGAGATGGTGGAAATATGGATACAAATTTGCAGAGGGCTAGATGGTTTGGATATAGAAATAAATATATTGATTTATGTAAGATTTTTACATCAATGACTATTGCACGAGAGTTTACAAATCTAGCAGAAATAGAGGCAGATTTATGGGAACAGTTTAATGCCATTCAATGTGGTGAAATCAAAATAGAGGATATACTGATAAGGGCTGAAGACACGATACAACGGCCAACTAGACGAAATGTTGCTAACTATAATATGGTATCATTTAAGAGTAAATGGATTAAGCAAAGAATTGGACTATTTGATCTTAATCAAATAGAAAACAATAATGCAGTTATACAAAAACTTATTTCGGAACATGATTTTGTGAAAACAACGGTTGGGAGAAACGATGGAAGAACAAGTGCAATGTATTCTATAATGGATAAAAAATTGCTATTAGAATTAATTGAACATATGCAATTGATTTTTGATTTGGAACCCTTTGAAAATAAACCACTAATTGATTTAATTCAAACATCGGATGAGATTCCCGTTATTCTTATGAATAATTTTGATAGCGGGAGGGAAAGAAGTTTTTATAATGATAATAGAATATATGCATTGCAACAAGGAGCAGATAATAAAGATGTATCAAAGGTGAAATATAGAGGTGACAGTCAAGTAGTAGTTGATAAATCTCGAATAAATATTCAGATACATAAAATAATACCAAAGAAAAAACAAACAAATGGAACAGTTGTTGTGATGAATGATTATGTACAATATATGTTTGCTATATATGTACCAAAAGAAAAAAAATATTTTGTACGAGGTGAATAATTATGGAATATTCAAAAATTATAAGTAAATTGCTGGATGAATATGATAAGGATGAAATGTTTCTCATTACTCCAATTTCTGAAACTGCTGGATTTTTTGTTCAGAATAATAGGCTATTATTTGTTGAATTTGATAATAAAGGTGACAACTCAGAAGGGATTGAAACGCAATATCTTAATTTACAAATGCATATAAAAATAAAAGCTGTAAAAAATCATCAGTTATTTAAATCAGGTTATTATAACTACATTCTTTGTAAGAGTATGGAGAATAATGATTTAAGGACATTTATAAGATTATGTGAACTATATGCATGTAATAATGATAGAATACCATTTAAAACATTTTTTTATTCTTTAATCTCTTTATTCCAGTTGCCAATGGAGCAGTCATATATGAATTCCTTGGGATTATATGGGGAACTAAAATTGATATTAGATATCTGGAATGAATATAATATCGATTTATCCCCTAGATGGCATATTTATGGTAGTTTTTCTAAATATGATTTTTCAAATGGAAAAGTAGGCCTTGAGGTTAAAACAACAAGTACATTGCATAAAGAAATAACAGTAAAACATGACCAAATATTTGATAATGGGAATTGCATTTTAGTAACTATTTTTTGTGAAGAGAATGAGTGTGGAGAGAGTTTAGAACAATTAGTTGAAGAAATCCGGGAAAAGAAAAGTGTATTTAGAAATATTAATTTTGCTATTAATTTAGAAAAAGAGATAAGAAGAGTTTCTCCAAGAGATTACACAGAGTCGTTTTTTTGTGTTAAAGAACGAAAACTATTTAAGACAGAAGAAATAAATCCGTTTATGAATATTCCAGATAATGTTCATAGATTATCATATCAGTTAGAGATAGATGACGAACTTAAGATGTGTGATGAAAAAAAGGTGTTTGAGGATTTTAACAAGTGAAGTTGTAAGATTCCTGTGAATGTAAACAAATTTATAAAAAGCCGTATGTTAAAAAATTATATGATAGTTGGAATACGGTACATAATAGAGAAAAAAGAAAGGCAGGGAGCAATTGTTTTTACTGAAAGGAAGATAATAATGCGGAAAACTACACGTGAGTTTATAAAGGATAGCGACATTAATATGGGAAAAATAGAGAAGCGTTTGACAGAAATAGCGACATCAATTAAAATGAGTAATAAAAAGAACATGACGGATATAAATATTATATGTGAAGAAATCTTTGGAACTATATTAAATAAACTGTATGGGTTAAATCTAGTTTCAGTCTCAATGGAATTTTCGAGCAATTTTATTGCTGTTGATTTAGTTGATTATGAAAAAAGGGTCGCATATCAGGTAACATCACAAGATAAGCGTGATAAAATTTTGAGTACAATAGATAAATTTAATAAATCTGATTTGAGTGACAAAGTTGATCAGTTGCAATTTCTGATTCTCTCTTCAAGGAAGCATAAATATAGAGGGGCAGATAAAATACCACTAAAAAATGGAAATGATTTTTTGTTTTCGCAACATATAATGAGTTTTGATAAACTTATAAAGGAAATTGCAAATAAAAACAGAAAAAAAAGTGACTTTTTAATTGAAGTATATAATTGTATTGGAATGGCATTTGATTCTGGGAGATTGAAATATTATGATATTGTAAAAGAATCAGAAATATTGTTGCATAACGAAAAGAAGGATTTAGGAGAATTTTTACCATGGACAAATGGAGTAGGGGATATACAGTTATCGGCATATATTCCTATGAATTATGAAAAAAAACTAAAATGTATGCTGCAGTTACGAAGTTATGAATTGTCGGCTATGACTATTTTTTTGGAGCAAGATGTGTTACTGAACCGGTATTTTGTGTCGGAATCAGAATTTAAATTATTGCATAATCTTGTAAGATATGAAGATGAGGATGAAATGTATATGGATTTTGAAAATGTTCGAATAAAAATAAATGCTAATACTGCGTATCATATGTATGAATTGTTTCAAGAACTTAAAAGAGAATTTTTTTGTAGGCAAGATGAAATAAAAAAAATAATAGGAGTTGTTGGGTTGGAAAAATGTGACAATAAATATATACTTATGACAATTGATATAGACCAATGGGGTGAAATATTATATTTTGCATCGAATCATGAATGGAGAGGGTATGATAATGCAATGGAGTGGAATATATTCAGAATTGTAGATGAAACAGACCAATTGTTTTTGCTATCAAATATGTATTATGAAAATGCAGGAGATATTATGGCCAAACTATCAATATGTAAGAATAAAAATAGTCACAAAAAACTAGATTTATGCTGGGAACCAGGTGTTAAAATTAATGAGGATTGTATGAAAGGATTTGATAATAAGATAAAATGGAAAGCAGATTATACAAAAGAATGGATTGAAAATAAGCTTTTAAAAAAGGCACATGAATATTATAAAAATAATAAAAGAAGAAGGTGTATTTTTTACAAGTTATTTAAGTCAATAATGTGAAAATAGTGTAGAAAAGAGCAAACAAGAAAAAATAAAAATAGTTATGACTAAAGCAGTGTTAGAAGTGGTATTGGAGGAGCAACTAATGCTCTTCTTTAAAACACATTACGTTCATCTGCTAATCTTGTTTCCCACTATCCTCTCATTGACAAAACCATCAATTCATGTAAAGATGAGAGAAACCCTTTCCGAACGGCAAGGGTATAATGTAAAATTGGAGGACAGAAAATGAAAGTAGCAGCAGCTTATGAAAATGGAGAAGTTTTTCAGCACTTTGGTCATACCAAACAGTTCAAAGTGTATGAAATAGAGGATGGTAAAGCTGTGTCATCTGAAGTTGTAGAAACAAATGGACAAGGCCACAGTGCTCTGGCAGATTTTTTGCATGAACAGGCGGTTTCTACTGTGATTTGTGGAGGCATTGGCGAGGGTGCGCAAGCGGCACTCACAGAACAGGGAATTGAGCTGTTTGCCGGTGTCAGCGGACAGGCAGATGAGGCAGTAGAAAAATATATCAAAGGGGAACTTACTTCTACCGGTGCCAATTGTGATCATCACGGTGAAGAAGGTTCCTGCGGCGGACACGAAGATGGCGGATGTGGTTCTGCATGTGGAGGCGGCTGTGGTGGCTGTCACAGCAAACCACCTTTTGAGGGCAAGAATGTCGGAAAGACGATGAGGGTACATTACAAAGGTACATTTAATGATGGAACGCAGTTTGATTCTTCCTACGACCGTGGTGAGCCGTTGGAGTTCGTTTGCGGTGCGGGAATGATGATTTTAGGATTTGATAAAGCAGTGGCAAATATGGAAGTTGGACAGATTGCGGACGTTCATTTGGAGCCGTCGGAAGCGTATGGCGAAGCGGACCCGGATGCAATATTTACCGTGGAAATTGATAAGATGCCGGGGGCAGAGGCGTTGGAGGCCGGACAGCAGGTATATCTCCAAAATATGTACGGACAGCCGTTCCCGGTAAAAGTCACAGCCAAAGATGAAAGCACGATAACATTTGATGCGAACCATGAGATGGCTGGCAAAGAGTTAAATTTCCAGATTGAAATTGTAGAGATTTTATAGGAAAACCGGTAAAGGGAAAGTGAGGGCACTATGGAACTTGAAATAAGCGTAGAAGATTTGTTAAACAAAAGAAAAATTGAATCAGACCGCATAGAGTTTAAAGCAGGATGGAACCCGGATGACATCTATCATAGTGTTTGTGCATTTGCAAATGATTACAACAATGATGGTGGTGGATATATTGTTGTCGGTGTTGAAGAAAAAAACGGAGTAGCAGTACGCCCGGTAAAAGGAATTTCGGAGTACATGTTGGATGAAATTCAAAAAGAAATGATTAGTTACAACAATATGATTTCTCCACCATATTTTCCCAAAGTGATTCCGCTAGAAGTTGATGGAAAATGGATTCTTGTTATTGTGGCGAGAACCGGACAGCAGCGTCCTTACAAATCACCAGAACATGTTACCGGTAAAAAGGACAAGAAGTACAATTATTATATTCGTTATTTGACTAGTTCTGTTAAGGCAAATGCTGAGCAGGAAAGGGAATTGATTAATATGTCAGACCAGACTCCTTATGATTGCAGAGCGAATCATAAGGCTATTTTTGATGACATTTCACCTGTCCTTTTGGAAGATCATTTGAGAAAAACAGGTAGTAAATTAGCAAAACAGGTTAAAGAACGAGGTGTAGAGGAGATATTAGAAGATATGCAGTTGCTGGTAGGACCGCCGGAACTACGATATATTCAAAATGTGGCAATCATGATGTTTTGTGAGCATCCGGACCGGTTTTTCCCATACACTTATGTTCAGATGACATCATTTCCGCAGGGGAGTGTAGAAAATCCAAGTGTAAGCGAGGATTTTCCTAATATTACGGGATCCGTACCACAGATGATTCAGGCAACAATGGAACGATTTAGAAATCTTTTTATACGAGAAAAAGTAATCAAGGTTCCAAATCAGATGGAGGCTTTGCGGATTATGAATTATCCGTATCAAGCAATTGAGGAGGCTGTTGTTAATGCTTTTTACCACAGAGATTATATGTCTTGTGAGCCGGTAACAATAGAGATAGAGCCGGATTGCATTAATATTATGAATTTCCCGGGAATTGATCGGTCTATATCTGAAACGACGATAGCAGAAGGTAAGCGATTTGTTTCAAGATACTATCGTAACAGAAGATTGGGAGAATTTTTGAAAGAATTGGATTTGTCAGAAGGTCATTCTTCTGGGATTCCGACAATACAAGAAGAACTGGAAAAGAACGGTTCTCCACGCGCAGAATTCTTTACGGATGAAGATAGACGAGCTATGAGAATTAGAATTCCGGTTCATCCGGCGTTTTTGGAAGAAAACAAAAATGTCATAGAAAATGTCATAGAAAATGTCATAGACATTACAGAAAAACGAATTCGCGAGTGTATACCAAGCTATTCAAAGAAAAAAGCAGTTAGAGCATTTGAAATTGTAAAAATGATTTCAGATAATCCCAAAGTATCCATTGATGAAATGAGAATCAAATTGGATGTAACGGATAGAACAATTGCGAGATATATATCCGAGTTGAAGGAACACAAAATTATAGACCGAATAGGACCAGATAATGGTGGTTTATGGAAAATCTTGTTGTAGTAAATGTAATTAAGAATGATTTTAACATAATTGAAATTTTAAGGAGCTTACATTATGGTAAAAGGATTAGTTTATATACTTACAAACCCTTGTCTTGATGGATGGGTTAAAATAGGTATGACACAACGTAATGATATTGAAAGACGATTGCGTGAATTAAATTCACCTACAAACATTCCGTTATCCTATCGTTGTTATGCTGTCTATGAGGTGGAGAATCCACTTGAAGTGGAAAAAAGAATACATAGTATTATTGATAGAATTGATGATTCATTACATGCAAGGGAGCAACTAAATAATGGTAGAATTAGAGAACGTGAGTTTTTTAGGATTTCGCCTGAAGTAGCGTATGGTATCTTTAAGGATATTGCTCATTTGCGCGGCGATACGGATAAATTGAAACTTTATGCACCGACTCTTGAACAATCTCAAGAACAGGAGATTGCAGAAAGAAAATCAAAACGTTCTAATAATTCGTTTAAATTGTTAAATATTGCTGTTGGAGAAGAAATTACTTTTTTATATGATGATGTGATTACAGCCAAGGTGATAAATGACAAAAATCAAGTAGAGTATGAAGGTGAAAGTTATTCTGTGACTAAATTAGCGTGTAAATTGTTAATTGAACGATACGGATGGTCGGAAAATTTACATGTCAATGGCTGGATGTATTTTACAAAGGACGGTATTTCGCTAAGTGATTTACGTGATAGAATGGAAGACCTTGAACAAAACAATGATTGATGCGTTTGAGTACACAAATTGTATAGAAATATTACGAATCTCATTGAAATTATCCCAAGATGAATTATATAATTTGAAGAAGTTTATAGGCAGAAAAGAATATTTTAAAATTAAATTATTTGGTTTTAGGGAGGAACACATATGCCAACCTTTGAAGAAAAATATGATTATCAGGAAATTACAGTAGAAGAACTTTCTCAAGTTTATAAAATTGCGAATGATTATAATTTGTTTTATAAATTGCCAAGGCAAGGTAGAGGAGATCCGGGTGATGAACGGACATATATGCAGGCATTTTATCGAGGGCAAAGTGATTCTTCTTGGAAGATAACTCCAAGTATATGTAGAGATATATCTGTGGATGAGAGTATATCTGAATCTGGAGATTCCTTATTTGAAGTGATGGCATATAATCAGCATTACATACATGCTACTAGGTTAATTGATTTTTCGACAGATATAGATGTTGCACTGTACTTTGCCTGTTGTGATAATCTTGATAAAGATGCGTCCATATTTATATGGTCATATTCTCCAGATGATTCCAGATGGATGAGAACAAAGATACAGTGTGAACTTGTTAATGTAGAAGAAAAACGATTAAGTATAAAAGAATATGCAGAAATTTTGTTTCAGAAGTATCCGGAGCTGGAAGATAAGTATAGTTACAAAGAGGATTTTTATACAGAGTTAGTATCCTATTTAGATCATGGCTTTATGATTTTGCGACCATGTAATCCACATATAGATAATTTGAGAATACAAAGACAAAAAGGTTGCTTGTATGTATGTGGTGTGAAATTTGAAACACCAATCGATAAAATGAGAACAAGTAGATATGCAGGAGATAATATATTTTGTCCACATGAGGTAGTTGCACCAAAAGAATTGGATAAAGGAAGTTTTTTAGTGAAAATTATTATTCCTGCAAAGATAAAAAGTATAATAATGGAACAACTTGCTCAAAAAGGAATTACAACAGAGTATTTATTTCCGTAGAATGATGAAAATGAGAAAAATATGCGTAATGAAGTATTGTTCTGTCAGGCTCATTGTCAGCAGTTTTGAGCGATAAGCAAAAGTCCAAGAAAGTATCTAATATTCTTCAGGCTATGAAGCGAGAAGGTATTGCTGATGTTGACGGTATTGGACATGCTGCAAGATAATATTTGAAAAAATAAGCATTTGAACTAATTTAGCTAAAGAAAAACGATTTAGTCTAAGTGCTTAACGAAAAATACCGAAAAATATGGACTTTTCCATGGACTAATAAATATAATTAGCTCAAAATTAGTCTAAGATAGTTCAAAATTAGTCCAAGATGGAATATTTAATTTACATTGCTGGATGAATTGCAGAAAGCAGATAAGAATTTATAAAAAATTGTCAGCAAAATGTAAGCAAAAAACGCGGCAAACTCAGAAAATCGTAAGAATAAGTAGGTAGAACATATAAAATACCCGCTTTAACGAAGTGACAAACCACAACATATCGGCGTTGGAATTGAGTTTGAATAGTATCCATAAGTCTGGGAAGCTTTATAAACAGGGCGTTCCCGTACTTTTTCTTTTTCTCTGCTACTAATTTGCTACTAAACACATTTTAGTGTGCTGCCGTCAGGATAATCACCAACTTGTTAAAATACGGAGGATTATGTACATTCATATCTGTTAAATATATGCGACACCACGAAAAAAAGTTCGAAAAAACTACAATAGATTGAAGTTACAGTCGCTTCAGAGCTATAAAATAAAAGCAAAATCCAGTGTGAGTGGGATGATTATTGGACAGCTGGGAATGTATTATACAATCAAAGACAACCAAAGAGAAAAGAAAAAGAACATCGCATGAAAAATCATTACTGTGAAGCGAAAGGATGGTGTCTGATATGAATAATTCAGGAGCAGAATTTTTAGGCAAGGTTTTAGGCATAATTGGTTTCTTTGTTATTATAGGTTTAATCGGTGGTGCATTTGGAAATGATGAGCCGACATGTATTAAACCCGGATGCGATAATGAGCAGGCATCAGGTAGTAATTATTGTTATTTGCATAAATCATCAAGCTACCGGTCCTCGTATGGAACGTCGCCAGGCTCAACATATAATTCGGACTCCACGAGTAGTTACAGCTCTGGAAATTCAAGTAACAGCACTGGAAAGTATTCGTCTAAAACTGATCATAGCACAGGCTATCGTTCCGAAATGTATGACTATGATAATGCGGATGATTATGCAGATGACTATGCAGAGGATTATGCGATTGACGAATTTGGTGATGCAGATAGCGAGGAGGCGTATGACTATGGTTATGATGAAGCGTACGATGACTGGGAAGATGAGATGGATGATTAATGAATGGAGTAATTGAATGAATGAAATAGGCGGAAAGAAGCCATTATGGGATGGTTTTGGGATAAGCTATTAAGAAAAATATGTACTTTGTCAAAGGCTCTCCGTTTTGATGAATTACGAAAAGTTTTGGAGAGTTATGGCTATAAGATGAATGTCCCAAAGGGTGGGAGTAGTCATTATAGTCAAGAAATGGCTTATGCGTCTGCAAGAACTTAAGGAAATGCAGTAGATGCAGGTGCCATGATTGAAAATGATTATTTATTTATGAGATTGTGTGTGTTATACTTGTAGCACAAGTATAGAGTATATTTGAAAAATAACATGAGAGGGGTGAAGAGGAACTATGAAGAATATGAAAATAGATGCTAACGGAACAGAAATCAGAGTAATGGGCGATGTTGTTAATGAGGAAGCATATATTTCTCTTACAGATATTGCAAAGTATAAAAATCCGGATAATGCTTTTATTGTAGTTGCCAATTGGATGCGTAACCATTCTACAATTTCATTCTTAGGACTGTGGGAACAGATTCACAATCCTAATTTTAAACCTATCGAATTCGATAGGTTTAAAGCAGAGTCGGGAGATAATGCTTTTACGTTGACACCGCAGCAGTGGATAAAAGCAACAGATGCAATTGGTATTGTATCAAAATCGGGGCGATATGGTGGCACATATACTCATACAGATGCTGTAAAGGAATTTTTGCTAACTCCCACATTATCTCCACAGGAAATGGCATATACATATGCTTCCGAAGCGGACATTTTAAATATGGCTTTGTTCGGGAAAACCGCAGCACAATGGAGAAGTGAAAAAGGAGTAAAAGGAAAAACTCCTAATATCAGAGACTTTGCTTCAGCGGAAGAATTGGTTGTGCTCATCAATCTGGAGGATACAAATGCCGATTTAATAAGGCAGGATGTGCCGAAAATTGAAAGATTGAAAATATTGAGAAAAAAGGCGTACAGGCAGCTTCAAATTCTTAGGAAAAATCAAGAAACTATAGAAGCACTAAAACAAAATTTAATTGAGAATACAGAAAAAGAAGATTGATATGTTTTGAAAAAACATAGGGATATACAGAGATTGATTTTAACATAATTGAAATTTAAGGGAGCTTACATGGCAGAAAAAATTTTAAAAAGACTTTTAGCTATAATACTAGGCTTAGCATGGGGAACAGTTAGTTTCTTCTGGCTAGGGTATAGCGTATTAACGCTAGGAAACTTTCTGGAAGAACCAGGTTCATTAGACTACGTCGCTGAAGGAGAGTCGATGCGCATATTTGGATTACTAGGCTGTATTTTATATGTCATGGTTTTTGCGCCTATATTATTTTTCTTATATAAACAAAAACGCTATTTATATAGTTTTTTAGCATCGATGATTTTGGGTGGAATTATTCTTGGCATTTATGTGTTTATAATTAGATGAAAAAAACTGAGACCGTATTGATATCCCATCTGCCAAGCAGACAGGTTAAATATCAATACAGTCTCATTTTTTACAAATACGGCCGCATGGATTGCTGCAATTTTTCTTCGGTATCAATAATTTCTTGTGTAAGATGTTTTACTTTATCATCCGCTGCCGGATACTGGTTTAAGTAGCGGTACAGGGATTTGATTCCCATGTTGCAGCCATCGGTAATCAGGCTGGCAATGCCACAGTCCGGGTTTTCGCCCATGGTTTTGAAATTGCTTTTCATTTTTGCCATTGCTTTTGCCATGGGGGCAGGTTCTTTGCCCTCGTCATGGTAATTGGTTAGCATTTTGTGGGTGTCGTCGCCGAGACGGCAGTGAATGTCGTGGCTGTCTTTGAGGACACCGCGCAGGCCATCGTTTTGCACATGGTCCATAACATCATCAATTGAGGAAATGCCCATTTTGATGCCGGCATTGCATTCCCGTAATAATTTAACCGAATCATCTTCCATAAAAATACCTCCTTTGCGGTTGCTTTTCGTTAGTGTTTGCCGCAAAGGAGGAAATTATTCAAAGAGCTTAGCCAAAAAATTGCCACACATTTGCCTATAATTTACTATATAAGTATGGTAATACAATTGTATAAGACTGTATGAGAAGAGGGTATCGATTGAAAAGAAGAAAAAAAGAGTCGGTTTTACTGTTTGCAGCGCTCTTTATTACCGGGATGCTTATTTATGCCGGCTTGGCAAATTGGGAGCGGACACCGCATCTGTATGAGTATGACAAAAAAAGTCTGGCGAAAGAAATAAAAGCAGCAGATGCGAACCGTCAGGCGTCAAAGGAAGAGGATGCAGAATCCAAGACAAGAAAAGAGCCGAAAAAGCAGTGGAAGCGTCAGGAGAAAAAAGATAATTCCATAAAAAAACAAAATACATCAAAGGCAGATAAAAAGCAAACGGATGGAACGGGGGATGAGTCTGTTCCCGGGGGAAAAGACGGCGGAAGCGGTGTGCCGGATTTGCCGGATCAGCAGGTGACAGAAGGTGATGGAGGACAGCAGCCGGAAGAAACGGTGGATGATGCCAAGGCGACACAAACGCCGAAACCTTCCGCAGCGCCGGATGATAATCCGAAAAATACGGAGAAGCCTGAGGAGACAGACCGTATTATTTCCCTTTCCTGCGAGTGGAGTGAAAAGGATAATCTTCTTTATGGTAAAGATATTTCCATGGATGGTATGAAGGTGACTGCTAAATATGAGTCCGGGAAAACAAGCCGGCTGGCTAAAGGAGCTTATGTGGTTCGCGGGTTGAACAATAACTCTGTTGGAAAGCATAACATGACAATTTCAAGCGGTGGAGCAGAGTGCCGGATTTCTTATACAATTAACAATTATACGAAATCTCTGACCTATTCATGGCCGACAAAAGATGAGTGTTATACAGAAGAAGATTTTTCGGATGGAGCGCTTACCGTTCAGGTTTTGATGGCAGATGGAACCAAACAGGAAATTACCAAATATGAAATTACCGGATATAATGAAAAATTATTTGACAAGCAGCAGACTTTCACAATTACATATAAAGATAAAGTAATTGACAAAACATTTACTGCTACCGGAACCTGTACATTTCATATGAGAAGTATGAGGATTCGCTGCTATTATTATCGTGATGAGTCGCTTACTGATTTGGCAGGAAGTTATTCGTATGCGGGAAATTATGATTATTACTCAGATGAGAGAGTAAGTTTAAATGCTTTTCGAAAAGATGATTTGCAGGATAAAGATACGATGTATAATAGTAAAAAATATGTTCTCAAATCAGTGGAGATGGAAGAGGCAGATGCAAGCGGTGTTTATGCAAAAAAAGCCACACCGTATCTTGTAAAAGAGCGATTCTTTTATGGAATTCGAATGACCAAAATATATGTGTTGTCTAATTAGCACACGTATTTTTGATAGAAAGAAAGAGAGGATGGATTTGTAAAAATGAAGAGAAAAAGAAATCAGTTATTTGTTACTGCATTGACGGCAGCAATGGCGGTTAGTCTGCTTTCACCGGCGGAGCCGGCTGCAGCAGCAAAAAAAGTGAAGTTTAATGTAAAAAAATTGTCACTTACCGTAGGAAAAAAGAAGACACTAAAGATTAAAAATGCAAAGAAAAAAGCGAAATGGTCGATTAAATCGGGCAAGGATAAAATTAAATTGCAAAAGAAAAAGAAAGCAAGTGTTGTTGTCGCCGCAAAAAAAGCAGGATCAGCAAAAGTACAGGCAAAGGTTGGTAAAAAGAAGTATGTATGCAAGGTTGTTGTAAAAGCAAAAACAGTTAAAAATGGTACATCAGCAGGCACTAAAACAACAAATAAGCCGGCAGATACAAAAAATGCCACGAAAAATCCTTCGAACGGACAAAATAATGCAGCTACACAGCCAACAAACAATCCTTCGAAAGACAACCCATCAAAGGATAATCCTGCGAATCCGACAGCTACACCGGCGGCTGATCCGGATGTGCCAAAGAAAAATGAACAGGATGTGAAAAAATTACAGGCATTGATTCAGACTTTGAATCAAAAGGGCGCTGATATTTCGGCTAATTTAGATGACGAATCCGTTTATCATTGGAATAAAGAAGGACGTCTGACGGAAATCTACTGGGGCGAAAAGAAAATTATCGGTGCGGAAATGGCGGACTTTAATGAGTTTACAGCACTCGAAATTCTGGATATCAATAACAATAATATTTCCGGGACCTTTTATGTCGGAGATTTGGCAAATTTGAAGGAATTAAAATGTTACGGAAATAAGATTGATAAGTTAGTTTTGGACACAAATAAAAATTTACAGGAGCTTGACTGCCATAATAATCAGATTTCAAATACGATACGCTTAAATGACAGCAAGAATCTGGAACGCCTTTATTGTTCGAATAACAAAATAACAGAACTTGATGTGTCTGGCTGTGATAAACTGCAGGATGTGGACTGCAGTAACAATCTTATGAGCAGCTTGAATGTTTCTGATTTGCCTTCATTAAAGAGTTTGAATTGCAGCCGCAATAGGTTAAAAGATGACAACTTAATTATGACAGGAAGTATCGGACTTATTAATTTGGATTGCTCATTAAACGGTACGAATTATGATTTTATTAATTTGAACTTAGCAGGTTTTACAAAACTGGAATCCTTAAACTGTTCTGAGCAGCCGGAAGATGGTGGTACTCCGGCAGATGATACGATGGAATTTGACATCTCGGCATGTACCGGTCTGAAGACTTTGAATTGCTCATATTGTCCGATTGAAACATTGGATGTTTCAAATTTGTCAAACCTCGAGACAATTGATGCTTCCGGATGTAATTTATCCGAAATCACATTGGATGGAGCGGTAAAACTTTCATCATTGAATATTAACTGCAACGAAATTACGGATTTGCATATTCCTGAGACAAATGAAATCAAAACACTTGATTGCAGTGAAAGTTTAGGAATTGAAACAATTAATTTTGCAGTATTAACAAAGTTAGAGTCATTGGATGTATCGGATTCTTATGTGCCGGAGCTTGATTTTTCAATCTGTCCGGATTTGCAGGTGTTAAATGCAATGAATACAGGTTTTGGTGATCCTGATGCTACAACAGATAATGAAGATTTACCAAATATTGATATTGATTTGAAGTCAAATGCTAAATTGAAAGACATTGATATGTCAATGGTTAATGTAAATGTACTTACTTTGCCGGAAAATGACATCGTTGCAAATCTTTCCGTTTCAGACAGTGCGGTTACACAGATTGTGAATCTTGAGAAACAGTTAGGGCTGGAAACATTAAATATTGCCGGCACAGGAATTTCTGCGTTGGATTTATCAGCGAATACAAACTTGAAACAGGTTAGTTGTACAGAGAGCCAGAAGACCGGAATTACCGGAGTGGATGAGAGTATAATTTATATTGTTCCCGATGATTCCGACGATGGCGAAGACGGCAATGAAGATGGAGACGATGGAGAAGATGGCAATGAAGATGGAGACGTTGAATTAGAATAAGGGGTAAATATGGACGCAAAGGAAATTCAAGAAAAAATTGATATTCTTCAAAAGGAAGTTTCGACTGTTATCAAGGGAAAAGATGAGGTCATTCGAAAGGTGATAATGGCGATTTTAGCTTCCGGTCATGTGTTGTTGGAAGATGTTCCGGGGCTTGGAAAAACAACGCTTGCGAAAGCATTTTCCAAAGCACTTGGATTTGCAAACAAACGAATTCAGTTTACACCGGATACGATGCCGAGTGATATTGTAGGAATGTCAATTTATAATGAGCAGACAAATGCTTTTGAATATGTTGAAGGAGCAGCGGTGAATTGCAATCTTCTATTGGGAGATGAGATTAACCGTACTTCGTCAAAAACACAGTCTGCATTGTTAGAGGCAATGGCAGAGGGGTGTGTCACAGTGGATGGTGTGACACACCAGCTCCTTGAGCCATTTGTTGTTATGGCAACGCAGAATCCGGTTACCAGCGGCGGAACACAGGCACTGCCTGATTCGCAGTTAGATCGATTTATGATTTGTTTGTCTATGGGATATCCGGATGCTGAGAGTCAGCTGGCTATTTTAAAAAATGTGTCTGACAGAGATTTAATAGAAAAGGTGCAGCCGGTTATGACGATTGAAGATGTAAAACAGGCTAAATCTTATGTAAAAAATATGCAGGTAAAGGATGAAATCCTTCGGTATATCATCTGCTTATGTGAGAAAACGAGAGAACATGAGCATGTGGAACTTGGCATTAGCCCGCGTGGCGTTGGAGCACTTGCAGAGATGGCAAAATCATTCGCATTATGTGAGGGAAGAACGTATGTTGTACCGGATGATGTCCTTGCGATTTTTCCGGATGTATGTGCACACCGTTTAATTTTAAATACAAAGGCACGCAGGGAAAATGTGACGGCATATGAGATTTTGGAAGAAATTGCACAGCAGACTGAAAAGCCGAAACTGCTGAGAAAATAGCAAAAAACATAAATGGCAGACAACAAGGAAAGGAAGAGATTATGAGAGCAAAAATCGGGTACATGGCAATTCTTGTCTTAATGGGCTTTCTCTATTTATGGACTAATGTGGCCGTGACATTTTATCTGTTCTTTGGACTTTTGTTGTTTGCCATTTTGTCTTTTTTGCTTAATGGGTATGCAGCGAGACATTTGACAATGCATTTGCAGGTGAAGCAAGATTTGAATCAGGTAAGCACGATATTGATTTGTGTAAAAAATACAGGAATTATTCCCTGCTTCCGGGTGTCAATGAAAGGAACGATTGCAAACTGCCTGACAGATTCTTCCTTTTGTTTTAATCAGGAGTTATCAGTAGCACCGAAGCAGGAAAAAAAGGTGGAATTTGCTGTTGAAAGCTTCTATTGTGGAAGAATTGAAGTGGAAACAGACGAATTTATTGTTCGAGATTTTTTGGGTATCTTTGGGTGCCTCGTAAAAAATCACGAAGTGTTGGTTTATTATGTGTATCCGGATGGGGCGGATGAAGGTGAATATCATTTCGAAGAAATGACACCGGCAGCGCAGAATATGGAAAATCGTTATCTGCGCAGGAAAGGTAATGATATCACAGAAATACTCGATTTAAGAGACTATCAAAAGGGTGACAGCATTAAGACGATTCATTGGAAATTATCGAAAAAAATGGGGCATAAGATTGTCCGCGAATTGGATACGCCGGCAAATCAGGAAACAATTGTTTTGTTTGCACTATCGGATAGAAATATAGATAAGCCTTGGTATCGGGATTCGTTAGTGAAAATGATTAGTCAGGTGTCAAAGAATTTATTGGAAAATGATCAATTTTTTGATAGTGTAGTTTTTGAAAAAAAAGGGTTGTCTCATATGACATTTAGTGTAGAAGAGGGTTGCACAAGAGAACGATATGAGAGAACAATTTTAGATGGAAATATAAGTTTTATGCAATCGTTTGTGGATGATTATCTGATGCATCACAATGTATTGCATAAATATTCACATATAATTTTGATTACGGATGACGAAATAACGGACTGGTACATGGAAAATGCCAATGTCAGACAGATTATGGTTTCGGCATCTTAATTGGGAAGAGGAAAGAACGTGGAGAATCAAGGATTTCGACTGGTAGAAGAGAAAAAACAGAAAAAAAGTTATTTTGCCCTGATTTTATCGATATTTACCGTGGCGGGCATTCTTTTTTGTGTGCAGCAAATGTTTGTGGATACAAAATGGTGGTTTGTTTCGATGTTTGTGTCCATTATTTGTAGTGCCTTTATATTTTCCACAAAAAGTATAAAAATTGTGTTGGTTTATTTTGTGTTGGGAATCCTTTTGCTTTTTGCATTTCGCACGATATGGATTCCCGGCGCACTGGACTTTGTGAATCAGGTGACTGCCGGATTTAATGCTGTGACCGGGGAATCAGTTTTCTATTTTGTTGTACCGAATTATATGAACAGAGAACTTGCTACGGTGGTATTCTTTTGTCTTACGGCGTGGTTTTTATCCGGATATTTGACAATTGCAATCAAAGGAAAACACTGGGTTCCTGTCCTTGTTTTCTGGGCAGCGCTTGTATCTTTGGCTGTATTTTTTGAATTGCCGTCTGCATGGTGTGTTGGTGCAATGGCTTTTTTGTCATTAGCGGGGATATATGCCCACTCGCATACGAAAGTAGATGAAGAAAAAAATTATTTGGCAGCATTTTGCAAAATGGTTGTTATAGTGGCTGTTTTTATTTGTTTTACATGGAACCGGCAGCTTTATCACAAAAATGAAATCATAGCAGATTTGAAGGAAAATATAACAGAGGAAGCGAATGCGATACGATATGGGGAAAAAGATTTGCCGGAGGGAAAAATTAAAGAGGGAATTGCCTCGAGCGAGGAAAAACGTCTGACTGTCTTTGCAAGCGAAAAGGGCAAGTATTATTTGAAGGGATATGTAGGAAGTGAATATCATGGAAACCGGTGGGAACCACTGGAAGGAAAAGAATACGGGGAAAAATACGAGGGAATATTTAATCGGTACCGGGCGGATGGATTTCATCCACTTGCTCAGTTGTACAGTTACTGTGAGGCGGCAGGACGCCAGCAAAACGGATTGGAAAAAGAGGAGAAAGAAGGAACGATTGTAGTTGAAAATACAGGGGCTTATGAGAGGTATCAGTATTTGCCTTACGGTGTGGATTTTTCGAGTATTCAGTGCTTGGATACCCTTTACCGGGATTTGAATTTGCAAAAAAAATTTTGGAGCAATCGTGAAGATGAAAAAAATACATACAAAATTTGCATGATAGATGAAGATTCTCTTTTGAAAACGGCGGGAGTTGACTGGCAGAAACAGACGATTACAGACGAAAAGGTGCGCGCCTATGCGGATATGGAAATGGATTATCGAAAGTTTGTAAAAAAACATTATCTTGCCCTTTCAAAAAAGGCCAAAGAAGAGGTTGCACCGTATGTTCCTCAAAAGAAAGATAATTTGGTTTCGTTTATTGAAAAAATTAGAAGCTCTTTAAAAAATGCGGGAAAAGAGAAAGGTGACTGGGATGCCCTGCAGTATGCTTCTCTTGGTACGCTTGCATTTCGTGCGGCGAATATCCCGGCGAGATATGTGGAGGGATATGAGGCAGTTACTTCCGATGAAAAAGATGCTAATGGAAATTACCGTGCGGACGTGACCGGGCAAAATGCGCATGCATGGGTGGAAATTTACTGTGATGGTGTGGGGTGGCTTCCCGTGGATGTGACACCGGGACATTATGATAAGATTACGGTGAAAGCAAAACAGCAGAAGAAAATAGAAAAACAACAGACCTCAATTTCGCAGAAGGTTACGAAAAAGAAAGAAAAACCAAAACAAAATGAGGCACCGAACAAATACTTATCGTGGCAGCAAATCATTTTATGGATCGTAATTTGCATTTTTGCTGTAAGTTTTCTTTTCGTAGGAGTGCTTGCAATTCGCAGAAAGGCTATAGTCTACAAGCGTAGAAAAACACTTATGCAGGCAGATACGGCAGCGAATTACCGATTTATTATTTCATATTTGACCACGTTATTTGCCTATTTAAAACTTTCCGAAAAAGATTTGCCACGGGAGATACGAGAGGGCATGGAACGTTTCTGGTTTGATGAGAACGGTGAAATAACGGAGAAAGAGTTATCACAATTAAGAGAATATGGAAATGAAATTCAGAATACGATGTGGCAGGAATCTTCCTGCATTAAAAAATTAGTTCTTCGTTTCTGGCATTGTTTTGAATTTCCGTTCTGATAAGAAAACCGAGGGATTAAATCTTCCCTCGGTTTTTTAGAAATGTTTCCGCACACTGTGCGTAGCAGGCAGCCCCAATTGGGCACACGTCCTCATTAAACAGAGCCTTTGGATGGTGCACCGGGTAATCGCCGCGCTCATCCTCAAAGCCGGCAGACAAATACATATACGTACTTGGAATTTTGTTTGCAATCGAGGCAAAATCTTCCGAAGCGGGTGCGTTAATATCCGGATAACCATTTAGCGTTGGAATGGCAAGTGTTTTCATAGCAGAAACAAATTCTTCTGTCAAATCCGGATTGCATATAAGCGGTGGGACGGCGGAAAGCACAGTATATTCAATACTTCCGTTATATACCGCAGCGGTTCGTTCACTGACTTCGCGGATTCGTTTTACAAGGATTTCCCTTGCGGCTTCGTTATTGGTGCGCAGTGTTCCCTGTAAAATGGCTGTTTCCGGAATAATATTGGCAACTTCACCGGCACAAAACCGGCCGATTGTGAGAACACAGGAATCGGCAGGATTACTTTCTCTGGCAATTAGTTCCTGCAGGGCAAGATAAATGTGGACACCAATGTTAATCGGGTCAATGCCCTGATGCGGGCAGGCACCGTGGGAACCTTTTCCGTGGATGGTAATTTGAAAGCCATCCACCGAGTTCATCATGGTATTTTTGCTATTGTACATAAAAGTGCCAACCGGACTTCTGCCGGTCGTTACATGGAAAGCAAGCGCGGCATCCGGCTTTGGATTTTCTAAAATGCCGTGTTCGATCATGTTGTCAGCCCCCTCAAAAGTTTCCTCTGCCGGCTGGAACATAAACTTCACGCGTCCGCATAAATGAGATTCATTTTCCTTTAGCATCTTAGCCGCACTAAGGAGCATGGCGGCGTGAAAATCATGTCCGCAGGCGTGCATTTTTCCGGTTTTACATGAAAAACTTTCTCCGCTTTCTTCTGTCAGAGGAAGCGCATCCATATCTGCACGAAGCAGAAGAACCGGCTCACCTTGTCCAAGCAAAGCCGTCACGCCTTCCCCGCATCTTTCCGGGTTAAGACCATATTCCGTAAGCCGCTTCATCACAAACTCCACCGTATTTTCAAGATGCAGCCCTGTCTCTGCATGTTCATGCAGATAGCGACGGTTCGCAATCGTTTCCTCTTTTAATTCCAACGCACGTTTATAGTAATTCATCTAATCCCTCCATTTATATTGATACTTATAATCATAAAGAATAAAACCCTAACTGGCAACCCTCTACTTGCTTTTTATTTCCCCTCGTTATATAATGCCCGATGTAGAGTAAAAATAGTACATCAAAGGAGATTATTAGCATGCAGAATGAGGCATATCAGAAATTAATGGATAATTTATGTGACATTGTGGCAGAGGAGCAGGCGAAACTTGGTTACATGAAAGAGCCAATCCGTTTGTATTATCCTTTGAGTTCGTTAAATCATTTTTTTGGAGGAGACGTTTCCGCTGATGAGATGCAGGAAAAACTTTCAAAGTTTAAATCCTTTGCTTATGATAAATTCGGTGAAGTAGAAATAACACACAAAGGAGAGCGCTTTTGTTTCTTTTTATCTGAGCGTGCAACCGAGTATGTTCATCAAAACGGTGGACAGAACCAATTTATATTTGACCTGGTAGCGCTTTTGGCAAAGCATGGCACGGTCATGGAAGAAGTAGAGGCATTGTTTGCGAAACAGAAAGATGCTTATGAAATAGAAAAAATGAATCATGGAGAATTTGACTACATGATTCATTTTGTGAATTCTAAAGATAAATATCTCTATTGTTTCAAAGACGAAGGCTGTCATATTATTTACCATCGGTTTTTACCGGAGGATTATGAGGATTTAGGATTATAAAAGTCCGGACCTTCTAAAAAGACTGGAAATACTCATGCATGGATTTTAGTGTTTTTGTGCTTTCTTTATAGAATGGCTCGAATACACTAAAGGCGTGCGTGAGTTTTTTATTTTTCCCAAACCGGAGCAGCTTGTGTGATACCCGGTTTGCTTTCAATGCCTTTTCAAATTTTACGGTATAATGCTCTAAGTTATCGCTGTGGCTGGTAACTAAAAAGCATGGTGGAAGTGCCGAAACAATTTCCGGATTTTCAATGTTTACATACGGTGCAATTGCTTTCTTTTTGTAGCCCTTTCCATACAAATAAGAAGGAAGGAAAAGACCGATTTTGTCAAAGCGGGTTGTGTAAAACATACCACTGATAAGTCCAAGGGCATTCGGGGAAAAATCAGGTGCCTTTGTGTGGGCAGCTTTGGCAAATTTCTTGTTCTTTGTCATTGCAGCTACATTTGTTAAAAGATAAGCACCGCCGCTGTCGGCAACCCCATAGATTTTATCCGGATTTCCCCCATAGGAGGATAAATTGTCACGGATAAATGTCATGGCGGTTGAGACATCTGAAAACTGGTCGTAAACGCTGCAGTCCGGGACAAGACGATATTCAACGCTGAATACAACATAGCCTAAAAGACATAATCTGGCACAAAAATAGCGGTTGAATTCTTTATTGCCGATTAACAGACCGCCGCCGTGGATGTTGATGATGACAGGAAGTGTTTCATTTTCTTTTCCCTGTGGGCGGTACACATCCATGAGATGTTCTTTCTGACCGTCAGCGATATAGGGAATATCACGGCTCTCGACTACGCCATCCGGGAAAGAAAATTTTTTGTCGCGAACAGCTGCCGATTTTTCAAAGTATTCCCGCTGTTTATAAAAATTTTTCTTCATAAAATTACTCATCTGACTTCTCCTTTGGTATATTCGGAATCGTTACTTCTCTGTGGTCTACGGAAGTTGAAAATACAATCAATGTTTTGGTGCGTCCATATTTTTGCAATTCACCAATAAAAGTATCCAAATCGGTTGTGCTGTGAAAAAGAACTTCTAAAAGCATCGAATAATCGCCGGTCACGCAATTGCACTCGATCACATTAAGACAGGAACGGATATAAGGATAAAATTCTGCTTTCTGATTTGGCTCAACCTCAAGGTTTATAAAAGCCCGGATGTGAAAGCCGAGAAGTTCGGAATTTAATGTGGCGTGATAACCGGTAATATAACCTTCTTTTTCAAGCCGCTCCACTCTTGCCGAGGCAGCAGGAGAAGAGAGGAAAACTTCATTTGCCAAATCCTTTACACTCATTCGCCCGTTTTTACTGAGTAAATTCAAAATTTCACAGTCCACATGGTCAAGTTTGTTCTTTTTCATTGTGCTACTCCAATCTGAATTGTTATGAACTCAGCATACTCCTTTTACAAGAGCGAGTCAAGAACACACTTAATTTTATTTTGTGAAAATACAAAATAGTTTGTTTGATTAAGTACGAATAGTTAATTTTGTTAAATGAATTTTAAAAAACAGAAAGCCTTGACTTTCGAAAAAATGAGGAATAAGGTATTAGACGTAAAGCCGATGCGCATCCGGCAGGGAGCAGGAAATGGGAAGTTGCGAAAGCAGAAAGAGAGGCTATTATGGCACATAGTTATGACCCATATGAAAATGTAAGAAATGTGATGAGTGATGCAGCAAAAATGGCAGGGATTGATAGTCCTTATATGGAAATTATCAAATGTCCTCAGCGTGAGACAAAAGTTTATCTGCCGGTTGAAATGGATGATGGTTCGGTTCATGTGTTTGAAGGATATCGTGTTCAGCACTCGAATATCCGCGGACCATTCAAAGGTGGTATTCGATATCATCAGGATATTACATTAAATGAAGTTCGCGCACTGGCTACGTGGATGTCATTAAAATGTGCAATTGCGAATATTCCATACGGTGGCGCAAAGGGCGGTATTAAAGTTGACCCGCATAAATTATCCAAGCGGGAACTGCGGGCGCTTACAAGACGTTATACCTTTGCGATTGCACCAATTATCGGTGCGGATTCGGATATTCCGGCACCGGATGTAAATACAAATGCTCAGACAATGGCTTGGGTTTTGGATACTTACAGTCAGCTGCAGGGAAAGCCGTGTCCGGGCGTTGTCACCGGAAAGCCAATTGAACTTGGCGGTTCACGTGGAAGAAATTCGGCAACCGGACGTGGTGTTGTGATAAGTACCAAATTGCTTCTTGCCAAAGAGGGAAAGAAATTGGATGACATAAAAGTAGTGATTCAGGGTATGGGAAATGTAGGAAGCAATGCCGCAAAAATTTTCCGGCACAGGGGAAGCAAAGTTGTGGCAATCAGTGATGTGTCCGGCGGTTTATACAAAGAGGATGGTTTGGATGTTGATACGATTGCTGAGTATCTGGAAACGTCTGGGGCTCTTTTGAAAGATTACGACGCAGAAGGAATTACTCATATTTCCAATTCGGAAGTATTAACAACACCGTGTGATGTGTTAGTTCCGGCAGCTTTGGAAAATCAGATTACCGAAGAAAATGCGGATAAATTGCAGTGCTCTTATATTGTGGAGGCAGCCAATGGTCCAACGTCCAAAGAGGCAGATGCAATTTTGGAAAAGCGTGGCATATCGGTAATTCCTGATATTTTTGCAAATGGTGGCGGTGTTATTGTTTCCTATTTTGAGTGGGTACAGAATATTCAGGAACTTACCTGGGAGCGTGACCGCGTCAATGAAATGTTGGAAAATCTGATGTCTAAATCGTTTGCAGAGATTACGGAAGCAAAAGAGAAGTATGGCTGCACCTATCGAATGGCGGCTTATGTGGTAGCTCTGAAAAAATTAATTTATGCGGAAGAAATTAAGGGGATTTTCCCGTGATAAAACCCCAAACAATTTGTTAGAGACTAAATAACATATCTTGTTATAGTCTCTAACAAATTGTTTTTTTATGATACATTCCTCCAATCAATAATATCATTTTATCATGTTTTCATATATATAACGAGTGAAAAGGATAGAATGTTGCAAATTTTTACAAAGAACGGTTGCCGCACAGGTAGTCAGCGTAATTCTTTCCTATATGCTGATAAGGAAAAGAAACTTCCGTTTATTCTTAAGAAGAAAGATATTCGAATCAACCGGAATATGACGGCAAAAGAATTAAAGATTGGAACACCGGTGGCTTTGCAGAAAAAGTTGACAACCTTCCACTTTAATGATATTCTGTTATCAATTAATTCCCATGAGGGAGTAGCGAGCGTGTCCGACACGTAGCAAGTCAACATACTGACCGAATGGTCTGGCTTGTTTTAAATTGCGAGACTCATGTATAGCGGATTCCTATACGTGAAGTCTATCTATTTTAGAAATTCAACCGGGTATAGTGATGTCTGCTGTACCCGTTTTTTTATGCAAAAGATGGGGAATTACGGAATGGAAAACAGATGGAGGATTGTGAAATGGAATGGAGTTTATTTTTTGTATTCAACAGTATATTGCTTGGTGTAGGACTGGCGATGGATGCGTTTTCGGTTTCTTTAGCAAATGGATTGAATGAGTCTTGGATGCACAAGAAAAAAATGTGTGCCATTGCAGGAACCTTTGGTTTTTTTCAGGCATTAATGCCAATGACCGGCTGGGTATGTGTTCATACCATTATTGAATATTTTAAAATGTTTGAGAAATTCATTCCATGGATTGCACTGATACTGCTTCTTTTTATCGGAGGGAAAATGGTGAAGGAAGGTATTCAGGATGGAGCCGAAGAAGCGGAAAAAGCGAAAGTTGGTGCACTCGCTCTCTTGGTACAGGGAATTGCAACCTCAATTGATGCATTGTCTGTTGGGTTTACGATTGCGGAGTACGATTTTATTATGGCACTGGCGTGCTCTCTGATTATTGCGGCGGTGACCTTTGTAATCAGCTTTACCGGCTTAATTCTTGGTAAAAAATGCGGAACGAAATTTTCCAATAAAGCAACAATTCTTGGTGGTGCGATTCTGATTGCAATCGGTATTGAAATTTTTGTTTCGGGTGTTTTTTAGATTGTATCAGATACCTGTAAGCAAATTTTTTATCACTTCTCCGGCATCCTTTGAAATGCCTATGGACTTGTTCTGGATTTCCAATGGAATTTCTGTCTGTCCAAGATTGATACAAGCATAAAAAGCATCCGGCCAGGCAGCAGTCATCTGCCGGAATGGATATTTAATGATGCCGGGTGTGTTATATCCGGTACCAAGTTCCAAAAATAGGACGTTTAAGTTTTTATGCCGGCGTAAAAAGTCATCATAGCGGCTGGCGGCTGCGTGCCATCCCTTGTCTTCTACGAAAGTAGAATCAGCTCTTAGATTCATTGACAGAGGAGCACCGCAGTGTGGACAGAGGGGGATTAGATAGTCCGGAATCCGCATGTTTTCCTGTTCTTTCATCATTTGATGGATTTGAACTTCATTATCAAAAGTTTCGCTGCAGCATGGTTTGGAACACTGAAAGAGTCCATAATCACCTTGAGTGTAAAAAAGTCTTTTTTTATCAAATCCAGCCTTTTGAAAACAGTGGTCTACATTAGTAGTAAGAACAAAATAATCCTTATCTTTTACCAGTTTCAGCAGATTTTCATAAACCGGTCTGGGTGCATCTTGATAGCGGTTGATATAAATATAGCGGCTCCAATATGCCCAGTGTTCATTCAAGGTTTCAAACGGATAAAAGCCGCCGGAGTACATATCGGAAAAGCCATATTTAGCAATAAAGTCTGAAAAATATCTGTTAAACCGTTCTCCGGAATAGGTGAATCCGGCAGAGGTCGAAAGACCTGCACCTGCCCCGATGATGACGGCATCTGCCTTTTCCATTTTTTCTTTTAACCGGTTAATTTGAGCCAAGCAGGCGTTCGTAGATTTGTTTGTCATTTTCTTTGAAAACATTAAATACCACCTTCTTTACTGTTGTGTCATTTTGCTTTAAAAAGTCTGTTGTAGATGCGATTGCAATTTCGGCAGCCTTTTCATTTGGAAAATGAAAAACGCCCGTGGAAATGCAGCAGAAAGCAACACTTTCTAAATGGTAATCTGTGGCGAGCTGTAAGCACGACGTGTAACAGCCTGCTAATAGGTCGCGGTCCTTTTTAGTCAGATGTCCATTTATAATCGGCCCGACAGTGTGGAGAACATAGCGGCAGGGCAGATTATAAGCAGGTGTTATCTTTGCTTGGCCGGTTGGTTCTTCAAAACCTTGTTTTTGCATTTTTTGAAAGCAGTCATAGCGCAGCTGCACACCGGCGTAAGTGTGAATACAGTTATCGATGCAGGCGTGCCCCGGAATATAGCATCCGGTCATCTGGGAGTTGGCAGCATTTACAATCGCATCACAACGAAGTGTTGTAATATCTCCCTGCCACACATACAAATTGTCTTTGACCGGTGTTAAATCGTGAAGGTCAGTTACTCCCTTTTCCTCAATTACTTCCTGTAGATATTCATTTTGCACTTGTATAAAATTCTCATCGATTGGCTTTGGTGCCCGGACATTCATCAGAGCGCGAAAAAGCATACGCTGTTCCGCTAGATTTTTTGGAATGGGGGTATTTTGGTATTCCGGACTTTCTTTTAGTAATGTCTGGATGAGAAAAATAAGCCGTTCTTTTTTTGTCATTGTCATATATGTTCTCCTTTCTGGCGGCAAAATGGGTTACTTCTTAAAATGTATACGGTGGATTCCTGGAGAAATCAGCAATTACACCATGCGGCTCATCCAGGTAAAATACCTCAAAAATTGGATTGTCCGCAGTCTCATACTGTCCTTTGACAATCGGATTGCTCTGCATATCGAGATAGACATCTTTTGTGTTATTTGTGCAGAACCACAGTTTTCCATCCATTTCTCCGGCAAACATAAATGGGCGGCACTTTGCTTTCCCATCACGGCCTACGGTAGCGAGATACTGTACCGGATTCTCTTTTAAAAATTCAATTACTTTGTTCATAATAAAACCTCCTAAAAATTTTTTGTGGAAAAACATTGTGTTTTCCTGTTGATGCTATTATAATATCGCCCTAGAGACCTTTCGTAAAGTAAGCACTATTTTGTGCTGTAGTTACCAAAAGGAAACAATTGTGAAAAAAGGAGGGTTTTGCTATGGAAAATATATCAACAGCAGAAAAACTTCTTGCCTGTCCGGTGGAAACGACGCTTACTTTAATTAGTGATAAATGGAAAGTCTTGATTTTAAGAGACTTACTTCCTGGGACAAAACGGTTTGGGGAGTTAAAGAAATCAATCGGACATGTCTCACAGAAAGTGTTGACAGCGCAGCTTCGACAGATGGAGCAGAGCGGACTTGTGAATCGAAAAGTATATGCCGAGGTGCCGCCAAAAGTTGAATATTCACTGACGGACGTGGGATACAGTTTGAAACCGATTTTAGACGCTATGTGGACATGGGGCGAAGAATATCAGAAGAGAATGGAGAAATAATCCCCGGCGGCTTTGAAAACCGTAGCGGGGATTATGAAGACATACACATCATGTATTGTGTGTTGTAATTAATCTAAAATCTGTCCATCCGTAGAAATTGTGACAACCTGCCATGGAATAAATTTTCCACTGTTTTGTAGTGCTGTCTTTGCTGCATGCTCAAGTCCGCCACAGCACGGTACTTCCATGCGGACAACGGTTACACTCTGGATGTCATTGTTCCGGATGATTTCGGTTAGTTTTTCTGAATAATCAATGTCATCCAGTTTTGGACAGCCGACAACGGTGATTTTTCCTTTGATAAAATCATGATGGAAATTAGCATACGCATAGGCGGTGCAGTCCGCAGCAATCAAAAGTTTGGCACCATCAAAGTAAGGAGCCTTTGTCGGTACGAGTTTAATCTGAACCGGCCATTGTCTTAATTCGGACGTAAGAGAATTGTCTGCGGATACAGCAGGTGCTGAATTGCGGCGGTCAAACTGGCGCATTCTCTGTCCGGGACATCCACTGAATGCTGGAGATTTTTTCTCTTTTGCTTTCTTTTTCATGTTTTCTTTCACAGCTTCTTCGTCGTAAGCAGCAGCTTCCCGTTCCACAAAAGTAATGGCACCGGTCGGGCAGGTTGGCAGACAGTCGCCAAGTCCGTCGCAGTAGTCGTCGCGCAGCAATTTTGCTTTTCCGTTTACCATACCGATGGCACCTTCGTGGCAGGCATTGGCACAGGCACCGCATCCGTTACATTTATCTTCATCAATCTGAATAATTCTTCGTATCATAGTTTATCCTTCCTTTCGGGTAATTGTTGTTTCTGGTTGTATTATAGAAAAGGCTGTGCTAAAATTATGTTGTTATAACAACGAAAAATATATTTTTGAAATTGAGGAGCGAAAATGCAAAAACCACAAATACCGATTTTTATGGAAATAACGGACGCAGAATGGGATGAGATGGTACGTCTTTTGTGTCTGCGCGAAAAGAAATTCAAAAAAAATACGATTATTTTTCATCAGGGCGACATCACAGAAGAAATGGGAATTGTCATAAAAGGAAACGTAAATATAGAAAGTGTGGATGCTTCCGGTAATGTAAGTCTGCTAGGAAATGCGGAAGCCGGGGATGTATTTGCGGAGACGTATGCGCTCTGTGGCGAAGCAATGGCGGTAGATGCGGTAGCGACGAGCGAGACGGTAATTCTGTTTCTACCTATGAAACAGCTTATGCATGAAAAAAATGCAGGATATTCGTGGTACGGTAAAATGCAGGCTAACATAATTCGTATGCTCAGCAAGAAAAATCTAGTGTTGTCAAATCGTATTTTCTGTACAACTCCGAAAAAAATCAGGGATCGTGTGTACACCTATCTTTCAATGCAGAGGGTGAGAAGCGGCTGCCCGAAATTCAAGATTCCGTTTAATAGGCAGCAGATGGCGGATTACCTGAATTTAGACAGGAGTGCGCTGTCAAAAGAACTGGGACTTATGCGGGAAGAAGGAATCCTTTCTTTCTATAAAAATGAATTTGAACTTTTGGAGGCGGAGGAATACGATGTTAAAAGATAAAGATATCAGGGAACCGCTATTTGACTTTTTGGAGGAACAGTATGGGAAAACTCGGATTATAGAGGAAAAAACGATGGGAAAATCCAGAGCGGATGTTGTAATGGTTTTGGAAGAAGAACTGGTAGGAATTGAAATCAAAAGTGATGCAGACACCTACGCAAGACTTTCACGTCAGGTCAAAGATTACGACCGTTTTTTTGACCGAAATTATGTCGTTGCCGGTTCGAAACATGCTCATCACGTGGGGGAATATGTACCGGAGTGGTGGGGCATTATTACGGTGGAAGAAGTGGATGGTGTATGCGACTTTTATGTACTCCGTAAAGCCGAAAAAAATCCCAAGCAGAAAATGCTTCACAAAATAAAATTGTTGTGGCGTCCGGAACTGGCACATATTCAAGAAGTGAATCATTTGCCGGCATACAAGCAGAAAAGCAAAGATTTTGTCCGCAAAAAAATCATGGAAAAAGTACCGGAAGACCTGCTGCATAAACAAATTAGTGATGAATTGTTTGAGCGGGATTACACGACGATTCAACAGCAGATTGATGAATTTAAAAAGAGGTGACAAACGATGAAAATGACGACACTTTGTTATATTGAAAAGGATGGGAAATATCTGATGCTTCATCGGACAAAAAAGGAAAAAGATATTAATAAGGACAAATGGATTGGTGTTGGAGGGCATGCCGAGGAAGGCGAAGGACCGGAGGAATGTTTGGTAAGGGAAGTAAAGGAGGAGACAGGGCTTTTTCTTACTTCTTACCGGTTTCGCGGAATTGTTACTTTTGTCAGTGACCAGTGTGAGCCGGAACTGATGTGTCTTTTTAGTGCCGACAAATTCGAGGGAGAAGTAATAGAATGTGACGAGGGGGATTTGTTCTGGGTTGAAAAAGAAAAAGTACCCTTACTTCCAACCTGGGAGGGGGATGCCATTTTCCTAAAATTGTTTCTGGAAGATGAGCCGCGGTTTTTTAGTCTTCGTCTTGTTTATGAAGGAGAAAAATTAGTGGAAAAGAACTTAAGATTGTATGAATCATAACAAAAAGTGGCTGCTTGATACAGCCACTTTTTATAAGCGTATGTCAATGTTTGCACCAACATTTGGGTTCACTGACATTTCCATCATTTTTGCGAGTGCGTCTCCCTGCATTTCCTGTGAGTCTAAAGTTTTTGAAAGCATCGAGACACCGACTGACTGCATGAGATTGTTTGCAGCATTTGCCATGGAGTAACTGGCAATATCCATGCCTAAATCCATATCCATAACGATACCTCCTATCGAATAATTCTAATTAAATAATAGCAGAGATAGGAGAAAATAACAAGAAAAATTTATGAAAAAAGGATATTTTTGCAAGTTCACTCGTTTATATAGTGAAGACCAAGAGAAAGGAGGTTTTATGGTGAGGGATTGGACAAAAGATTATTTTCATGAAAAATATGAGTGCTACTGTGATATGGTATATCGAATCTGTATGCTTTATTTGAAAAATGAAAGCGATGCCAGAGATGGGTTACAAGATATTTTTCTGAAAATGTGGGAAAAACAACCGGTCTTTGAAAATGCTTCCCATGAAAAGGCATGGCTTATAAGTACGACCAAACATTATTGTCTGGATGTATTAAAAAGCAGTTGGCATAAAAAACGAGTGGCACTGGATATTAACCGGGAAATCATGTCGGATGAGAGAGAACAGGAGTATCCGGTGTTAGATGAGATTTTGAAACTGCCACAAAAATACCGGGAGGTTCTTTATTTATATTATTATGAAGAATATTCAGTAAAGGAAATCGGGATTATGCTCAAAAGGAAAGAGAGTACCATCCAGTCCCGGCTGGCGGCAGGAAGAAACAAATTAAAAACAAGATTGGCAGACAGAAAGGGTGTATGGTAATGAATAAACAGATAGGAAAAAATATGTTTGACGGTATGGAATTGCCGGAGCAGGCGAAACAGGAAGTGTGGGGAAATTTAGAAAGTATAATTTCAAATACTACAGTAGAAAAAAGGGTACACAAAAACCGTGTTTGGGTCAGACGGCTTGGAAAAACAGCGGCTGCATTCCTTATAATGGGAGTTCTTTTCGGAACTATTAATGGCGTAAGTCATGGCGGACTTGTTGAGGCAATTTCCGGTTTGTGGCAGACAGACGAGAGCAGTCAGAAAATTGTAACAGAAATGACCGATTATCATGTGAGGATGGATTCCGTATATGCGCCAGAAATACTTGAATGTACGGAGAAAAGACTTATTTTTGCCGGAAGTTTTGGTCTTGTTATTTATGACCGGCAAAGTGAGCGTGTGGCGGCTACGATTGATTTGCAGAAAATCGAAAGTAATCACTTCAATGCCGATACATTGCAGACTAGGTTTCTGATTCAGGGAGACGAACTGGTGATTTATAATCTGCAAAATAAAAAAGTATATGGAAAGAGCTATCACTATAATCTTTCAACGAATGGTAAAAAAGAAACGTCGTCTCTTTTGCCGGACACTACGCAAAAAGCGGATGCTTTTTTAGAGAAAGAATGGCAGAAACAGAATAAGGATAAGTATGCCGATACATTAAATTTTTATGCGGAGGGAATCTCTTTGTATAAAGATAAAGAGGGACTTCTGAGCGAAAAAGCATTAATTTCAAAAGAAGGTAATACGATTTCATCTGCTGTGTGGTTAGTGCTTGAAAAAGACAAGACTAAGGGTGATTACCAGATGTATTTGTATCAGAAAAAAGGAAAACAAGGTGTGGCAAAAAAAGAAAAACTACGCATCCAAGCATCTACGGAGAAAGAGAAGACGACGGTCCTTAAAAGGTATGAAGAACTTGGCGGTTCGGAGATAAAAAAGGCAATTGTTGAAACCTTTTATGACAATCCATCTTTGTATGAGGGATATGTTTATCAGGGTAGTCAAAATTATCAAAAAGTAGAATTTGGAAACTGTGATGTGGTAATTCCAATTGTCAAAATCACAGGAACAAATAGACAAAAAGATACGGTAAAAGTAATTGGACAATTCTACTGGTATGGCTTCAGCTTGTCCGGAAAAACTTTATATGAGGCGCAGTCCGATGGTGGGGTGGCAGTCATGTTTTTGAAAAAAGACGGTGGCAGATATCAGGTGAAAAAGGTAGTACATCCAAGAGATGGTGGATTATTACAGAAAGACTTGGTGAAATTATATGGAAGTGATGGAAAAGCTGTTTCAGATGTTCTCGAAGATTCGCTTGCGGATGAAGTAGTTAAAACATTGAGAACTTATGTAAAACAGAATCAGCTGGATATTAAGTATTACAAGGCATTTGGGTGGGACCCAGAGAAAATTGATGAATAGGATGAAATCAACGAAAGTCTACGCTTCGTAGGTAGTGTTATTTTTATTGATTTTGTATAATGAGTGCATGGAGGTAAGAAAGAATATGACACAGTGCCAGCTGGCAGACAAACTTTTAGTGAGTGACAAAACCATTTCTAAGTGGGAAACAGGGAAAGGGTATCCGGATATTACACTTTTGGAGCCGATTGCAGAGGCATTTTCCGTATCAATTACGGAATTGATTTCAGGCGACGAAATCAAAAATACCAATGTATCTGCCAATATGATGCGTTCCCTATTTTATGTGTGCGCGGTGTGCGGCAATGTAATTCACAGCATGGGTGAGGCAGCGGTTCATTGTCATGGAGTATTGCTAAAGCCTGCACAGGCAGAACAGACAGATGAAAATCATAAGATTTTTGTTGAGCGGGTGGAGGATGGATTGTTTGCCCTCGATTTGGTGAAAGGAATTGATGACAGGGAAAAATCGTATGATGACACAGAAAAACGGAGGGCGTTGGAGCAGGCTGCAAAAATGTTGTTTGGGTGAAAATTGACAAATATGGCTGCGAATCATATAATTCTATATGTTATTTAGGAAAAAGTAGAGAGGAATATTATGTTAGAGCCAAAAGAAGTTAATTTATCGCCCATGCCAAAGACATGGATTTTAGATTTGGACGGCACAATCGTTGTCCATGACGGGCCGTATATCTTAGGACACGATAAGTTTTTGCCGGGAGCAAAAGAATTTTTAGATGGAATTTCGGAAGATGATATGATTATATTTCTGACTGCCAGAGGTGAGTGGGAAAAAGAGCATACCCTGCGGTTTTTAAAAGAAAATCATGTGCGCTATGACCATATTATTTTTGGCGCAGGACAGGGAGAGCGTGTGCTAATCAATGATAATAAACCGGATGGACTTGTCACAGCGGTTGCAGTCAACACAACAAGAGATAAATTCTGCCAGACCAAATTTCAGACGGATTATAATTTGGGAACGAGGTATGATTGATTTTTTAGTTTCCGTAATTCAGGAAAAAATTTTGTGTCTCGTGGACGGCTCTCGCCTTGATAAATATGCGGAAGTATTGATATGCAGATTTGTATATCGGATACTTCCGCGTATTTATATCCACTCGCCACAAAGTTTTCGCCTGAATTACTGGAATGTTAAAAAGGTTAGCACTGATTATTAGTACGAAGCAGGTGGTTAATAAGGATATCTTATATAGCGTATTTTACATGGTGCTATAGTTACTGTAAACTTACAAGGTTATATATTTTAGTAAAAAATAAGACAAATTAGTAAATTAGTATTGACAAATACTAATTTACTAATTATACTATAGCCATAGAGAGGAGGTGATATTGATGAACAGAGAAGTATCACACATGGTAGATCAAGATGTATATGATAAATTCTGTATGGCTTTGAAGTTATCAAATGAAGAGGAAAATGCTGTTATTGAAAAAGGTATGAGAAGTTATATTGCACGTATCTTTGACAGAGTGTCTCATGAGTATAATCCAAGTGGGGTGAATAAAACCTCAATGGAGACAGAAAAGGATTATTATGGTAAGGCAATTCAAAGAATTCCAGTATGGGCTTTGAAACCAAATCAATATAATCATAAAATAATTCGAGCGTTTTTTGAAGCAGAAGACGCTGACGGGGAGGTTCATCTTAGTACAATGGAAAAATTATGCAGTGACAAAGAACGCTCAGAGTTATATGTGCCTACTTTCAGAAACAATTATGCGCAAATGAAGATAGATGGTCCTAAAAGTCATGGGAAAGTTTTTGAAGATGATGGAGACCGTGTATGGATTTGGAAGGAGGTCGAAGAGGTCCTTAGAAGTCATAAAAATAGTTTTTTAGTTTAAGGGGGCAGCAATTATGCAGGATTCATATGAAAGGTATAGGGAATACCAAGGAAACCGTTGTGAGTATGAAATGGAGCAATTTACAGCACCAATAGTGGGAATTCTTTTCACGGCAATTATAACAAAATTTTGGTGGGTTATTATAGGAGGTATCGTTGTTTTGATAATGATAAGATTATGGAGAAAATTCTTTGGGGGCAAAGCAAAGAAAAATGTTGTAAATGAAACAATTAAAAATGAAAAAGTTAAGGAGGAATTAAAGAAAATGAAGTCAACAGAAAAAGGATATGTAAATGATAACAATCAGAGAAATAATGGCAGAACAAATAAACCGGGTACAGATTATGGACAGTGGTTTTATGAAATGGAATGTTTGAATAGTAATTGTGGACATAAATATTATGCTAATGGAACCGATATATGGCTTCGTAAGTGTCCTAAATGTCAGGGAGGTCGACCATAAGTTTTTCGTATTACGAAAATACTTAGAAGCAAACTATAGTAATTATTCTTTTTTGAAATTTTTAAGTACAGATAATACCAAGCTTTTATTTTGGAAGACTTGGTATTATCTTTTTTTAGGGGAAATTGCAGGCTAAATATTGTCAGAGCTGCTTTGATTAATGTTGACACCATATATGACACCATGTATAATGCAAGTAGGGAGGTATTTATAATGTCTAAATGGGATAAATTATTATTGAGGATACGCAATTTGTCAAAAGATCTTCGTTTTGATGAATTAAAAAAAAGTAATGGAGAGTTATGGTTATATAATGAATGTACCGAAAGGTGGAAGCAGTCATTATACGTTTAGAAAACAGGGCTGTTAGCCAATTACGATACCTAAACACGAGCCTATAAAAAGAGTTTATGTTGAATTGGTGAAACAGATTGTAGAAAGTGAGGAGAGGAATAGTGAAAACGCTGAATGATTACATGAAAATGAATTATCGAATGGAAATTGTTGAGGATGCGGATGAAGGTGGCTTTGTCGTTTCATTTCCAGAACTTCCGGGATGCCTTACTTGTGGAGAAACAGTTGAGACGGCAATTAAAAATGCTGTCGATGCAAAGAAAGTATGGTTCGAAGCTGCGATTGAAGAAGAAATCGAAATTCACGAGCCAGATAGTTTGGAGGAGTATTCAGGGCAGTTTAAGTTAAGAATGCCGCGAAGTTTGCATCGTTCGCTTGTGGAACATTCGAAACGTGAGGGAATTAGTATGAATCAATATTGTGTTTATTTACTCTCGAAAAATGATGCACTTTTTTCAAAATAAATACTTAGTTTGTGCCAAACAAAGATATTTAATCTTTTTAAGATTCCAGTAATTTAGCCAATCCATTTTGTATTGAGCGAGTACAAACGCGTGGGTATGAGATATGCGTTTTTTGCATATCCGTACCCCTACGCAGTTTGTTAAGCGGGAGCGCTCATGAAATGTAAATTGGATTGGCTAAATTACGGAAATTAAGAACTTAAAAAACATTGCTTGCAAACACCTAAAATATATAGTACAATAAACCCCTAAAACCTATGTGAATTTTTCTAAACAGTTTTGTTTATTTTTCGTCACATCATCTGCCGATGGTGTGATTTTTTGTTGCAAAGGAAAGGACGCTTGCGAAGAAAGGAGTTCCCCATGGAACAAACATTTATGAAAGAAAAGAAAATATTACCATTAGTATTGTCGATGTCGCTGCCAATGATGTTGTCCATGCTTGTAAATTCTCTATACAACATTGTTGACAGTTATTTCGTGGCACAGATTAGTGAGCAGGCGATGACGGCATTATCTTTAGTATATCCACTCCAATTACTGGAAACGGCAATAGCGGTTGGATTTGGGATAGGAATGAATGCGGCTGCTGCGTATTATCTGGGGGCGAAGGAGCAACAGAGGGCGGATGATATTGTGACATCAGGGCTTATCCTCAGCCTTTTGCATGGCGTGATTTTGATGGCTGCGGCGCTTCTTTTTGCACCGGCATTTGTTTCGCTGTTTACAGAAAATGAAAAGATTCTTGCGGATGGTGTGAAATATTCAAATCTTGTATTTATTTTTGCAGTTCCAAATGTTATTGCGATAACGTTTGAGAAAATTTTTCAGGCGGAGGGACGGATGAAAGTTTCGATGCTTAGTATGCTGTGTGGGTGTGTTGCCAATATCATACTTGACCCGCTGTTGATTTTTGGTATTGGAATATTCCCGAAAATGGGGATTGAGGGAGCTGCAATTGCAACCGGTATTGGACAAGTAATACCACTTATTGTGTACTTGTTTATTTTTATCAAGCACCCGGTATCACTGCATTTTCAATGGCATAAAAAAGTCTTCCAAAAACGGTTGATGGGGCAGATGTATGGAGTAGGAATTCCGGCGACATTAAACCTTGCCCTTCCTTCCTTTATGATTACGGCGCTTAATGGAATTCTTGCTGTGTATTCCGCATCGTATGTGCTGGTGCTTGGCATTTACTATAAACTGCAGACATTTATTTATCTCTCGGCAAATGGTATTGTGCAGGGAATCCGACCAATTATCAGTTATAATTACGGCGCGGGAGAGAGAGGGCGTGTCAAAAGAATTTTTATTACTGCATTAATTATGATTGCTTCCATTATGTTTGTTGGTATGTTGATATGTTTGGGATTTGCAGGAAATCTGATAGGACTGTTTACAAAAAATTCGCTTACGATTTTGGATGGCGCACAGGCGGTACGCATTATCTGTATGGGCTTTGTGATATCGGCAGTTTCGGTTACGATAAGTGGTATGTTAGAGGCATTGGGGAGAGGTGTGGAATCTTTGATTCTTTCGCTGCTTCGTTATGTTGTCGTAATTATACCGGCGGCATTTGTGCTTGGAAAACTATTTGGCGGTGCAGCAGTCTGGCACTGCTTTTGGATTGCGGAGACGATTGCATCGCTTACAGCGATTTTCTTAATTTACAGGCGAAGCCCTTTTACTCAAACATGTAGGTAAAATAAGATTCCTTAAATGCGAGGAACCGGTTGCGTGAGATCGGCAGTGTGGTACCATCTGTCATAGTCACGCTATTTTTGGTAAACTGATTTACGAAATTTAAGTTAATAATGTAACTGCGGTGACAGCGAAAAAATCCTTGTTCCAAAGTAAAAATTTCTTCGCACCGGGAAAATAGTTCGCGGATTTCGATACTTGTACCATTATGAGGAAAAACGAGAACGGATTTGTTTTGAGCTTCTAAATAGTTTGTATCTTCCAGTGTGATTTTGCAAAATCCGTCCGAAGTGCGGGCAACAAAGATTTCTTTCTGATTCTTTATCAGCGCTATAAAATCATCCATAATAGACCAAAGCTGATTGGGAGAAACCGGCTTTAGCAGATATTGAAGTGCCTTGACCTCATAAGAGTCAAAGCATCTCCATTTTCATAGCAGTGGACAGAAAGTGAAATCGACTGGTGAATTGCCCATTGCTGTAAAAGAGATTTTGTTACTTCGCTTACTGCCGCCTCATCATCACAAATTGCTATTTTCATATGCACCTCGAAAGAATGATTTTTAATACAAAACAATGTTCCTCAACAGAAAAATGACATTGTCCATTTAACTGTTGTACATAGTATACAATACTTTTGGTTCCAATACCATGACCTTTTTTATCCGAAATGGGAATCCCGTCAATAAATTTTGGCATTGTCTAAATAGGATTTTTATTTCCAACAGCAAAATATTTTCCTTTTGCATGATATGTAAGGAGACCCATTTTTCACCTGATGTATGTTCCAGAGCATGCAGTGCATTTTCCAGTGCATTTGATAAAATCGTACAGAGGGAGAGGTCCGGACACGGCAGGTCCTTTTGCACATAAATTTCTGGCAGGAAATTGATGTTTCGCTCAAGAAAACGTGTTTTATAAATGGAAATTACCGAATTTAAAGTCTCATTTTTGCAGTATCTTGTAACAATTGTGTCATCATAAGCGGTGCCGATTTCCTGAATATAGGAAATGGCTTTTTCCGGATGATTCTGGTTTAGCATAGAGAGAATGAGATTTAGGTGGTGGCGCATATCGTGCCGCAAAATAGCAAGCGTCTGTTCGCTGTTACGGACCTGCTCAATTTCTTTTTGAAGCGATATTAGCTGCATTTCCATTCGGTCGCTGTACTGGCGGATTTCCGATTTCTTCTCGGATTCCTTAAAGTATACAAGCAGAAAAATGAGATAGCCGATACTAAAAGCAAATCCCATAAATTCAACAACGACTTTATTTCCGGAGTACAAAAGATTGGAAAATTTCGTTGAGGCATAATCAAAAATATAATAAATAAATGGAAGAAAGCCGATGATAACAAGCTCCTTATTTTCCTTTGAAAAAATAGTTTGTGTTGTCCGGCGGACAAATTTGAACAGGAAAAAGAATGTGATAAATGTCATAGCAATTCGTGTGCTGTAGTACCAGACCGGATTCTTAGTAAGCGTAAGTGCAGAAAGTCCGATCCAGTTGCTGAACTGACAGCACAGATAGGCGGAAAAAAACAGAAATACAACAGGATAAAAGTGAATAACGGTAACACAAAAACAAAAATAAAATGAGTGGAAGGTGTACCAAAACAGGGTAAAGCTGATTGGCAAACGCCGTGCCTGTAAAGATGTTGATGCCCCAGTAGAAAAAAACATCCACCAATGCAAACAAAAGCAGTTTTCCGAAATTTTTCATGATTGGTTTTACACCAAGAAAAACGCAGAAATGAAAATTCCGAAAAGCAGTGTTGTTAAATTGTGTATGCCGGTAAGTAGTTGTAAAATCATCTGTGGTATTCCTTTCGCTGCCGATTATCTGCCCCTATTATACGACATTAACTTTCACATGGCAATCCCGATTTACCAGGAAAACTGAGAGTCTTAAAGAAAAAGTATTTGCAAATTTAATTATAAAAAATTAAAATAAAACAGTACCTGGATTATACAATGAAACAGAGGAGATTTAATACATTATGAAGACAAGAGAAGAAGCACTAACCTATGGGTTATCCTTCCCGGACACATATCAGGATGCACCATTTCGAGATGCCAACTGGCAGCTTGTAAGAGTGAAAAAAAGTAAAAAAGTTTTTTTGTGGACTTATGAAAGGGAGGGACTTCTCTGTCTGAATGTAAAGGTAACGCCGGAGAGCAGAGATTTCTGGCGTGGTATTTATGATTCCGTAGTGCCGGGATGGCATCAGAACAAGGAACACTGGAATACGATTGTTTTGGATGGAACCATCCCGGATGCGGATGTTCGAAAAATGATTTATGAGAGTTATGAACTTGTCACGGATAATCCGACAAAACGGATTTATGAAGCAGTGAAAAAGATTCCGAAAGGGCATGTGGCAACTTACGGACAGGTTGCTGCCATGGCAGGAAATGAAAAAATGGCGCGTGCGGTTGGAAATGCGCTTCATAAAAATCCGGACCCGGATAATATCCCTTGTTTCCGTGTGGTGAACAGTAAGGGAGAACTTTCAGGGGCTTTTGCTTTTGGTGGTGCCAATGTGCAGGCAGAACGGCTGATGGCAGACGGTGTTGAAGTGGAAGATGGAAAAGTAGATTTGACCCGTTATGGAATCAAGTAAAATTCCGATATATAAAACAGAGTCATGGATGATAATATGAGATAAAAGGATTTATCGATGACAAAGTGAGGAATTTACATGAAAACAACAGGGGAAAGTTTCCAAATGACGAGCGGGAGCGTACAGGGCGTACAGGAGAGAGAACAGGATATATGGAAAAAAGTGTGCGAACAATTGACGGACATAACTTCTGGTATGTCAGAGGAAGAAAAACAAGACTATGAGAAAAAGATTCGGGCAAAATTGCAACGAGGTGCGAACTTATCTGTAGAGGAGTTAAATTATCTGAGAATTCACAATCCCGAATTATATCGAAGTGCAATGCGTGTAAAAACAGCAAAACAACAACTGAAAGAGCAGTTAAGACACTGTAAATCGAAGCAGGAAGCAAATACTCTCATTGCCTGGACAATTTCCAGAATCAGTGACAAAGACCCTGACAAAACATATCTGACAGCGGGATTGCGGAAAGTCGCAGAAGAATTCAAGAAAAGCTTCCGGTACGCCAGACTGCCGGAAACCAACGACCAGAAAAAAGATAAAAAAGCACGTGGTAAGAAAAAACAGGATAAGAATTCATCCGATATGTTTGGCTCCTTATTACAAATGCTGACACCGGAGCCTTTGTTGAGCGAAAGCCTTCAAAACTTTATAGGGGTAAACTAATTTTGTGTCAAATTTTAATACTAGTTTGTTAGAAATTTCAGTAATATAAAAGAAAAACCTTGTGACTCGTGGGCGCTTTCGCTCGTTAAGTGCGTAGCGGTATGGGCACTGAAAATACCAGTGCCACATACCGACGCACTTAAAACCCACGAGTCACAAGGTTTTTCTTTTATATTACTGGAACTACGAAGAAATTAGCATCAAACACTTGACACAAAATTAACTCCCTTTCACCTTGCCTCGTCCCCAGTTTTAGTGGTATAATCTGTTTATAAAAATAATTGATAAAAAATATCAAAAGGGGGCTTTTATAATGGAAAAACAGATATTTACAAACGAGATTATTTTATCTTGGCTTCAATATTATGCAAAGAATACAACAATTGATTTGGAACATGTGAAAATTATTGATATTACAAAGAAAAACAAGAATGTAATTCCTACGGTTGAATCACATAAAACGACAATGGTATTTACCAATGCAGGAATTGACGATATTTTTTACCGCTTGTGGAATGCTGGGCTTGGTGAGTGTGAGGTTTGGTACAATGACGGTTCAGAACCGGACGGACCGATTTTGAACAGTCAGGTAAAGGATATGATTAACCGTGGAATCAATGCTTCTGCCGGAATGCTGATTGTCAATCCAAATGCGAGAAACACGGCAAAAATCGGCATTGGCAATGAATTTTTCAAAAAGGGCTCTATTCAGTATGTGGGAAGTGAGATTCGTGCTGTTATTTTAAATAAAATGATGGTGGATACGCAGGACGATGTCTGTGTTATCGGAGGAGAGAGTATTGCCATTGAGACCGCTCTTTTGGCTCCGGAAGGAACGGTTATTGCTGTTGAATATAGTGCTACAGACCGTGATACAATGGAGGAAAATGTAGACCATTTTGGGTTGCAGAATGTAAAAATTATTGACCACGTGGATGAAGAAACAATGCGTGACTGTCCGGTTCCTTCGACGGTATTCATGGTAGCCAGCGCAAGTATGAATCAGGAACTTGAGTATTTTGTTAAGAAGAATCCAAATGTTCATGTTGTCATTTATACGTTGGATTTTCAGGTGGCAGCAGGAGCTGGTGAGATGCTTTCGAAATTGGGAATTCAGGATGTGGAGACAATTCAGATTGCGGTTTCCAGATTGTCTGCAAATCATTCCTTTAAACAGCAGCCGGCTCCTTGGATAATTACGGGTAGAGGAGAATAAGTTCTATGATATTACAAGAAGGAAAAAAGAAAAACAGCTACATTATTGAGGGGCTTTTCCTTCCGCTTCAAACGGAGAAAAGATTGGAAGCACTTGGCATGACGAAGGGAACACCGGTGGAAGTTTTAAACCGGAAGCGAAGTGGAACGATGATTGTGCGTGTGCGAGGAACGCGTTTTGCATTAGGCAGGGGGATAACTGGGAAAATTGAAGTCGCGGAGGATAAAAAACAATGAGTCAAAATTTGGTGGTTGGTTTTATTGGCAATCCAAATTGTGGAAAAACAACGTTGTTTAACGCTTTTACCGGTGCCAATTTAAAGGTGGCAAACTGGCCTGGTGTAACGGTTGAGAAAGTAGAGGGTGCGCTAAAATACCATAATAATACATATCGGCTTGTAGATTTGCCGGGAACATACAGTCTTACTTCTTATACGATGGAGGAACAAGTGAGCAGACAGTATATTCTAAGTGATGATGTTGATGTTATTGTGGATGTGGCAGATGCATCTTCACTGGAACGAAATTTGTATTTGACGCTGCAGCTTTTAGAGCTTGGAAAGCCGGTTGTGTTAGCGTTAAATATGATGGATATTGTGGAAAAGCGTGGAATGGAAATTGATTTGCATCGTCTGCCGGAGATGCTTGGAATTCCGGTTATTCCTGTGTCTGCCAGAAAACGTACCGGACTTGAAATTCTGATGCATGCTGTGTCGCATCACAAGGATGCGGTTATGCCGGATAAACTCGTTCATCATCATACAATGCCATCACATCACAAACATGACCATCATGCCGATCATGCCATGGTATATAGTGATGAAATTGAAGATAAGATTGATAGTATTTCGGATGCTTTGCAGAAACGGTATCCCGAAATAATTCATGTACGATGGTGTGCAATTAAACTCTTAGAAGGAGATAAAGAAATTTCTGAAAAATATCCGGTTGATTTGCCACAAGTGCTTGACCGCAGTTATGAATCAGAAATTATTAACCAGAAATATGAATTCATTGAAGAAATTGTACAGGAAGTGTTGGTAAACAAAGAGGAGAAGGCGCAGTCAACGGATAAAGCTGACCGTATTTTGACTCATCCGATTTTCGGAATTCCGATTTTTTTAGGGATTATGGCACTTGTATTTCTGCTGACCTTTACGGTAGGAGATTTTATATCCGGGTACTTTGAATTGGCAGTAGAATGGTTAAGTGGATTTATTTCAAACGCATTGGCAGCATGGCAGGTTAATCCGGCGGTTACATCGCTTTTGGTAGATGGAATTATAGCTGGTGTAGGTGGTATATTGACATTTTTGCCTAATATTTTTATTTTGTTTTTGGCACTTGCTTTTTTGGAAGATAGCGGATACATGGCAAGAGTGGCTTATGTTATGGACGGCATTATGGGGCGGATTGGGTTATCCGGCCGTGCCTTTATTCCGATGATTCTCGGATTTGGGTGTTCGGTGCCGGCAGTCATGGCGTCAAGGGCATTAGAAGATAACAAGGATCGTATGAAAACAATGTTAGTCACGCCTTTTATGTCATGCAGCGCAAGGCTTCCAATTTACATTTTGTTTTCGCAGATGTTTTTTGGGAAACATGCAATGATAGCAGCTTACTCAATGTATGTCATTGGGTTAGTTGTTGCTGTTTTTGTTGCTTTTATTCTTCATATTGTAGATAAAAAAGAAGCAAATGGAATGCTTATTATTGAATTGCCGGAGTATAAAGCACCAAGTGCCCGTACGATTTGGATTTATGTTTGGGAGAAAGTAAAAGATTATTTGACGAAGGCCGGAACCGTAATTTTCCTTGCTTCTATTGCTATGTGGCTTCTTTTAAATTTTGGAATACATGGTTACACAAATGAGATGTCGGAAAGTTTTGGAGCAGCAATCGGACATTTTATCGTGCCTGTGTTAAAACCGATTGGTCTTGGTTACTGGCAGATAGCCGTGGCCTTGATTGCCGGAATATCGGCAAAGGAAGTTGTTGTATCAAGTTGTGCTGTTTTGTTTGGAATAGCAAATGTAAATTCGGCAGCCGGTATGGGAGCGCTGCATCAGGCACTTGGTGCGGCCGGATTTGGTATGGTAAATGCCTATTGTCTTATGATTTTTTGCCTGCTGTACATCCCTTGTTTTGCTACGCTGGCAACGATTCGTAAGGAAAGCGGAAGTACTAAATTTATGTTTTTAGCAGCTGGATTTCAGCTGGTTATGGCATGGCTTGCATCATTTGTGGTATTTCAGGTTTTTTAGTACATTTTTAGATAAAGTTTCCTTTACACTTGGTAGTAAACGTCGTATAATTTGAGTGTAAAATATAGCGTTTTTCTTATAAGGAAAATTTATATGCTATCAAGGAGGATTTATATGCAGAAGAAGCAGGCAAAAGTTTTTGCAGGATTGTTAAGTATGTCCTTAGCTGTTTCCCTTATGACACCGTTGCAAGGTGTTTCTGGTCAAGCAGCAAGAAGAAAAATTGCACTGTCCAAAAAGAGTGTTACGATGACAGTGGGACAGAAGAAGACAATTCGTATCAAAAACGCAAAAGGAAAGCGTATCAAATGGAGTATTAAGAAAAAAAGCATTGCAAGTTACAAAAAGAGCGGTAAGTATGCTGTAAAACTGACCGCAAAGAAAAAGGGAACAACGACCCTTAACTGCAAGGTGAAAAATGGCAAGTGGAAGAGTTACAGGTGTAAAGTTAAAGTCAAAAAGGCTACGCTTGTCCGTACGCCGGTGGCAACAAATGGTGTCGTAACACCGACAGCAACACCAACTGTAAAACCGACGGCAACACCAACTGTAAAACCGACGGCGACACCAACTGTAAAACCGACGGCGACACCAACTGTAAAACCGACGGAAACACCAACTGTAAAACCGACAGCAACACCAACGGCAACACCGGCAGGTGAATTTGTAGAAAAAACGTATTTGTCTACCGGTTTTGAAGACGGAACGGATGGATTTACCGGACGTGGAGCAGCAAAAGTAGCAGTGGCTTCCGGCGGAAGAAGTGGAAATTGTCTTTCTGTAACCGGACGTACGAGCACATGGAACGGAGCTGAATTGAATGTAACGGATTCGATTGTGAAGGGTGCAACGTATTCGATTTCGGTATGGGTAAAACAGACTTCAGGTTCTGACAAGACGATGAAATTGTCCGGAAACTTAGCTGTGTCTGGTCAACAGGATAGTTATCCGGCAATTAAAGACAATACAACAGTACCAAGTGGTTCGTGGGTAGAGTTAAAAGGCATTTACACGGTGCCGGCTTCCTTTACTAAACTGACCTTTTATGTGGAAGGACCGTCTGATACCTTTGATTTCCTTGTGGATGATGTCACGATTAAACAGATTTCTGCAGGCAAAGAGCCTTATAATCCGGAAAGTCTCACCAGTATTAAAGCTACCTACAATGGCATCTTTGAGCGCATGGGCAATGTGTTGAGCTATAATACATCATGGAACGATGGTTATCAGATGCAAAGTGACGAGACAATGAAATTCGTGAAACATCACTACAATAGTTACACACTGGAAAATGAATTGAAACCGGCGCAGATTTTGTCTGACTGGAGTGGTACGATTTCTGTGAGCGAAGCGAAAAAACTTGGTTATGTGATTCCGGATGGTTACACCGAATCGACGGTTGGCAAGTTGAATTTTGACAGTGTGGACAAAATTCTTGAGATTGCCAATCAGTATGGACTTCAGATGCGTGGACATGTGATGCAGTGGCATCAGCAGACATCAACGCGTTTCTTCAAGGAAGGATATAGCAGCAGTGGCGCTAATGTCTCGAAAGAAGTGATGGACAAACGACTTGAATTTTATATCCGTTCTGTAATGAAACATGTCATGGATAAGGAAAAGAGTTTGACCGGTAAGGCAGGGTCCCTTGTTTATTGCTGGGACATTACGAATGAGTATACACACCGTACCAATGATCCGGCAGCTACAAGCTGGATGGACGTTTATGGTAACATGGGTCTGAAACCGACTTATGTGAAAAAAACTTATGAAATTGCTTATGATGAGTTAAAACAATATGGATTGCAAGAGGATGTTACGTTATTTTACAACGATTATAATGAGTATGATGTTGCAGATGAAATTGTAGAACTCATTAATTACATTAATGAAGGAAGAAGAAGCAAAAATCTGTGGTGGAATCGGTATGCAGAGCCATATTACCGTGAATTATCCTTCTCTTGAGAAATATGGAACAGCAGTGGATAAGTTTTTGGCAACCGGACTTCAGGTTCAGGTTACAGAATTGGATATCGGAATCGAAGATGGACAGACAGAAGAGGATCTGGCAAATCATTATTCCGATATTATGAAACTGCTTATTTCCAAGCAGGAAAATCGTGATAAATCCGTAAATGCCCGCGGTATTACCGGCGTTACGGTGTGGGGACTTTATGATACCATATCATGGAGAAAACCTACGTCATGTCTTTTGTTTGGCAGTGGATTGGATGATCCGAAAGCTGCATTTTATTCATTTATTGATGCGGCGACCAAATAGGCTGTAAACAGTTGTGACATTTTTCCAACCGTTTCTACAGTGATGATAGAAAGTGCGTAGTGATTATGTTAAAATGAAACAAATTTTGATTTGTGAAAGGAGATTTTATACATATGAAATATTCAATTGAAGGAGCACCATTGCCGGTTGTTATTTGTGATTTGGAGCCAGGCGAGTCTATGATTACCGAAAAAGGAGCTATGTCGTGGATGACACCAAATATGAAAATGGAGACATCCGGCGGCGGAATGGGAAAAATGATTGGACGTATGTTTAGCGGCGAAAATATGTTTCAGAACCGTTATACAGCAGAAGGCGGACCTGGACAGATTGCATACGCTTCCAGTTTTCCGGGTTCAATTTTGGCATTTGAAATTGGAAATGGAAATGAGATAATTGCACAGAAGAGCGCATTTCTTGCTTCTACGGATGGAGTGACATTATCGGTTGCGTTCCAGAAAAAATTAGGTGGCGGTCTGTTTGGTGGCGAAGGTTTTATTATGCAGAGACTTTCCGGCAACGGTACGGCTTTTGTAGAAATTGATGGTTATGTAAAGGAATATGAGCTGGCAGCAGGGCAGCAGATGATTATTGATACCGGCTACTTAGCTGCGATGGATACAACCTGTACGATGGATATTACAACCGTTAAGGGACTGAAAAATAAAGTGCTTGGTGGAGAAGGATTCTTTAACACCGTAGTGACCGGTCCCGGTAAGATTTATCTGCAGTCGATGCCGATTAACCAGATGGCAGGTGTTCTGCAACCATTTTTATCAACAAACAAATAATCTTTTACAAAGGGTGAATCTCTTGCTATAATAGACATGAAAATGTGTTAAAGGAGATGATTCCAATGGTAAAAACTGTGTTAAAAATTGACGGTATGATGTGTGGCATGTGTGAATCGCATATGAATGATTTGATTCGTAACCATTGTAAGGTGAAGAAAGTTTCTTCCTCTGCAAAAAAAGGAGAAACTGTTGTAATCAGCGAGGAATCGTTAGATATTCCTATGCTGGAAAAGGAAATTAAAGAAATTGGTTATGAATTAGTTTCCCATACAAGTGAGCCTTATGAGAAAAAAGGATTGTTCCGTCGATAAGAATTACTCGATTTTGTCTCCGATTACGGTATGCAGTGTGTGTTCCGTAATCGGATTTTTTTTATGGGAAAAATCACGGTAATCCGATGGGGAAAATCCAGTCTGTCTCTTAAAAAGTTTGGAAAAAGTAAAAGCATCATTGTATCCGACACAGTAGGCAATATGCTGGATAGACATAGAGTTTTCTTCCAACAATTGTTTTGCCTGATTAATGCGGTACTGCGCAAGATATTCCTGTGGAGTATAACCGGTGGCGTGCTTAAATAACCGTGTCAGATAGGAGCGGTTTAATCCGCAATAATCCGCAATGTCCTGAATGCGGATTGGGTCTGAATATTTTTGTCTGATAAAACAGATGGTGTTTTGAATATAAGTCAGCGCATCTGTTTTCTTTTTTTTCATCTTTTTATCTAGATTTGCTACTTGAACCATATGCTGGAATAATTGATATACATTGCCAATGCAGGCGTATTCATCCTCGTGATTTGTAAGAATATTCCGCAGACAACGTTCTGTTTTTGGGGCATGTTCACGCAGGGAGAGAACGGGATTTGTTTCTGATAAACCGCAGCGATTCAGCATTTCCTTGATTTTGAAGCCATCAAACTGAATCCAGATATAGTTCCATGGATTGTTTTCGCCGGCTTCGTAATAGGATGGTGTATGAGCCGGTATAACAAAGATATCATGTTCTTTTACGGCAAATTTTTTGTCCTGGATACGGAGAAGACCTTCACCGCTTACGACATAATGTAGAATATATAATTTGCGGATAATTGGACCATATCCGTAAGATGGGTCACATTTTTGACATCCGACCTCATACAGATTGACATCATCGTAGGATGAATAATTTACCAGATATACTTCATCAAATGTTTTTGCAGCCATGAATAGTCCCCCTTTTGCTTGATTTTACCATGTTACTCCTTCTTGTGTCAAAGAAAATTGGTAACATTTTTCCAAAACAAGGTCACAAAATGACATGGCGATAACGGGGGTATTGTTGTACACTTATTAAATCAGGAAGTAAATAAGGGGGACCGAGAAATGCAGTTTAAAGAGTGTTATCAAAATCCGTTTATTGAGGAGCGTGCCGATCCATACATTACATTGGGACCGGATGGATTTTATTACTTCACCGCTTCTTATCCAATGAAAAGTGCAGACGACAAGGATGGATATGACCGTGTGATTTTGCGGCGGGCAAAAGATATTTCAGAACTTGCATCGGCAGAAGAAATTACTATTTGGAAAGTGGCAGATACAACATTAACACATCGTTTTATCTGGGCGCCGGAACTGCATTATATCGCAGGACGCTGGTATGTGTTTTATGCCGGAAGTGAGGACAAGGAAAATAACTGGGCATTTGACTGTCACGTTCTTGTCTGCGACAGCGATGATCCATATACCGGAACTTGGAGTGAAAAGGGAAAATTCCAAAAGCGGGAAGAGGATGATTTTTCTTTCACCGGCTTTTCCTTGGATATGACATATTTTGAAGATGGTGAACGCTCTTATGTGATTTGGGCACAGCATAGTCCGGAGAAAGTTTCCTGCCTGTATTTGGGTGAGGTTAATCGCGAGGGGCCGTGGAAATTAATTTCGTTTCCGATGCTTTTAACGGAGCCGGAGTATGATTGGGAAAAAGTCCGCTATGCCGTAAATGAGGGACCTGCGGTTGTCAAACATGATGGCAGAATAATGGTTTTCTTTTCAGCGTCCGGTACTGGTCCGGAGTATTGTGTAGGAGTAATTTCTGCTAAAGAGGGAAGTGATTTGCTAAAGCGGGATTCATGGACTAAGCAGAATACACCGGTGCTTACATCCGAAGATTTACATGAGGAATTTGGACCCGGACACAATTCATTTACAAAAGATAAGGATGGAAATGATATTTTCGTATATCATGCCAGAAGTCTGGAATGTTTTGAGGGAAGATGCGGATATTCGGAAAATGACCCTCTGCATGACCCATGCCGGCATGCAAGAGTGAGAAAAATAGTGTGGGAATAAAAAAATGAAGTTCATTCGTATCGAGACAAGATAATGCTTCGCATTATAGTCTCTCACGAATGAACTTCATTTTTGTTTGATATTATGGGGTGAGGTTTTCTCTTATTAAAATCCTGCACCCATTTTCCCATCCAAATCGTGTATTATATAGAAAGTAATTATTTTCTACCATGCATGCAAAAGAAATTGTAGTAAAGGAGTATCAGGCAATGATAAATAAATATGCCGGGATAGAGTATGAGGACGTCGTGCGGCAGTATGCAGATGACATAACCAGACTATGTGTTGTCTGGACGCAGAATGAGGAAGCGGCAAAGGACTGCTTTCAAAATACGTTTCTGAAACTCTACCAGACCGAACAAACCTTTCGAGAGGAAGAACATATAAAAGCGTGGCTATATACAGTTGCGCGAAATGAATGCAGAGATTACCACAGGCAGTTCTGGAATCGAAATGTGGATATTGGATATGTGCCACAGGAGAACCAAAAGGCTGGCTCCTTGCAAATAGAAGATGAAGAAACAGAGCAGCTTGTTGTGGCTCTGCGAAAATTACCTTTTCGATACCGTGAAGTAATTGTGCTTTATTATTATGAAGAATATGGCACGGGTGAAATTGCAAAAATGCTGCATACAAGTGTGAATACGGTGAAATCAAGACTTCGCAGAGGCAGAGAAAAACTCGCTGCTATCATGAAAAATTAACAGGGATTAAACAGGAGGCATAATGATGGATATTAAAAAAATAGATAAGATTAAAGCCCCGGAAGACTGGGTGGAAGAGGCACTGAATCCGGAAAAGATACAGGGTATTTCCCATAGGAGAAATTCAATGAAAAAACTTCGGACAGCGGCTGCGGCGGTAGTGATTTTCCTTTTGTGCGGAACTTTTGTAACTGTGGCGGCAACGAAATCCAATGTGTTTCAATCGCTTTTGGAAAATATGTTTGGCAAGGAAAATGTCACCGAGGTGGAGTTAAATCCAGAACCAACGAAACAGGTGGCAGACGTTAAGGCGGAAAAAGATGGCACGATACAATTACAGGAAAACATGATGGTGGTCGGAGAGAAAGAAAGTTTTATCAGTGAATATCATTTTGAGGGAGATGAGGAAAAAGTAGACCATGTGTACACAGTAGTTTCCAATGGATTAAAGAAAATGACACCGGTTGCTTTTGAAAGTGTACTTGACGGGGAAAAATGCGGTTTTCAATATGTGGCAAGCGGCAACGAAATTTATGCCTTTAATTACACGGGAGGAATTACCGAGATTTTCTCTTATTATAAAAACGGCATAATTTACGGTGTAAGAGAAGAAAAAAATGCGACAAAAGGTTATTTGGTGGAAATCAATCTGGCAGAGAAAACGGTGAAAAAAATATCCGGCGGTAACATGATATGCAATTTTGTTATGTCACCGGAAGGTAGTAAAATTTTGTGCAATCACAGGGGAGACGGCTACTGGTCAGTCTTTGATATTGCTTCGCAGACGGAGAAAAAAATAAGTCAGAAACTCGTGAATGGATATGCCAGAACAACAGAAATTGAGTTTTTGGATGAAAACCGAATTTTAACCTACGGTGAGTCAATTTTTAAAAACAGTACAGAAGAGGATTCTACATGCGTAGTAAATTTACAGACCATGAGAATTGAGAAGAAATATTCAGGTGTCGGCCTTGTTAATATGAAATGGTCTTACCGTTACCACCACAAAAAGAAATCACTGGAATTTTATGAAATTACCGGAAATCAGTCATTTACCATTCCGGATGTTAAGGATAGTGGCGATGTAATTGATGTAAGTGGTGATTATGTATTATTTGGAAATCTGGAGGAGAAAAAACAGGCGGTTTATCTCATTCAACTCACAAATCATACGTGGAAGAAGATGAATATTCCGAGGAAATTAAGAAATGATATGGAAATTCATCTGGTGAAAACGCAGAAGAAAATTTTGATAACAAATAAAAAGAGGGCGTATTTGGTGGATGTGAGTGCGCTGTAAATAGATACGGTCAGAGGCATAAAAATAAAAACACATTGCAATGGGAAGCAGTGTGTTTTTATTTTGGAAGTGTTTCTTTGCTTCTTGTGTAGGGCTTTTTCTCATCGGTAAGTTCCGCAAGGTAATCCATGCTTGTATTGTAATAGACAGCAAGTCGCCTTAGCACTTCAATCGGCATGCTCCGGCTGTCTGTCTCATAATGTGAGTACGTACGCTGGCTAATGTGTAAGTAGTCTGCAATGTCTGTTTGTTTTAAATCGTTGTCTTCTCGCAGATCACGAATACGCTGCATTTTCATGTAAAAAACCTCCTAGGATTAAGGGTGATTTTAAACGGATGAAATCCGAGCAAAACTTCAGATGAAGCAATCAATTGGGTGAAATCACAAGTGGGTAATTCGATTGATGCGGATGGTGCTTACGGTGTCCAATGCGTGGATTTGATTCGGGCATATTATAATTTTTTAGGGGTGCACAAGTTAGAGGAAATGGATGCGATTATGCAACGAATCAACTTCCGAGCGGATGGACAAGGATAAAGGGAGCACAGCCACAAAAAGGCGATATTTTGGTGTATACCGGTGGGTATGGTCATGTGGCAATATATGAATCGGACCATATTACATATCATCAGAATTATAATGGGAAAAAGAAAGTTACACGAGAGACATTTGCGTATAATAGTCCGGCATATATCACGAATTATACACCATATTGGGGTGTTGTTAGATCTAATTTTTCTTCTGGAAATATTGGTGCATATGGTGAAATGACAACGCCGACGATACATACGGATAAGGAAGTAATATAAGACGGGTTTTGAAAAAACTTTGAGCGTAGAACGTCCCTCCTGTTGGCGGTGTCGTTTTACGCTCTTTTTATATGCCGGAATTTGGCGTTTTTGGTACGATTTAGAACTCTTTTTGAAGGGCGTAAGTCGCTTGACAATTGTAAGCAAATGTATTGACTTCGCGCTTTGATTGTGCTAGTATATATACAAACAAGGGTGGGGCGAAGATGTTCTCCTTGTAGTGATAAAAAAATTGACTAATTAAGGAGGATATTATTTGGGAGCAAAAGATTTAGCAGAGAAAAATTTATTACAATACAAAGATGTATTTTCAGACATTGTAAACGTAAACTTATTTGGTGGCAGATGTTATGTGTTAGCAGAAGAGTTGTCGCGAGAACCCGGCGAGTTGATTACGAAAGCCGTATCGGATGATAAACTTCGGCAGTTACAGATGGATGTGCCGATGAAGTGTAAGAAGCACAATAGAAGTTTTTTCTTATGTCTGGAAAATCAGAGTGACAAAAACAACGTTATGCCGGTGCGAGATATGGGATACCAACATGCCAAATATATGGAGCAGATAAAGGAAGTGAAGGAAAGTAATCGGAAAACCGGCAATTATCCAAACCCGATGACAAAAGAACTTAACGATTCACAGAAATTAAGTCCGGTCATCACTCTAGTTTTGAATTACAGTCAGAATGAATGGGGAAAGCCAAGATGTCTGAATGATATGCTGGAATTTCCGGAAGACATTGGTGAAGAACTTACAAAATGGATTCCTGAGCATCCCATTTGTATTATTAACCTAGCCAGTCAGCCGGAAACGACAATTCGCCAGTATCAATCGGATTTTAAATACATAGTCCGTTATCTGTCCTGTGGAAATGACAGAAGAAAACTGGATGAATATTTCCAAACAACGGAGTTTCAATTAGACCACCCGGAAGCATTTTTAGATTGGCTGTCTGCGGTGACAAATGACAGGAGATATCGGAAAGCAAAAGAATTAATTGAGACAACAGAAGGAAAAGGAGGAAAAATCGATATGTGTGTATTGTTAGATATGTATGAAGAACGTGGAGAAGCGCGAGGAATAGAGAAAGGGATTGCTCAAGGAGAGGCGCGTGGAATAGCAAAGGGGATTTCACAAGGGATTTCACAGGGAATCGAGGAAATTAACGCATTATACCAATGCTTGTTGGCGGATAACCGAATGGAAGATATACAAAAAGCAATCATGGATACAGACTACCAGAAGGAATTGTTGCGGGAGTATGGGATAGGAGAGTAAGAACGGAAACTGCCATAGAACAAAATCCTTCTTCATTTTTCCTTGCCAAATTTTTTGTTCCGTCATATAATGGAGAAAAGAAAGGCCGGAGGATAGAGAATGACACCACAAGAAATTTTTGCAAAGAGTTTGGTTACTTACGATAAAACCAGTCGCTCGAATGATTCTTTTTATTATCATTTGCCATATCACAAGGATTATGATTTGTGCAACTGGAATCCGATGCGTATGTATAGTGGTAATGTAATTAAATATTATCAATATCATTTGTCCAAACCGGTAATCCTTTTTACGGATACTGATGAATGAGATAGTTTATGGCATCCTGTCTTCCTGAGGGGGTGCCATTTTGTTGCATAGAAAAAGGTGAAAGGGTAATATTATATTTATGAACGCACAGAAGTTATTTTCAAAAAAATGGATTGTGTTTGCAACGGCGGTGTTGTGTACCCTGCTTTGGGGAAGTGCATTTCCCGGTATAAAAACCGGATACCGTATGTTTCGGATTGCTAGTCAGGACACCGCAGACCAGCTTATGTTTGCCGGTGCGAGATTTTTGATTGCAGGTATTTTGACTCTTTTGATTTCTTTTTTTGTGGAGAAAAAGGAGCATAAAAAGGAACGGAGAAAGCAGTGGCCGAAAGGACAGATTGTACTTGTGGCATTTGTCCAGACTGCTTTGCAGTACGTTTTTTATTATATTGGTATGGCGCACGTGACAGGAGTAAAAGGTGCAATTTTGAATGGGAGTACAGCGTTTTTTTGTGTGGTGACGGCATGCATTTTTTATCATGAATCAATTAATGGAAGAAAAATTGCGGGGTGTCTTTTGGGCCTTCTTGGCGTGTTTGTGGTAAATCTCGGAAAAGGGAGTATTGGCGGTTCGCTCTCCTTTTTAGGAGAAGGTTTTATGCTTTGTTCTGCTGTGTCATCGGCACTTGGCTCGCTGTGTAACAAAGAGGCGGCAAAGAAAATGGGACCGGTTACTCTTTGTGGGTGGCAGCTTATTCTGGGTGCGGTTTTGTTGATTGGTGTGGGTTTTTTATTTGGAGGGAGAATTTCGATTTTGGAAGTACCTGCCACCGGCTGGCTGCTGCTTTTGTATTTAGCGTTCTTATCGGCAGCAGCCTTTTCCCTATGGACTGTTTTGTTAAAATATAATCCGATGGGTAGAGTGACAGTTTTTAATTTCTTAATTCCGGTATTTGGAAGCCTCTTATCAGTTATTTTTCTGAAAGACAGCCTATGGAATGTAAATACGCTTTTTGCACTTTTGCTTGTATGTGCAGGAATTTATTTAGTCAACCGTGAACCAAAAAATATTTCTAAATAAGAATATCGCCGCCACATGCATCCAGTGTAATTTCAATTGAACCATTCTGCACCATATAATCTTTGCCAGATAGTGCACCTTTAAACTGTGTTTTTGGTCCCTGATACGGAATATGGAGAGTTGTCGACTGCTCATCGTTATTGACGGCTGTAATCACGTCTTCATTTTCATAACAGCGTGCAAAAGCATATTGGCGGTTCGTAAGAAGAAGTTCTTTGTATTCACCATAACACAATGCTTTTTGCGCTTGATGGATAGAACCGAGTTTGGCAATCAGCGCAGTCAGCGGATTGTCAGTCATTGCATCGGCATAGTCACTAAGTTCTAAGTGTGGTCGGAGTGAAGCATCGGAACCTTGTTCTTTTTTTCCTTCGATACCGAATTCGGAGCCGTAGTAAATAGACGGAATCCCCGGAAGTGTGTACATCAAAGTGTAGATTACGCCGAGATGGTCTTTGTTTATTATCTTACTTGCAATTCGCTCAACATCATGGTTGTCGGCGAAACTGTACAATTCCAAGTTCCGGTAATGGCATCCACCCATGTCATAAAGACGCTTTACTGTGTGTGCAATTTCAAAAAAGTTATGCTCGTTGCAGCCGGACCAAAGAGCTTTATTCAGGTTATAATTGGTTACAGAATGCAAAGTTTCCGAATTAACCCAGCGTGTATATTCGCCATGAATGACTTCGCCCATCAGCCAGAAATCCGGTTTTACTTCATTGGCAACCTGACGCATTCCCTTCATAAAATCAAAATCAAGAACATCTGCTGCGTCAAGCCGGATGCCATCAATGTCAAATTCAGAAACCCAGAAGCGGATTACATCGTAAATATAATCTTTTACCTGTGGATTCCACTGGTTCAGTTTTACTAACAGATTATAACCGCCCCAGTTATCATAGGAAAATCCATCGTTGTATTCATTATTTCCACCAAAATTCACATTACAGTACCAGTCTTTGTATTGTGAATTCTCACGGTTTTTCTGCAGGTCTTTGAAAGCAAAAAAATCTCTTCCTGTGTGATTGAAAACACCGTCAAAGATAACCCGCACTCCTTTTTCGTGACATGTGCGGACAAATTCTTTTAAATCGTCATTGTCGCCGAGACGTCTGTCGAGTGTTCGGTAATCCGTTGTTTCATAGCCATGTCCTACGGATTCAAAAAGCGGTCCGATGTAAATTGCATTGCATCCGATTTCTTTTATATGGTCAATCCATGGGAGCAGCTTAGGAAGCCTGTGGACAACCTCGCCATAATCATTCTGCGCCGGTGCGCCCGTTAATCCCAAAGGGTAAATATGATAAAATACTGATTCGTCATACCAAGCCATGTTTATTCCTCTTTTCTTTGTGAAGTATTTTTACTAAATTATTATAACATAAAATGCTACTGTAAAGAAGTCGTTTCGCGACTTTTTGTGGCGCGAAACGATGCTTGACATGACACATGCAACAATATATAATGTAAATATCTAGAAAAGCAATGGTTCAGACTTAGTATCCAGATTCTATGATTATTTT